>Ga0070708_100000148_pt1 | contig 48533 bp, 38 predicted proteins | sample KBSK5503metaG_FD_65469 | JGI IMG/M metagenome (GOLD analysis project Ga0070708, IMG submission 65469) | Corn, switchgrass and miscanthus rhizosphere microbial communities from Kellogg Biological Station, Michigan, USA - KBS K5-50-3 metaG | ecosystem: Host-associated > Plants > Roots >... | reverse complement strand
TCGAGGGTCCACCTGCGAGATCGGGTGCGCCGCCCAGGATCGTCGAGCGGCCAAGTGTCGTGCTGTCCAACGTGACCTTTCCTTCGGGATAGCAGCCGACCACGGAGTCGTAGCCGATCATCGACTGCACACCGATGCGAAAGCGGGGCTCCACGAGCTCGAGGTGCCAGCGCGTATGCGCCGGGCTCTCGTCGCGAAGGAGATTCTCCAGTCCTTTGCGCGCCGTCGCGTCGCGCGCAACACACGCCGGGACGAACACGGTGAACGTCGAGGCGTATACATGGAAGGGATCGCGGAACGGATCCTGTTCGGTGATGAGCTGCGTCTGATCGACGCGTGCGCCGTCGCCCAGCCGACTGCGGTTGACAATCGATTTCCCCCAGAGCATCGCTTGCTCGCCCAACTTCGCCGCACCGACGAACAACCAGCGGCGCAATCGCCAGTGCTCGAGCACCAAGGCGGGCAGCTTTGGCGGCACACACTCCTCCGGCTCCGCGCACGGATCGCAGATTGGCTCGCAGCGGTTGGGGAACGTGCAGTGCGCGCTACTCCGCTCCGGCCTCGGCGCGAGACAGCCGCGCGATTCGCTCGCGGGATCGCCGAGGCCGAGGTAGAGGAGCAAAACGGCGCGAAGCCCTTGCGTCGTACCGCGCTGGTCGAACAACGCCGGCGCGTTGCGCAGATACTGACGGCGCTTCGACACCGGCCAATGTCGATCGAGCGAGATGCCGACCCACGACGCGAGCCAGCCGAGAAAGTCCGGCTCACCCTTGGGTCCTGTGCATGCCGGCGATGAGCGAGGATCGAAAAGCGCCGCTTGCGTGTCGAGCCGCCGCTCGATCGAGCGGAGTGTCGTGTCGAACACCGAGAGAAAGCGATCGGTGAAGTCGTTTGCCGATGGATCCTCCTCGAACACACCGGGGAGGTAGCGCGCGAGCGAGATGCGCGGAAACTCGATCGTCGCTCGCTCGAGCCTGGGCGTCGCCTTGCCATCGCTTCGGAGCCGTAGCCGCAGCCAGAGAAACCGGCCCGGTCCGCTCCGCACGAGACAATCCCACTTCACGCAGCTGCCATCGCTGTCTTTCGGCCGGCGTGCGGTCTGCCACGTTTCCCATGAGTCGTCGGGCAGCGCGTCGACCACCGACTCCGGTTCGGCCACTTCGGAGCTCCGAGTGGACACCGTGATGCTCGTGCCCGGCGGGATCGATCCCTGCAGCAGCACACGATGCCACTGACATTCGGCGATGCCGCTGTCGAGCGGCTCGCTGCGGAAAGTGCCATCGGCGGCGAAGACGATCGACTCGGTCCTCGCGCCGTTGGGCAGCAGCGCACCGTGCGAGTCGAAGGCGCAGCAGCAGGGACCTTCGCTCTTTGAGAAGTCGAGCGCGCCATTCGCGTCGACGCGAAATGGCATTCGCGCGAACCGGTCGCGCAGTTCGTTCACAGTCGCGGCCGGGTCGCGCTCGTACGCATGCGAGTCGAACGCGCGCGCGGTCTTCGATGTCGATGTGACGACGTAGAGCCACCCGCGACAGTCGACGGCGAGATGACGCACGTCGCCGAGGTTCTTGATCGCGAGCTCCCACGCGCCGTGCGCGGCGAAGCGATGCACCCACCCGTTGTTCGGATCGGCGACGTACACTCGCCCGCGATGGTCCGCCGCGATCGCGACCGGGTCCCACGGCGCGGGCAGCTCGCTCGCCGGCGGCGCGATCGTTCCACGCAGCACGTAGCCGGCAACGGAAAACACGGAGACGCGCGCATTTCCCGTGTCGGCGACGAACAGGTTGCCGCGCGCGAACGCGATGCCGGATGGATTCGTCAGCTGCCGAGCGTCGCTTCCCTTCCCGCCGGTGCACGGCACGTCGATGAAGGCGCACGCGCACTCGTCGAGCTTCTTGAGGTGACACGTCTCCGGATCGATGAGCCACACGTCGCATCCGTCGCCCACCGCAACGAGTGCCGGTGGCACGAGTCCACCAAAACTTCCATTCGGCTCGTCGAGCGTGCGGCTTCCCGCGGCAATCGCGAGCGTCAGCGTGCCGTCAATCGGATCGACCAGCACGTCATCTAACTCGGCCCCGCGCCAACCACGCGATCGATCGAGCGTGAGGCTGGTTGGGTCGTGCGGCGGCCGCGGAATCGGCGGGAGGATACCGAAGCTCGTCATGAGTTGAACGCGTAAGTGACGTTCACCGTGTGCTCGACCGAGTACGCGAGCTCGCCATCGCAGAGCGGAACGTTCGCGCACTCCGGCGCGTCGAACCCGTCGAGCGAAATCACGAGTCGCTGAATGCTCTGCACACCCGGCACCGTCGCGCGGCCGTAGACACGCGAGTAGAAGACGTCGCCGCCGAACGGCCAACCCTGTCCATCTTCGCCGCCGGTGAGCGGATGGAAGTAGCCGAGCAGCGCCTTCTGGATCGCGGTCTTCACCTCCGCGAGATCCGCGCGGTCGTCGACGACGACATCCGTCGTCACCTTCACCAAGCGATACACCGGCGGCAGGATGTACAGCTCCGTCGTGATGAGGCGCGCTTTATCGAGACAGGCGCACACGAGCCGAAGCGTGCCTTCGCTCGGCATCGGGTTCGGCGCGGTCCCGTCCGGAACGACGATGACGCTCACGACGCCGGGTACCTTCACGCCCGGAAAATCCGGATGCGTGAGTGGCAGCGCCTTGGCGCGACGGATGGTTCCCGCCTCGATGGCAAGCTGCTCGAAGTCTTCCGCGGTGACGGCGCGGCCGCGGCTCCGGATTGCGCGCGGTGCACGAAGCTTCGCTGCATCGAGTGATTCTTCTTCGCGTCCGCCGGTGGCGGGCAGAAGGTTGCCGACTTTGTCGGCGTCGACACCGTCGATCGCGCCGAGCAACGTCTTGATGGCCATCGCGGGAACGTTGCCGGCGGTGCCCCCACCGAAGCGATACTCTCGCGCAACGATGTTGCTGCCCGGCAGATCATTATTCCCGACGGGAATCGCTCCATGATCGCCGTCGCCGAAGCGGATCTCTCCGGTGGTGCGGTCGAGCACGTAAACGCGATCGTGCGGGCCGGCGCCGAAGAAGTCTTCCACTTCGCTCCACGGTGCGAACCCGTCGCCCTCGTCGACTTCCAGCCGCTGCGTGTTCTCGAGCACGGGCGCGCTCTCGAGACGGAACACCTGATTGGCGCGGCCGTCGCTTCCGCCGAGGACTTCGTCCTTGACCGTCTGCGCCTGCGTGGCCGAAACGGTGTTGGTTCGCACGGCGAGCAATCGAGGTGCGCGCTCGTATTGCGCCCGGATGACGCGCGTGCGGATCCAGTTCCGATTCGTCGTGATCTCACCGAACGTGTCAGGAGCAATCAGGCCGACCATCGGCAATTGCAGGCGCACGTGGCCCGAGCGAGTGAGCGCAAGCGTGTCGTCACTCAATACGTCGAGACCATGCCAGTCGGTGCCGTTCCAGTATTCCCACTGCAGCGTGCCCGACGCGAAGCGCGACGAGGGTGGCGCGTCGCAACTCACTCGCTTCGCCGCGCCCTGCTCGGCGATCACGAACGCGAGGTCCAACTCCACCTGCGGGAGCGTGACCGCGGGATCGAAGCCGAGGTACAGCGCCGAGTCGACGCCGGCGCCCGGACCGAACGGATAGAACCCTTCTACCGCGTCGCCGTTCGCCTTGCTCTCGTCCTCGAACGCGAATCCGTCGAACGCCTGCACCGCGTTGAGCGTCGCGACGAGCGCGGTGATCGCGCGGTCGGTTTCGAAGATCACCGGTGCCGGCGTGTCACCGGACTCCGCGCTCACCTGCGTCCGCATCGGGATGATCACGAACGGCTTCAGCGCCGTCGCCGAAAGCGGGAACGCGATTTCGGCGATCGCCGGCTCGGCGGCCTGCAGTTCGATGCCGAGGAGCTCGAGGAACTTCAGGTAGTTGAGTTCCGGCACGCGTCCCATGCGGTACAGCATCATGTCGCTGAGCCACGCGAACAGCTGCACCAGCGTCATACCGAGATCGCTGTCGTTGAAGTCCGTCCATTCCGATGTGTAGCGCGGAATGCGCGTCCTCAGCTCGGCGACGATGTCGTCGTAGCGCCGGGTGTCGATCACGGGGAGGTTCGTCGCGAGCGGCACGCTCAGAGTCCTCCCTCGCGCAGGTAGAACGGATAGACCAAGTTGGCCAGCGCGTTGTTGGCGCGAATGCGGTAGCCGACTTTGATCAGCAGCAGGTTCGGCTCTCCCTCCGGCGAGTCGACCACGATGTCGAGCACGTCGATGCGCGGCTCCCAATCCACGAGCGCCCGCCTGACTTGTTGGGCGACCAACCCGATCGTGTTCGGCGTGTTGGGCGCGAACACCAGCTCGTGGATGCCGCACCCGAAATCGGGGAGCATCACACGTTCGCCCTTCGCCGTGGCGAGGATGAGGTACACCGACTCCTCGACGCGGTGTTCGTATCGCGCCTTGGCGATCGCACCGGATGGCGTGACCTGAAGCGGAAACTTCCAGCCGACGCCGAGGTACTCGCGCGTATCACGAATCTGCGGCATGTCAGCTCACCACCAGAGTCGCCTGCGCGAATGACGACTTGCCGCGCTTCGACACGCCGGTCATGTAGAGGTAGTGCGTGCCCGGACCGAGCGCGGCCAAGAACGCCGCCGTCATCGTCGCGGTGACCGTGAGCGATGGGCTCGACCACGTACCGCCGGCCGGCGCGACGACGAGACCCGGAACGCCGTTCGTGACGTCGATACTCTTTTGTAACGTGGAGTTGAGCAGCGTGAGCGTCCACGCGAGTGGGAACGCCGTGGTGAGGGTGAACGCGATCGGCGCGGTGGCCGGGAGCATCGTACTCGTCACGAACGGCACTGAGGGCGGCACGGCAACGACGACGGGCGGCGCAACGTCGAGCAGCTCTGGCGCGAGTGGCGCCGACGACGCGCCGGCGGGCAGCGGCGCCGGCGTGCTGTCGTCGATGACGTTGGTCGTCTCGACGATGCTGAGCGGCAAGCCTGTCGCGCTCTGCTGAAAGTCCGTCGCGAGAATCACTTTGCGACCCGCGATCGTGCTCGCGTTGAGGCCCATCGACTTGAGCGTGTAGCTGACGCACGGAACGATGAACACGCACGAGAGGACGCCGACGTCACCCTCGCCCGTGACATAGCCACCCTGCGCATCGACGTACGGCGTCGCGGGCGTAGTCGTCCCTTTGCCTCCATGGGGGCAAAGGATGGTGGCGGTGGTCGTCAGGACTTGAGGCATTCGTCCGTGAGAGAATAATGTTGCGTGACTTACGTGATCTTTATCTGTCCCGACTGCATCGTCACCGCGCGCCCGCCACCCTTGATCTCGATCGACTGTTGCGAGTCGTCCATCGTGATCGTGAGGCCACCGTCGGTCTTCACGATCACTTTCTTTTGGCCGGGCTTGTCCTCGAATCGGAGCTCGTGTCCGCCTGGCGTCTTGATCACGCGGAGCTTGGTGTCAGTTTCCGGTGGTTTGTCTTGTCCGTTCCAGAGGAAACCCACCACATATGGCTGGTTGAAGTTTCCGTCCATGAAGGCCACCAACACTTCGTCCTCGAGCTCGGGCATGATCCATGAGCCGCGATTCTTTCCCGCGAGCGGCACGGCGACGGGGGCCCAGTTGCTCGTGATGCCCAGCGTCTGAAACAACAGCTGCACCTGCCCCATGCCCTGTGGATCGTCCACGTTCGTGACGGTGCCGATGAGAACTCCCTGCTGCTTCACATCGCCCCCGAGCTTTGCGCGACCGTTTCTCGGCGGCAGGTGAACTGCGTCGTGTAGCCCGAATCACCAATCGCGTGCGTCGTGTCGGTCACGAAGTACGTCCCGCTGAAGCGCGAGCCCAAGCCGACGATGTTCACTAGCTGCCCCGCACGGAGATCGGGGAGGCCGACCGTCGTTGCACTCGCCGTCACCATCACCTTTTGCCGGTCTTGCAACAACGCGCGCGCGCGCTTCTTCGCGTCGTCTTTGCTGAATACCGGCTCGTTGACGACGACATCTTCGTGCGGATCACATCGTTTGAGGAGTCGATAGAGATCTTGATTGCGGTTGAGCTCCGGATCGTCCAGGTCGACTTTCTCTTCAATCGGCTTCTTGGTCGCGCGGTCCCATCCGCGCACGGTTACCGACCGCACTTGATTTGCCGTCGTCAACGTCGGTTTGAACTCGAGCAACGAGCGGCCCCACTCCAGCTCGAAGATCACGTCACGCAGCACGACGCCCTTGCCGCCGTGCGAGGGACCGAAGTAGAGGCGCCGCGGACGCACGGTCCCGTTCTTCAGCTTTTCCTTCTCCAGGATGAACATCACGTACCCGCGCTCGCGCGCCCGTGAGAAGAGAAAGTCGATGTCGGTCTGATTCTGTTGCGCGATATACGGTAGCTGCGGCTCCTTCCCCTTCGCGGTTGGGTCGGTCTCGACCGGAAGCGGGAATCGTTTGTTGTGCGTTTCGTCGTCCGTCATTTGCGCCAGCGCTTCGGCGATTTCGCTGTCCTTCTTCTTTTCCCACGCATAGCTGTACGGCTTGCGGCGCAGCGCGTGCAACACGTTGAGCCCGCGTACGGTGAGCGTCGGCGCACCACTACTCTGAAAACTCGGCTCCATCGTCGTCACGGTTCCGGTGAGCATCGTGTGCAGCCCGTCGCGATAGCCCATGCGCACTTCGACATCTTTGTTGCACGGCTCGAACAACTTGTAGCGTTGGCCGATGGCGTCGTTGCGCTCGAGGTCCGAGTCGCTTTCCGATCCGACGTACTTGAAGCGCCGCGTGCCCGCATCCCAGTTGTTCACCACGAGCTCGAACCCATCGAGCTCGGCGACGTTGTCGTGATACGTGAGCGAGACGACGTCGCGCAGCACATCACGCGGCAGCCCGGCGCCTTCGATCTTGACCTCGAAGCGCGGAACGTAGAAGCCACCCGTGTCGCGGGACTCTTGCGCGAGCGGAACGACGGTCATTCGTGTCTCATGGTGTGAAGGCCGGCCGACATTGCTCGTTCACTCCTTCATGACATGGGTGGCACGCGCAGGAACGTTCCCGCGCTCAACCGCCGTGGATCGGAGATCGCGTTTTCCGTCGCGATCGCACGCCACGCGCTTGGCAGCCGGTAATGCTTGCCGGCAATCGCGCTCAGCGTGTCGCCGCGTTTGACGACGTGACTCTGCGTCTTGTCGGGCGAGTTGAGGTTGAGCTGCTTGAGTTGTTGCTCGAGCGTTTTGTATTCGCGCAATGTGACGGTGAGGATCGCGCGCAGCGGGACGCCTTCGGGACTGAACAGCGTGAACCGCTGTTTGATGTTCTCCACGACGCACTGGAAATCGGTGCGACGCTGGTTCCCCACCTTCGACGAGACGTCGGCTCCGGGGAATTTCTGGTTCCACAGAAACGCGCAGATGGGCGGTGCGTGTGTGTCGGGCTCGATCTTCATCAGCTGATAGATCTGGTCCGTCTGCTCGGTCACGCTCTTGGCGCCCGCACCCATTCCCTTCTCCGTCGAATCGAAGAACAGATCGACGGTCAGCGTTTCCGCCTGCCCGCGCACCCACTGCACGAGCGGCGTGTCGAGTCCGGGGATGTTGATCTCCGCGACCTGTGCACCTTTGGTGAAGGTGAACTCGGTGGGGTTGTACTGGACGTTGATGAACTCCATCTCGTCGTTCCACGTCGCGACGAGCATGGCGGTCTCGAGCTGCTCCATTACCCGATCTCCTCGGTCGTCCGGTTCGCGTTGATGCCGCGCTCCTTCCGCACTCGGTGCGCGTGGTCCTCGCTCTCACGCAGGTGCACCATGATTTCCTGCATCAGCATGCGCTTGATCTTCGGATCGAGCGCGACGTCGTCCATCGTGTGGACTTCGCTGGTGATCTCGTTGATCTCGATGTCCATGCTATAGTCTCCCCGTCACACCCACGTTGACGCCGAACGACGCGGCCGCCGTCGCGTAACCGACGTACGGCACCTGCCACAGTCCCTCGTGCGCGATCTCGAGCCCCTCGATCGCCACGGTGCTCTGGCCCGCGATTAGCGACGGTCCGGTGTACTTGATCGGCAGCCCTCGCCGGAACTGCCAGATGTGCGATGGCATGTGGAGGTCGTTCATCAACGTGATGATCCCGTCCTTGCGCTTCCCCTTCCCGGTCGCGAAGTCGTAATGCCAGTCCCACAGGCCGCTCCCCGCGCCCATGCCGTGCTTCAGCACGATCGGTGACCAAGTCACGCGCGTCGGGAACTTCAGCACGGCGCCGTTGCGTCCACCTTCTTTGTAGTCCTCCACCTCGAGCGCCATCTCCAGTCCGCTGCACTCCGAGAAGCCACCCAGCAACAGATCGGTGACCGCCGACATCGCCGCGGACTTGAGCAGCGCCATCGTGCTCGACGTGTCGATGAGGTTGATGGTGAAGTTGTACGCCATCAACGGATCGAGCCGGATCCCGACTGCGCCGAGTAACGCCATCAGCGCGTTCCTCCAGCGAAGGTCGCCTCGGCGATCTCGAGCTCGTTCCGCGCGCGCCACACACGCACGACCACGAACTCGAACGGGATCGCCGGCGCGATGCCGACGTCGGCGACCAGTCGCCCTTCCGCTCGATCGTCTTCCGTGTTGTTCTCGAGATCGCACTTGACGAAGAACGCTTCTTCGATCGAGGCGCCGGCGAGCTGTCCTTGCTCCCAGAGCGTCGCGAGATACACGGTGAGCGACAATCGAAGACGTTCTCGCGTCGCCGCATCGTTGGGCTCGAACACGGCCCACTGCGTCGCGATGTCGATCGCCTTCATCACCATGAGCACGAGCCGGCGCACGGGTACGTAGCGCCATGAGGGATCGCTGCTCACGGTGCGCGCGCCCATGATGCGCAAACCACGACCCGGCAGCGCGCGGATCACGTTGACGCCGAGCTCATTCAGCACGCCGTGATGCTCGTCGTCGAGCGTGAACGTGACGTCTTGTGCCCACTCGAGTACGTCGTTCGCCGGCGCCTTGTGCACGCCGACACTCAGATCCGTGCGCGCGATCTGCCCGGCGACGTGCCCACTCGGCGGCACATCTCGCGTCGGAGTACGCGTGCCGCGCAACGGATCGACCACCCGCACCCACGGGTGATAGAGCGCGCCCATCTTCGAGTCGAACCGCTGGCGCCACGACCGAATGCCGGCTACGCCGAGCGCGACGTCGTGCGCCGCATCGAACGGCGGGTCGAGGAGCGCGAATCGATCGCGCTTCGCCTCGCAGTGCTGGACGAGATCGGCGTGCACTCGATACACGTCCTCTTCGTCGAACACAGGCGGCAGCTCGATCGGCGCGCGCGGCGCCGGCACGGCGGTCGGTGTCGATGCATGCGGCAGACACGGGTTCGGCACGCATGGAGGGAGCGGCGCGATCTGCGGCGGCGCGATCGGATGGATCAGGATGTCCGGCACGGCGACCAGCGCGATCTCGTCGACTTCGCCGAGCGCGCGAAAGCCGCGACGTCGCGCCGCTTTGATCTCGTCGGAATCCTCCGGCGCCCACTCGTCGCCGGTGAAGTCGGTCGCTGCGAGAAGTCGAAGTCCGTCGCGGCCGCCCTCGAGCGTCATCGTACCCGACGCCGGCAGATCGTTCGGGCCGACGACAACGAGCGCCGGTCGTGGCATCAACGGATCCGAACCAAACCGCTCGCGCAGTTCGTCGATCGCGATGCGATAGGGCGCCGCCGGTGTGCCGCGCTCCGCTTCGCGATCCAGCGGCGCCATCATTCCCGCGAGCACGCGCGGCCCATACGCCAGGTGTTCCGGAATGAGCGTGAGACCTTCGTGCACCGCGACTGGGATTCCGCGTTCGGTAACAGCGATGGTGTATTCCACACTTTCCGCCATCACCGGCTGCGCCGGATCGAGCCCGGTCACCGGCGCGTCATACGAGAGTCGTCGCTCGGCGCGGTCGGTCGTCCAGAGAAGCCGGCGTTCCACCGGGTCGACATCGTTCACAACTTTGTAGATGGGCGCGGCGGGCGGTGGCTGAACGAGACGCACCAGCGTGCCGCGCGCAAATCCGCTCGTCGACGTCACCGCCGTGTACGTCGGCGTGCTCCCGGCGAGCAGCGCCGTCGTCTGCGCGCGATGCGTCTCGCGGAGCTGGATCGTGAGCGCGTTACCCCACGTCCCCGGACTCGACGCGCGAACGCGCCAGACGTCGGCGGTCACCGCGGCCTGACGCAGCACCACCGATGCGCTCTCGACACCGGACAACGGATCGCGCGATGCGACGCGCACGACCCAGCAGCGGCGCCCACCGTTCTCGAAGAACCCGCGCACGATGTACGCGAGATACCCCGAGCCGATCACGTCGCCGAAATGCGCCTGGAACTGCCGCCACGACTCCACCGGCACGGGCACATCCACCGGCCCGCGCTCGGCGATGCCGACGAAGCCCGCCACGTCGGTGCGCACCGCCGAGATGGCGGCGCCGCTCGCGTCGACCGTCTCGTAGTAGACGCCCGGAGTCGTGTAGGAGGCCACGGATTACTCGAGCATCAACCCTTCGTGGACCAGCTCGCACGATTCGATCGCGACCTCGTTCGCCGTCGCGTTGAACGTCGGGGCTTCGATCTTGTTGATCCACGCGTTCTCCACCTGCCAGCGCATCACCTCGTTGCGCTCTTCATCCATGAGGATGATCGAGCCATTGCGCCGGTCGGCGATTCCATTGGCGATGTTGCGGTACCAGGTCCACAGCTCGTTGTTCGTCGTGTAGCCTCGCTTCAAGACCACGTTGGTGTATTTGCGAAGCGCGACGAGCTTGCGGACCGTCAGTGGAATGTCCGTCCCCTCGCGGTAGTCGACCGAATCGCCTTCGGCCGTCAGCCCGCTGCATTCGCTGAAGCTTCCAACCGTCAAGCCGTCGAACTCGACGCGGAAGTTGAATGCGCGGAAGGGATCGGTGCGGACAGAGGTGCCCATGGTCTCCTCGGGTCAGTTGGTCTCAGTCGGAGGCGTGCGCGGTCCACAACCCGATGCGAACGATCACGAATTCGGCGGGCTTCACCGGGGCGACGCCGACCTGCACGATCAGCTGCCCGTTGTCGATGTCCGTCTGCGTCATCGTCGTGCGATCGCACTTCACGAAGTACGCTTCCTCGACCTTGGCCCCCTCGAGCCCACCATTGCGCCACACGGTCGTGAGGAAATTCGAAATCGTGCGGCGCACGCGAGCCCAGAGCGGCTCCGCGTTCGGCTCGAACACGACCCATTGCAAGCCGCGCTCGAGTGAATGCTCGATGAAGATCAGCAGCCGCCGAACGTTGACGTATTTCCAATCGCTATCGCTCGTGATCACGCGGCCTCCCCACGCGCGAATGCCGCGGTTGTTCGGACGGAAATCACGAATGACGTTGATGTTCACGGGGTACGGATTGAGGATGTCGTGCTCTCCCTTGCTGAGCGTCCGTTGCAAACCGAGAATGCCGCGTACCACTTCGTTGGCCGGCGCCTTGTGCACGCCTCGCTCGATATCCGTGCGCGCGTAGATGCCGATCGTGTGACCCGACGGTGGGATCGGGTACGGCGGTGTGGGACCCGGCACCGTTGGGAACGGCTGCGGCACGAGCAGCCACGGGTGGTACAGCGCGGCGTATTTCGTGTCGAAGTTCTGCCGCTGCGCGCGAACGTCGGCGATCGCGTCCTGCGGCGGACGTTGCGCATCGAGCACGGCGAAGCGAAACCGCATTTCTTCGCAGTGCGAGATCACGGCGCCCTGCAGCGTCACACTCGTCCGTCCAGGAACGGCGACGATGCTGATATCCTCGACGTTCTTCAACGTCTGAAGGCCCGTGCGATCTTCAGGGTCCACCGCGTCGGCACCGATGTACACCGTGTCGTCGAGCAACGCGATCGAGTCGTCGCCGCGCATCAGGGCGTGACGCGCCGGACGGGTCCGCCCGCTCGGCAAATGGTCGACGAGCGCTTCGGGCCCGAGCCGCACGGCTTCGCGCAACGCCGCATTGGTCTCGAGGTCCGACGTGCGAATGTACCACGAGCTTCCTTCGGGACGGCGATCGCTCAGGCGCAACGGCCCATTGATGTCGCCGATCAGCGTCTGGAAATAGCGCGAATGCCGCGGGTCCATCGAGAGATTCGTGAACAGCTCGCGGTCCACCGCCGTGTCGTCGCGCGATGGCACCATCGGATCGGGGCGGCGCATCAACAGCACTTGCAGACGGAACTCGCGCGAGCGAACACGGAGGCGCGCGCCCGGCGGCAGTGCCGCGATCGCCGCCATCTGCGCGCCGTTGAGCGCCGTGGTCAACGTGATCCTGTTGTTCGATCGGTTGATCGATCCAACCTTGAGCAGTGGTCCAATGGGCGCACTTCCTTGGGCGGCTCCACTCAGCTCGAGCACCGTCCCGGGCTCCACCCCGGTCGGTGACGACAGCAGGATCTCTGTTGGGTTGTTCACCGTCGCCAGTGTCGCGCCGGAGACCAATCCGTTGGCCTCGTCCTCGATCGAGATGCGAAGGCGGTCTCCCCACCGGCCGCGATCGATCGCCTGCACGAGAATGAGCGACGCGCGCTGCGCGACCACGGCGCCAAGCTCGTGATTGCGGTCGAGTGGTGTGTCGAGCTCGACCTCGAGTGGCGTGAGCACGATCGCGTTGCCCGAGAGCGTGTGCAGGTACGACCGCCCCGTCGGCGTGCGCACGATCACCAGATCGCCCGCCACGAATGTGAAGTTCTCGCTGACGAACAGCGCGTTGTCGCCTTCCTGCGCGTCGAGCACGACGAACGACGGTTGACGTACGACGCCCGGTGGACCGAGGCGCTGGCGAGTGACCGTGGCTCCGGTCGCGTGCGCAAGGCTGAGCGGCGAGCCGAGTACGATCGCGCCGGCATCGGGCGGCGCCGCCGGGTCGCCGGTCAACGCGATGACCGTGGCGTACTCCTCGTTCGGCGCAACACCGATGCGGAGCACGTCTCCTTCCTCCAGTCCAAGCCGATTCGCCAGTGCGATGCTGACATCGCCGGCGGCGGCATCGGCCGTGAGCGTCGTCGCGTTCAGCATGACCGAGACGCCGATGGCGTGCGCCGCCGCGAGCGCGACGGTAAACGTCACTTGTCCGGCCGTGGCGTCGACGGAGCGAATCGTCCGCGCCTCCGGTGTCGCCCCGCCGAACTCCACGACCGCCTGCTGGCCCGCCGCGAGTCCCGTGACGTCGTTCAGCGTGACCGTCGAGTCGCCGATCACGGAGGCAACTGTCAGCGTGCGGCTGTCGTCGGCGGTCGTCACGTGCGTCACGCGCGAGCCGCGCGGATACGCCTCATACGCTCGACGAACCAGCGGCAGTTCGACGAGCTGCGCGACGCGGCGCATCTCCACGTTCGGCGTACCTTGGTCGACCACCACCAGATGCGTGATGTTGTTGAACGCGCCGGCAAGTGCGGTCCCAAAGATCACGCTGTCCCCGGCGTTCGCCGCGGTGAGCAGCGTCGTCGCCGTACCTCCGGACGGATCGAGCGGCGTCACGGCCACACCAGCCGCGTAGTCGAGCAGCAGTGGCGCATCCAAGGTCAGCGTGCGCGTCGCTCCCGTACCGTCGACTCGCTCGATGCGGCGCTGCTCGGCGTCCGCCGGGGCGTTGCCGACCTCGATCACTTGGAGCGCGGCCAGATTCGCCGCCTCACCAGCCGCTCCCTCTAGCACGGTGATCATGCGCGAGCCAGCCGCGGCGGCCGCGGTGAGCGTGAGCGGCGCCGTGAAGGCGGCGAGCATCGTACGCGCGACGTCGGCGATGTTCGAGAGAACATCGTGTGAGTGCGACAACGGATACGCGAGCGACACGTGCGTCGACGCCACTGGCGCCGCGTTGATCGTCCTATACTCGCTCTGACTCCCGTCGCCGATGCGGATCGACTCGTTGATTGCCAGCGTCGACGGCGTAATGATCGAGACGAGCGGCATGTTCACGGCCGTGCCCGTCCCTTGGCCCGCCGCGCGCAACAACCGCGACGCAACGGACGCCGCTGTCCCGCGATCGAACAGCTGCGTGCTCGACGCGACCGCGTCGTCGCGAAGCACGCGTGTCACGTACACGCGCTTGCCCCCGTTGGTGAAAAATCCCTCCACCGCGTGCGGCAAATAGCAGTGGAAGCCGTTGACGTTGCTGAAGTCGACGTCGTTCAGCAGATCGCCGAACCAGCGGTGATACTCGCCGACACTCGTGATCAGGATCGGCACGTCGATTGGCCCACGTTCGGTCACACCCGCCATTCCCGCGGTGCTCGTGCTGACACCCTCGATCGGCTTGGCGCCAGTGTCGACTTCTTCGACGTAGACGTTTGGGGAGAGGTACTCGGGCATTCGGCTTCCTCCTGAAGGACACGCGGCGGCGCGACGACGAGATCGGTTTCGGTGTTTGGCTGCGGTGTTGAAGCAACGACGAGCGATGGTTAGCTGAAGGTGAGATCGATCCGCTGCTCTCGACGCGGATACTCCACGCTCACGGTGCGTATGGGGATCGTGAACATCGCGTGCGTCCCCGTCAGCGTGACCTGCACCACGCGCGAGAGCGGTGGCAGGCGCCACTGTCCATCCAAATCGCTCACGGTCTCGTACAGCGACAGCACGTGGTATTCGGGGACGATGACACCATCGTCGACCTCGACGGTGAACGGCGTCAGGCCCACGAGGCTACCAAGCAAGAGCGTCGTGTCGCCGGCGATCGCGTCGAGCGAGAGCGCCTGCGTCGCCAACGCGCCGCCGACGGTTGTTGGATGCGCACGAGCGCCGGCACTGTGACCTCGCGCCAACGCAAATTCCAGCGTCGCGACCGCCGGCTCGGCGATGTTCGTCGAGCCGACGATCGTCTGCACCCTCACCCACTCGGTGCGCGACGGATCACTCTCGTCGATGCCGAGCAGATCGCCGGCGACGAGCGCCTTCCGGTCGGATAGAAACACTTCAGTCGCGCCCGCGACGGCGGCGCGCGTTAGCCGCTTCTCGTTCGGTATGTCCGGTGTCAACGCGCGACGACGCACCGACGTCGCCACAGCCCGCGCCGCGTAGAGCGGCGGATCCATCGCGACGATGGTCGCTGGTGCCGGCGGCGGCGAGACCGTGAGCGTCGGCGCGGAGCGCCAGATGCCGCTGATGCGAATCGTCGCTGTGTCGAGCTTGTCGATCGCGCCGGCCGTGCGTACGAGCGTGCGCCCGAATAGCATCACTGGTTCACGATGCAACTCGAGATCGCCGAGGTCGAGCGGTGTGAACGATGCGGGGAACATCGCGATGGGGCCGATGGTCTGCGTCACGCGTCGCGGCACGTACCCCGGCGCCCGGGCCGATACCCCCACGTCGTATCCCGTCGCGGCGAGCGCGGGCAGCGCGCGCGAAGGCGTTCCCACGAGTCCGACCACACCACCGTCCACCGCGCGCGGATTCACCGCGCCTCGCGTACCCGGGGCATCGAACGCGGTACCCGCCGGCGTCACGGTGATCGGCAAGCTGACGGGTGTCGCCGTCAGTTCGTCGATCACCCGTGCGTACGTGATCGCGCTCGAGCGCATCCCCTCCGGGATGAGGTCGTCCGGCGCCACAAGGTAGCGCACACCGGCGTCGACGAAGGGAACGCGCGTCGTCTCGCTCACGCCGGCGCCTCCTCGACGATCACGCCGAACCTCGGCTCCGCCACCCGCACTGGCGTGAGCACCGCGGGCTGTGCCTCGGGCGCGATCATCGCCAGCGTCGCCTCGTATGAAACCGAGAGTTGATACTGGCGTTGGAGCGCTTGCCAGATACGCGTGATCTCCTCGAGCGACATCGGCTCGAGACGTACGGCGATCTTGTCGTCGCTCCCGGTGAGCGTGTCGCGCAGATCCGTGCCTCGCAGCACGGGCCGCTCGTACAGCAGCTGGATCGCCTTCCCGAGTATCTCCTGTTCTCGCCCAGGACTCACGAGCGGAAACGCCGGGTCGATCGTCACGATCGGCGTCACGAGGTAGTGCAGCCGGAGCGGCAGCGGTGTTGGTTGGAGTCTGGTCGCGGTTGGGCGTGTCGGCGGCGCGTTCAATCGCTGGTCGTCACGCTCGACGCGATACAGCCACAACGACACGCCGTCGACGCTGTTGGTTCGCATCTCCTCGGGGTCGTTGAGCGACACTTCCATCGTCCCGCCCAACACCGGGTCGAAGAACGCACCAAGATCGGGGTCGGCGACGAACCCGCGGCGCACGTAGTCTTGAAGCGTGATGCTCGTCGCGCGGAGCGCGGTGTGCATGTTACTGGCCCCCGCCGACACTGGGTGCCTCGACGAGATCCGCCCACGTCCTCGCGTGCGCACCGTCATCCTCGACCACGCGAACGATCTCCGACGGCGTGACCTCGCCGAGCTGCGTGCGCTGGGGACGCAACTCGATCAGCTCACCGGCCCCGGCGTCCACCGTGATGAGCACGACGCGAAGCGTGGGTTGCAGTTGCAACGCAGCGAGTGGGATCGGTGACATGTCACCGGGCGCCACCGACGTGATGATCGCGTCGACCCGATGGCGCGAAAGCTCAGCGCGCAAGTCGTCGATGCTTTCGATCGACCTGTCGACCTCGATGGTGCCGCCCGCGAGAAAAGCGCGGCGCACAAGGTCTTCCATGAGAGCCGGCAAGGCCACCAGGGCGATTCGCTTCGGCGTCAGTTCAGCACATCCGCTTGAGGATGCGGCGCAGTCTGCGCTGACCGGCGCCAAATCGACATGGAGCGAACGACCTGACTTGGATCTAGCGGAGATCTAGATCCGCGGGTCTAGGCAAGAACTGCGCAGCCGCGATTCGCGCTAGTCTCCGCGCGGTGTAAGCGCTCGCACACGTGCCGCTGCTTCCGCTCGCGTCGCGACCTGTAGCTTCGCCAGAATGTTGTGCACGTGGTTCTTCACCGTTGCGACTTCGATCGTGAGCGCCCGTGCGATTTCTTTGTTCGACCGGCCCGCCGCGAGCAGGGATGCGATCTCGCTTTCGCGGCTGGTCAGGGTCGCAAGCACCGCTCTCGCCGAATGCAGCGTACGCTCCGCGCCCGACAGTGTCGCGACGCGCCGGAACAACATCGCCGCCGTCCGCGGCGAGCACGTCAGCTCTCCGCGCACCGCCGCCGAGATCGCGCTGGCCAATCCCTCGACCGTCACATCGCGGGTCACGAACGATGTGACACCAGCCTCGGCGCAGCCCGCGATGTCCTGCTCGCTGTCGTCGACCGCGAACGCCACGACCTGCGCGGCTGGGTGCTCCTTCCGGACCACTCGCACGAGCTCGTACGTCCGCGGCGTCCGCACATCGAGGAGGATCACGTCCGGGTGTGATGCGCGAAACGACACGAGCGCAGACTCGAAGTCGCTGGCGAGCCCCACGAGGGTCAGACCCGGCCGCGCACCAAGCTCACTGGCAAGTCCATCGCGATAGAGACGGACGCCCGCCACGAGCATGATGCGAATGTTCGATGACTCGGCGCCGGCGTGACACCGTGTGTCGAAACGTGCCTGTGTCGTTTCTTGGATCACGAGATGCGCCCTCTCGATCAGGCGTGACGGGAGCGGTGAAGATGAAACCCTTCACGTTGCTCAGCGGCGTGTTCCTCGTAAATCGAGGCGGGCCACTTCGCTCGCCGCACTCGCGCCGTGGGCGCGATGCGCATTTCGATCATTCCACAGTAGTCCAGCTTCGCCGTGACCTCCGATGCGCGCACCACTTGATATCATCGGCACCGGGTCCGCGATTATATGCGACAACGTTCAAGATTGCAATACACCTGCGACTTGGCGACGACTTCGTGACCGGCCGGATACGCGGCTTCATTAAACTTCCGCGCCGTCGCCCAGTAGGACTGGCGCCCAGCTCGGCCGGCCCCGGCTCGAGACAACGGATGTCGCGAAACATTAGAGCGCTCTAATCTTTCGTCCTTGATCCGCGGCCGGATCGCTTCGCCGAGCCAACGAGCGACAAGCACTGGCCCGAACGACGAAAGACATAAGAGCGGGTCTCACAACGCGACGACACGCCGAGCTGTTGGTCTGAGCATGCTCTGCCGTCGGGGCCTGGACAAGGGATTCAGCACGATTCCGGAGCCGCCGTGGCACAAGCTGAAACTGCTGATCCCGCCGGAGCCACCCAAACGACGAGGAGCCGTCGCATCTGCTCCAGCTCTTTGCGCCGGGTCGCATGACTGGGCCGGCACACGTTGTTACATTGCGACGCCGACGCTCGCTGCTGAAGCGGCCTTGTCGGCACCGACGCGCAACAAGACCAGCGGCCCGCGGACGTGTGCGGACCGCCTTCTTTTTTGAGAATGCTCATGCACCAACACGACGCCCACGACCACGACGCCAACGTCATGGAGCAGGACCCGACCCATCCACTCCCGACGTTCGTCGACCAAGACTACGCTTCATATTCCGCGGAGGCGCACGATGTGTGGCGCATTCTGTTCGAGCGGCGCATGGCGACGTTGCGCGATACGGGCAGCCGTGTCTTCCTCGACGGCATGCAACGCATCGGACTCTCGGCGGATCGTGTCCCGGACCTGGCCGACGTGAACGGCCGACTCGCGGCGCGCACGGGCTGGGCGGCCGTCGGCGTCGGCGGATTCATTCCGGCGGCGCAGTTCTTTCGCTGCCTCGCCGCTCGCCGGTTTCCGACCACGTTGATCGTGCGGCCGCGCGCACAGCTCGACTACCTGCCCGAACCGGATATCTTCCACGACGTCTTCGGCCACGTGCCACTGCATTCGGATCCCGTGTTCGCCGATTTCCTGCAGCGCTTCGGTGCACTGGCGGCCGAAGCGGACTCCGAAGACGAGACGACGCAGATGGCGCGTTTGTTCTGGTTCACCGTTGAGTTCGGGCTGATTCGCGAGGACAGTCGCGTGAAGATCTACGGGAGCGGTTTGATCTCGTCGCACGGCGACGCCGCGAATGCGCTTGGCGACACGTGCGACCGCCGCCCGTTCGAGCTTGACGCGGTGCTTGCCCGGCCGTTCGAGATCGATCGGCTTCAAGATGTGTTGTACGTGGTCGATTCGTTCGACCAGCTCTTTGACGCCGTAGACACGATTCATCGTCGTCGCCAGCGGTAAACCCGCTCGCGCGGCGCACGCGTGCGACGCGTACGACTGGTCGAGACGCCCGTCGAGATGATTAGGGACTGTTAATGATTCACGGCCGCGATATCGCGCCCTCGAGAACCATCGGCACGCCATTCGCCGGACCGAGCGTGACGCCGCGCAAGACGGTCCGCTCCGGCGCGTCTCCCGCGAGCCGAAAGCGATAGCGTCGAACGAGCTCGGCCAGCACGAGCTTGATCTCGTACATGGCGAACGCGGCGCCAATACAGCGCCGGTTTCCACCGCCAAACGGCACGAACTCGAACGGCCCGAACTTTCGCTCGAGAAACCGCTCCGGGCGAAACACGGTGGGCCCGGGATAGAGCTCGGGACGCTGGTGCACCGCACCGAACGCGATGGTCACGCCCGATCCAGCCGGAAGCAGATACCGACCGATCTTCATCGGGACGTTGAGATGTTTGGGCACGTTGGGGGTCACGACGTGGAGTCGCAGCGTCTCCTTGCACACCGCCTCGAGATACGGGAGTCCGACGAGGTCGTCGGGGGCGCAGTTCACCGGTAGACCGTCGATCTCGTTCCGGAGCTTCTCGAGCACGTCGGGCTTCCGGTGGAGCTCGTAGAGCGCCCAAGAGATCGATACCGCCGACGTCTCGTGACCAGCCAGCAGCAACGTGAGCAATTGGTCGCGCAGCTCCTGCCTGGACATCGCGCTGCCATCGTCGTACCGGGCGGCCATCATCAAGCTGAGAATGTCCTCGCCCGTTGCTCGGTCTCGTCGCTGCTCGATCTCTTCGAGGATCAGCGCATCGAGCGCGGCCAACGCACGTGAGTAAGTCCTCCACGGTGGAAAGGCCGGACGTCGTAACGCGCGCACCATCAGAAACAGCGGATTGACCGACTCCATCCACGCTGCAATCGCGTGCCGATAGCGCGCCCGACGAGCGCGTTCGACGACACCGAATACGGCGCGGAGTATGACCTCGATGGTGATATGCTGGGACAACTCGAGCGACCGGAACGGCTTGCCCGGCCGAAGTCGCTCGGCGGCCTCGATCGCGGTTTCGCGGATCGTCGTGCCGTAATTCCGCATGCGCGCGCCGTGAAACGGGGGCATCAACAACTTCCGATCTCGCTGATGCTGCTCCCCGCTCGTGCCGAGCAACGAGTTCACGCCGACCAAGGGATGGATGACCCATGCGTCGACGCCGAAAGTGCCCGGCGGAGCGCCGTAGATTTGTTCGATGATCTCGGGGTTCGCGGTCACGGCCAGCGAGATTCCCGGCGCACGATAGAGAAACGGGTCGCCGTACTTGGCGAGGCCTGCGGCGAGATACGCGTCACTGTTTCGGACGTAGCGGGCCACCTGAACAATCCGCAGTCGGGGCCCGGGCGGGAGTCGCTCGAGCGTTGGCTCGCTGTGGGGCGCGGGCACGGAGTCGGGTATCGGCGTCATGAGGGGAGCGTTATTTCCGATGGTACGGCGATATTATGAGAGAACGGAAAAATCGCGCTCGACCGGACTTTTGTTGAACGCATGTCGCGATCGCCGCAACCTTGATCGACGTCCGACGCGTGAGCTGCTCCCCCGCGAGCTGATTGCGTCTACCTGGCCGAGAATGAGGAAATCATTCGCGAACATGCAAAGCTTGGCGGATTCCTCTGTACGTTGGTCAACTCTGCGGCGATGGTGATCAATCCGCTCACGGGGTTTTCCAAGGCCTGACGATGCCGACGTGACTGCCGGGCTCGACTTTCCAGAAGTCGATTCCGCCAGCCATGAGCCCGACGTCCGCCGACGCCACGACGGCAAAGGTGGCCAAGTCGATCACGTTCACCGCGCCCGGTTCCGCTCCCACGCCTTCGGCGCTGACGAATGCGTATCGACTATCGGGCGACACGACGACTCCGTGGACAATGCGCCGTGTTGTTCTTATGCGAGCAAGCTCGCGTCCCGACGCGACGTCAAAGACCGACACCGACTGATCGCGCTTGTTGGTGGCGACGAGCCGCTGCCCGTCCGGTGTGACGGCAAGGTTGTAGACGCCATTGCCGGCAGGAAGCCGCCGAGACAGCGTCCATCGCGCTGCGTCCACGTCCACGATCTCGTTCGACGCGTTGCACGCCACGAACACGTGCGTGCCGTCGACAGACGGCTGTGCCCACGTCGGAGAGCACGCTCCCGGCGTAGCCGCCGCGCTCGCGCCTGGAGATTCGTCGCCATGCGCGTGATCGCTCGCCCGCACAGACGACATGCGACTGGGCGAGCCCGCTGCACCGTGCTCTTTTCCTGCCGTCACGACGAAGTGGCGAGCAACGGCGAGCGTCTGCGCGTCGATCTCCACGAGCACATCGTCCATCATGCACGCGGAATAATGTTTCGTACCTTGCAGATTGAGGCGAGACCCGTGCGGCATGACGCACGTCGGTACGCGGGCGATCTCCACCATCTCGTCGGTCGAGACGATCGAGACCGACGACCGTTCGTGAGGCCCGTGCAAATTGAAGTTCACGACATACGCAAGCGCTCCGTCGGGCGTCACGTGCACGGTTGCCGGAAAGAGGCCGAGTGTCACCCGCGCAATGAGTGAATCACTCTCCGTCGCGTATTTCCAGAGCGACCCAAAGGGTGTTCCGTGGCCCGTCGTCACGTAGAAGAAGCGCCGGTCGGGCGAGAACGCGACGCCGTGTGGCCCATTGATGTGGACGGGATTCGTACCGATCGCCGTTTCACGCTCGATGGAAATTCCGTCGGGTCCGTATCGGACGCGCGATATCTTGTCGCTCGCTTCAGACGCGACGAGAATGAAATAGTCTGAGGCCGGAGACTGGACCCGCGCACGGGGCGCGGCGGCGGGTTCGATACGAGCCAGCGTCCGCGAACGACAGCCGCTCGAGATGAGCAACACGGCCGATGCAACGGCTGACGCGAGACGACGACGAGGGAACGGGGATGCAGTCATCACGGCGAATCTATCACGGCACCGAAGCCCGTCACAAAGAATCGATGTCCGGCCATGAACACTTTTCGCGTCTGACTCCTTGATGCTCAAGTATCTGATCTTTGCGATCGCCGCATTCGCCGCGAACGCGCAGTCGCCGAGCCCATCGCGACCAACGCCGCCGTCTCCCATTGTACGGCTCATCATTGCTCCCGCGCGACCCACGGTCGCCGCCGGGGACACATTGCGGCTGACCGCCACCGCGCTCGATAGCGCCGGACGGCCCCTGCCGAACGCCGAGATTACGTTTTCCTCAAAGTACGTTGGCGACACGCTGGACTACTATCACACCGGCGCGGTCGATTCGCTCGGCCTCGTGCGTGGCGGAGCGCCTGGGCCCCTCACGGTTACCGTCACGGCGATCGTGCCGGGAACCGCGCCCAAGCGGACAACCGTCGTTGCGCAAATCGTTTCAGGATCCGCGGCCCGAATCCAGATCGATGGGTATGTGTCGAAAATTCTCGTGGGAGAAACGTTTCAGTTCGCCGCGCGGACCGTCTCGCTCGCCGGCGACGCGCGGTCCGACGAAATCCAATGGCGGAGCAGCGCCCCTCACCGGGTGCGGATCGACGCGAACGGCCGCGCGGTCGCCGTGGCACCGGGAACGGCGATCATCACGGCGCGGGGCGGAGGACGCGACACCGTCGTTCAGCTCACCGTGGTGCGGGACGACGTCGCATCGATCGAGATCACGCCGGCGAACCCGTCGGCGCGCCAGGGAGACGTGATTCACTTTGCCGCACGTGTGCGCGATGCGCGCGGACACGAGATCACTGGACTCACTCCCCGTTGGAGCTTCGCGCAGGGGCAAGGAATGATCACCGACGATGGGGCGTTCGTTGGCTACGACGTTGGCACGTATACCGTCACCGCGCGCGTGGGTTCACGCGCCGCGACCGAGCCCGTACACCTTGGTCTTCGCGACGTCCGGCGGCCGCCAGTGGTCCTCGGACGTGTGCCCACGCGGAAATTCCAGGCATCGGAGATCTGGGTTCACCCCGGCGGTGGCTACGCGTATCAGGGCACGAGTGTCGGCGGTGACCGATTCTACACCATCGACATTCACGACGTCACCAAGCCGGTCATTACCGACTCGCTGGTCGTCGATGCGCGGACCATCAACGATTTGCGCACGACGCCGGACGGCAAGTTCCTTGTCTTCACGCGCGAAGAGGCATCGACGCGAAAAAACGGAATCGTCATCGCGTCACTCGAAGATCCGGCCCACCCCAAGACCGTCGCCGAGTTCACCGACGGTGTGACGTCGGGCGTGCATTCCATTTTCGTCGACACGCAGGCGGCGTATGGTACGCACGTGTACCTCACCAATGACGGTACCGGTGCGATCGACGTCATCGACATCAACGACCCGCCGCACCCTCGCCGTGTCGCCAGTTGGTCGGCGCCTCGCGGTCTCAGCGCCGGCCTCACCGTGCACGACATCGAGGTGAAGAATGGCCTCCTGTACGCGTCGTACTGGGCCGATGGATTGGTCGTGCTCGACGTGGGCGACGGCCGCAAGGGTGGCAGCCCCTCGTCACCAACGCTCGTCACGCAGTTCAGATACGATCTGGATAGTCTCTATCGAGACGCGATCTCAGTGTTCGGCCCAGACTACATCCGCGGCACGCACACGGCGTGGCCCCACGGCAAGTACATCTTCGTCGCCGACGAAGTGTTTACGAGCGGCAAAATTGTCGGTGCGCCGTCTTCCGCGTCCTTCCGCACCTATAGCCGGCTGCACGTGCTCGACGCATCGGATCTCGAGCACCTCAAGGAAGTCGCCTGGTACGATCCAGAATACGGCGGCGTGCATAATCTGTGGGTGGCCGGAGACACCTTGTACATGGGAGCGTACGAGGGCGGCTTTCACGCGTTCGACATTGCGGGCGAGCTTCGCGGCGACCTGCGAGCGCAGCATCGTGAGATCGCGCATCTGCACCCGGCCGCGAGAGACGGCGTGCGACCAAACGCCGTGTTCACCTGGGGCGTGGTGGTGCGCGACGGGATCGCGTACATCACTGATATGTTGAGTGGGTTATGGATCGTTCAACTCGGCAAGGCGGCAAAGGGAAACGCCGACGCGCGGTAATGCCGATGGTTGTTCCCGAGGGTCAGGAATTATTAGAGCGCTTTAATCTTTGACATCCGCGGAGCGTCCTGCGTGGATCGCCGCCTGCTGTTGCCAGCGCTTTTGGCGGTCGTCGTGTTGGGGACGACGCCGTCGAATTCATCCGGATGTCCGTAGGCTGACGCTCGTTTCGACCCATGCCATTGACTCTGCCTTCCCCGTCGCCGTCATCAACCCTGTCGCCATCGGTGAGGTCGGGCTTCCGCCCTGCTGGGCCAGTGGAACCTGCCGCGACCGCATCCTCCGCCACGTCGTTGCTCGAGGCGGGCTACCGCAATGCGGATCGCATCCTCACGCGGCTGCTGATCGCCCACGGTGTATTCGCCCTGGCGCTCGCGCCACTACATGACACCTGGTTCTCGGCAATCGTCTGGGGCGGCGGGATTACGCTTGTCGGCTCGTTCATCGCGACGCGCTGGCGAGGAACGGTGCTCGCGCGTATGGCGCTCGCGACATCGCTCCTGCTGTTTTCCGCGCTGATCATTCACCAGACGGGCGGGATGATCGAGATGCACTTTCATATTTTTGGCATCCTCGCCTTCCTGCTGATGTACCGGGACTGGCGGGTTCCGGTCGTGGGCGCCGTCGTCGTGGCCGCACACCATGTGTTGTTCCACTACCTGCAAATGCGGCACGTGGGAGTGTTCGTCGTTCAGGACCACCTCGGTTGGCACATTATCGCCGTCCATGCCGGATGGGTCGTGTTCCAAGTGGCCATGCTCGCCTTCATGGCGCGCAGCCTCGCCGCCGAGGCGATGCGCGCCGACGAACTCGTGGCTGTGGCGGAGCGTGTGGGCGGCCGGCTGGGCACGCGCGCCGAGAACGCGGGAGATGCGATCGGCGGAGCGGTGGCGGCGATCACACGCGTGACCGAGCAGTTGGCCGGGAACGTCCGCGAGCGCGCCGACGATGTCCGCGACCTCGCGCACGGCTTCTCGAGCGCCACCCGGCAGATCACGCAGGCCGCCGAGGGCGCCGCGACTTCGCTCGGCGTGACGTCGGCGAACGCCGAACAACAGGCGCAGAGCATCCATAAGATGGCCTTGGCGATGACCGATGTCGTCCACACCATCGAGGGTGTCGCCGAACGCGCGAGACGGGTGGCCGAGACGACGTCGCGCACGATTGAGGTCGCGCGCAACGGTTCGGGCGTCATCCAGGACGCCATCGGGCGCATGGGGAGCATGGAGCGCACCGTCAACCTCTCGGCGACTCAACTGAACGAGCTGCGGGCATTTTCCGACCGGATTGACAATATCACCGGTGTGATCACGTCCATTGCTGCGCAAACCAATCTGCTTTCGTTGAATGCTGCAATCGAAGCCGCCAGGGCGGGCGAGCACGGACGCGGTTTCGCTGTCGTCGCCGACGAGATTCGCAAGCTTGCCGCCGGATCGGCATCGTCGGCGCAACAAGTCGCCGACCTGATCATGTCGGTGAAGCAGGTCACTGAGCGGACGGCGTCAGCGATGGCCGCGGGAGTCAATGAGGCGGCGCAGGGCGCGCACCTCGCGAATTCCGCGGGGGCCACGCTCGATCAGATTCTCGTGGGGATCGATGCGATGGCTGGCGAGGTCGGCCTCATCGCCGAGAGCGCGTCGAGTGTGGCCATGGGCAGCCGGGTTGCACTCGCGGGCGCTGGATTAGAGATGTCGGACGCTGTAGCTACCGGCGTTGCGCAGCGGTCGATGGGCCGCACGGTGGACATTTCGGTGTCCAACGCCCAGGCCCTCCATGCTGCGACGGCAGCGCTCGAGAAGATCAGCACCGCGATGGACGAGATGTCGGGCAGTGCCGAGCATCTGGCGCTGATCGCGAGCGGGCTTCAGGAAGCGGTAGCGCGATTCGGCGGCGCGGACGATGACGCAGACGGCAGCCCCGACGTCATCGATCTCGGGACGCACGCGCCGGCGACGCCTCTCGCGGCTCGGATCGCCTGAGACAGCGCATTGATTGATGGCCTGTGATACGCCTCGGCTAGGGCGATTAGGGAAACTCTGCATAGAAATCGTGGATGTAGCTACACTCCAACGATGCCTTTCGCTCTCGCTGCCGCACTGGCTTCGCCACGTGAGCGCACGCCGAGCTTGCTGAGAATTGCCGACACGTGGTGCCCAACCGTCTTGGTCGAAAGAGAGCACGCCGCGGCGATCTCGGCATCGCGTCGTCCCTCGCACACGAGGGCCAGTATCTCGAGCTGACGTGTCGTCAAGCGCGCGGGATTCCGCTGCGTTGAAGGACGAGCACCGCGGGGAATTCCGCGCAATCGCAAAGAGCGCATCCGTCGGCGCACGACTGCGCAGCCCGCGTCGGATCCAAGCTGCGCGAGCAATGCCAGCGCCTCGCGAAGGCCGTCAGCATCATCGGTATCAGCCAGCGCAATCGCACGCTGGACCGGACAGCCGAGACGCTCCCATTCATTGGCCGCGGCGCGCCAATCGCCAGCAATGTGTCGTTCCACCGCGAAGGGCAGCGACGTCCGGCGGTCGGGAAGTCGGTTTGCTCGCCATAACGAGAGTGCGAGTTGACCTACCTCCCAGCGAATCGAGCCGTCGCTCGGCATGTTCCAGCCAACCATGGCTTCGTCGGCAGCGCGATCGACGTCGCCGAGCAGCCACGCTGCTTCGGCGCGCGCGCATGCCACGGGCATCACGCGTTGACGTTCGCCCGTTGGGAGAGCGAGATCGCGCGCCTCGTCGAGGAGCGCCTCCCAACCGGACTCCTGCCGGTGCATCCGCACGCGCGCGAGCACGACCATCGCATGGATGCGACAAACGGCCGGCGAGCGCACCTCTCCGAGTACCGATGTCGCGTCATCGACAGCGCCGGTCCAGTCGCCTCGCTCGAACCGTACGTGGGCGCGGCAGGCCAGCAAATACAGGGACCACGAATGCATCGCTCGCGGTTCGCAGTACGCGAGTCCGTCACGCAGATACCGCTCAGCGCGATCGTAATCGCACCTCTTGGCGCAGTTGGTCGTGAGGTTGCCGTACGCGCGCACGACAACTTCCGGATCGCCATGCTCCAGCGCGAGTACTAGACCTCGTTCCAGCTTCTCCAACCCGCCCGGACGATCGTCGGTATGTTCGGCCGATCCGACGGTGATGAGCGTGTTCAGCTGACACGCGATGTCACCCAGCGGCTCGGCAATGCTGATCGCGCGCGCTCCCCACGCCACGGCGCCGTCGGCGTCGGCAGCCAGCATACACAGGAGGGACCAGTTGCTATACGCCATGGCGAGCTCGCGCCCGGGAGGAAGCCGCTCGAGCACGGAGACTGCTTCGGTGGCAAAGCGCTCCGCTTCGGCACGAACGCCGCGAAACCACCACAGTCGAGACAACCATCGCAACGCATCGCCCTCGTGCACGCGATCGCCCAACTGCCGCCAGAGCACCAACGCCTCGGCACGCGCCGAGCAGGCCGCGTCGATTGGCTCTGAGAGATAGCATTCGACCGAGTATCGCTCGAGCAACAACGCGCGCTCCCGAACGGGCAGACCGTCGGCCACGCGAAGCGTACGTTCGTACAACGCCGCCGCTTCTCGATGCGCGCCAACCAATGCGGCCTGCGCCGCCGCGACGGCGCCGTACCGGAGCAACGCCGTGACGTCTCCCGACAGGTCGGCGTGATGAACCAAACGCGCCGCGGACACTCCGTCGTCGCCGCGATGCAGTAGCGCCGTTAGACAACTGGCATGCAGCGCGCGGCGGCGGTCCGCTGGCAACGAATCCTCGATGGCGCGCCGGGCGAGCTCGTGGCGAAATGCCAAATGGTCGTCTTCGCCCTGCAAGATGCCGATAGTTCGACACTCGTCGATGGCCCATGTCGGTGATGAAAGCAGGTCGTCGACGAGCCAACGTTCGACGCGCTGAGGCACGACAGCAGCAAGCTCCACGACTGCTCGCGCGCTGTCGGACAGGCCCGCCACGCGCGCCAGCACCGCATCGCGTACGGTCGCTGGAACCCTGTTGGGATCCGCCGCGAGTACTTCAGTCACGAAGAAGGGATTGCCGCCGGTCACGTCGTACAGCCGCTCTGCCGAACGGCCGGCGTCGCGCGCGAGCCTCCCCACAGCCGGCAACGAAAGCGGCTTCAGCCCGATCCGTCGCACGTTGACCGGCGGCAGATGACCGAGCAACACGCGTACCGGATGCGTGGGCCCGACTTCATCGTCGCGATACGAGACCACCAGCAAGGCACGAGTCTGGTGAATGCGTCGACCCAAGAACGTGAGCAGGTCTAGCGTGGCTTCGTCTGCCCAGTGGACGTCTTCGACAACCACGATCGTCGGCGGACCGTCGCGGCGAAGCTCGTCGAGCATGCCACCGAAGAGGTCTTCGCGCGCAACCGATGCGGTAGCCGTGCCGAGTACCGTTCCCCCGACTTGGCGGGCGATGTCGTGAAGAGGGCCGAGAGGACGCGGCGTGGACAACGGGTCGCACGCGCCCCAGAGCACACGCGCTTGGACAGATGCTCCGTTGGCGAAGGCCTGCGCCAACAACGCGCTCTTGCCGATGCCGGCCTCACCGCTGACGAGAACGACGCTGCCTGCGCCGCCGGCCGCCCGGTGCGCGGCGTCATCAAGTATCGCGAGTTCGTCGGCGCGTTCGAGAAGTCCCATCGGCACTCATTGCTCGACCGGCTCTCAAGTCCGGTCGTTGCAACAAGATATATCCGGGACCGGCAGGGAGAAACCGCGCTGAGTTCTTCCCTGATCGTCGCCGCGGTGGCGGACGGTGCTGCGCGCGTACTCCTTAGATGGCGTGCGAGCGTGCGAACTGCGCGATGTGCTCGGCCGCACGAAACGCGAGCGCCTGGATGGTCATCGTCGGGTTGCCTCGGCCCGAGGTGACCAAGCTGCTGCCGTCGCACACGAACAGGTTCGGAACGTCGTGCGCTCGATGATAGCGATCGACGACCGAGTCACGGGGATCGTTCCCCATGCGCGCGGTGCCAAGGAGTTGCACGCTGCCGTCGCTCGGCGCAATCGGCTGATCCCAGATCTTGTTGGCGCCGGCCGCCTCCATCAGCGCGCGCGTCTTCGCTTGGAACCAGTGCTGCGTCGTTCGGTCGTCCGCGTGATCTTCATACGTGAGACATAGACTGGGGCGGCCTCGCGAGTCCTTATGCTCGGAGTCGAGCGTGATGCTGTTCGCCCGTTGTGGCACGGACGTGAGGTGCCCCGTGAATCTCACGGTATGTGTATAGTAGTCACGGAGTGCGCGCTTGTAGTCGCTGCCCCACGACGGGATATCCTTGGGAAGAATGCTGAGCGCGAAGCCGATGGGGTTATAGGGAAAGCGCGCATCGATACCGCCGCCGCCATAAAAGCCGCGCTTGGCGTCGTGCTCGTAAAAGTCGAGAATGATGCGTCCCGCGACGGCGCCTTTGTACTCGTTGACCGGATGCTCGAAGCGACCAAAGGTGCTCTCGTAGCAGTTGAACATGAGGTAGCGCCCCACGTTGCCGCTCGAGTTTGCCAGCCCGTGCGGAAACTGCGGCGACGTGGACACAAGCAGCAGGCGCGTCGTTTCGGCTCCGTTGGCGGCGAGGATCGTCGCGCGCGCTTTCTGACGCCGCTCGCGGCCTTCACCATCCCAATACACGACGCCGGTCGCGCGTCCGTTCTTATCGGTGTCGACACGAAATACCGTGCAGTCCGTGCGAACCTCGCATTTGCCCGTCGCAATGGCCTTCGGGATCACTGTCACCAGCGTCGACGACTTCGCCCCAAACTCGCAGCCGTAATTCGCGCAACGGCCGCACGCCATGCACGCTGAACGACCGTCGCGCAGTTCCGAATTGATCGCGAACGGCGCAGGCTGCGCGTGAAGGCCAAGCCGGTTGGCGGCGCGCTCCAGCAACACGCCAGACGACTTGATTGGAAGCGGCGGCATGGGATACGGCCGAGAGCGCGGCGGATCGAATGGCCCGGGTGCGCCGGAGACGCCAATCTCCCAATCCACTTTCGTGTAGTACGGCTCGAGCTCCTCGTAGGTGATGGGCCAATCCGCGAGACCCGCCCCAGGAATCGATCCAAAGATCGAGCGTTCTTTGAAGTCGCTCGGCCGGAACCGCCAGTAATTCGCGGCAAAATGCACGGTGCTGCCGCCGACGCCACGCATGTACCGCAGATTGAGACCCGTGTTGCGCCGCGGTGCGTCGGCCTCGGTGGTTCGAAAGGTCTGGTAGGGCTCCGTCGCGATGTTCAACCAGTCGTGCCGTTGCTCGATCGCCAACTCATCATGCGTGAACTCTGATGGCTGGCGCCACGGCCCCTGCTCCATCACGACGACGTTGAATCCGACCGTCGCGAGCTCCTTCGCCAGGACGCCGCCCGCGGCGCCGGATCCAACGATCACGAAGTCGACCGCGTCGCGCTCCGCATACGTGCGTTGGCCTTGCTGAGGTGTGGTCACGCGGTCCCCGTCGACGCACCGGGAGCCAGATGCGTATCGTACCATCCGAAGGGCGCGGTGAAGCTCGGGCGATGCTCCGAGCCGAGCAATGACCATCCCACGTGATCGCGATTGCCGCCGTATGAGGGATCGGCGAACATCCCAATGACGACGAGCGTTCGTACCGTCACGAAGAACGGCGTCGTCTCGATCGCGCGCATGATAGCGATTTGGTCGGCGCTGGACGCGGACGCAAAATCCCGACGTCCGCCAAGCACGTTCGCGCGCGCGTCGAGATCGGCGAGCCCACTGCGGATCACGGTCACCGAATCCGCGAAGAATGGCATGCCGAAAGCGCGATCGATGAAGGACACGACTCCCGCCTCTTCGGCGCCTGGTGTGCCGTCGTCCGACGGAAGAATCTGCGCCGCGAATGCGCGAAGCGTTCGCCCTTCGGCGATTGTGAGATGCGCGAAGCCAGTGTCCCGACTACTGGTGTCTCGAGCACAAGCCGCTAGGAGTTGCACCTCGAGCGTCAGCCATCCGGCAGCGGCGACGCGCGCCGCGTCGATGAGAAAGGCCCGGCGTGGGAGGAGCTCGCGATGCGTCATACCACTAGGATGTATTCTGGGCGTCGGGAACGCGTCGGGAGTCATCCCTATTTTGGGCGCGCCGCGTTCCCTAGATTTGAACTTCGACTTCCACGACACCGTCCGCTTCGGCGACGGCGCACGCCCGCAATGCTACCGACGAGCGGAATCGGTGAGCGCCCCGCGGCGACGGAAGTCGACAGTGCGCTCCGCGCGGCGACGTATCGATCCTATGCCTCACGCGTGCTGTCGTCGGCCGGCACGCGCAACGCGATGACGACGACCGGCGACGACCAGTATCGACCACCGCGATTGCCGCCCGCCAACCCGAAGTCCACGAACTGACCGTCGAGTTGTTTGAATCGCGTCAGGACAGGGGATGGCTGACCCCTTCCTCCCGCCGATTGCGTCTTAACGGGTATCCCGAGAGTTCGGGGCGTTGCTGGTCGCATCGGTCGTGCTTGGCGCCTGTCTCGCCGAGAACGACAGTCATCTCCGAGATCGCTTCGTTCCGCCGATTCCCCAGACTACTCTCGCGTTCGCCCCGTCGTATTGTGGTGCCCCGCCCGGCAAGTTGGCTTGCCCGTTTTTACTCCCCCTTTGAGACTATACATATCAATTATGTTAGTTTTGCGAAGTGTGATTACCGTGTCATCGGCACTCCTCCGCACTGCGTCGGCCGCGGCGCTCGCCGTCGCCATCACGTCCATCGCCGCGAGCGCTCAGACCGGCGCCATCAGCGGTCGGGTAAGCGAGCAAGCCTCCAACGAACCGCTGCCTGACGCAACGGTGCGCACGTCGCGCGCCGACGGTGGACTCTCGTCGACCAAATCGGCGGCCGATGGGACGTACAAACTCACGAATCTCCCCGCAGGTACCTACACGGTCTCCGTGACGGCCCGCATTGGCTTGGCGCCGCGGACCATCGATCGCGTCGTCGTCCGTGCAGGAGAAACGACGACCCTCGCGCTCGCGATGTCGCCGATCGTCCGGCGGCTCGATCAAGTCGTCACGACGGCAACGGGCGGTGCCGAGCCGGAGCGAATCCAAGATTCGCCAAACCCCATCTCGGTCGTGACCGCGTCGCAGATCGCCGAACGACCAGCTGCGACGATCGCGGATCACCTGAAATCGATACCAGGTCTCTCGATCGCGACCGGCGGCATCGGGTACGCCGACATCGTGTCGCGCGGATTCAACGGACCGCTCTCGACTGACATGTTGACGTTGCAAGACTACCGCTACGCCGCCGTCCCAGCGTTGCGGTTCAACGTTCCGCTGTTGTCCACGGGGTCGGGCGAAGACATCGATCGCATCGAAGTGCTGCAAGGGCCGGCGGCAGCACTCTACGGTCCGAACTCGGGCAATGGCGTGCTGCACGTGATCACGAAATCGCCGTTCCAGTCGCCCGGAACGACGGTAACCGTCGATGGCGGCGAGCGATCGTTGCTCCGCGCAAGTCTACGCAACGCCGGAATCTTTGCGGGAAATAAACTGGCGTACAAAATCTCGGGTGAAATCCTGACGGCGACGGACTTCACGTACTTCGACCCAAACGAGCCGAGTGTGTATCCGACCACTGACACATCCATTCCGGTCGAGCGACGCGGCCAGGCGATCGCGCATGATTTCGGCCTGCGCAAAACCACGAGCGAGGCGCGCCTCGACTACCACCCGACGGAGAGTACGCAGCTCATCACTACGGGCGGGTACACATTATGGGATCGCGGCCGCGTGATCTCGCAGACATTTGGCGCGGCCGAGGCGCGGAACTGGAGCTACGTCAGTCTCCAGGAGCGCTTGCACCACAAGGACTTCTTCGCCCAGGTGTTCTACAATGGGTCGAGCTCGGGCAACGACCGCCCCACAGATCCGAATGGCTCATACTTCATCCGCACGGGGCTTCCGATCGTCGACCGATCGAGCATTCTCGCGGGCCAGGCCCAACAGGCGATTCGGTTTGGACAGACGCGAATGGTGATTGGCGGTGAATACCTCGCGACGCGTCCACAGACCGACGGTACGACGAACGGCCGCAACGAGCCGCATGACAACATCGACGAGTACGGCGGATATCTGCAGACGACAACGTCGCTCGTCCCAAAGCTCGACTTCCTCGCGGCCGCCCGCATCGACGCAAACTCGCGGATCAACGGCTCGCAGTTTTCGCCGCGCGCCGCGCTGATCCTCAAACCCGACGCGAACAACACGTTCCGGTTGACCTTCAACCGGGCCTACGCCTCACCAACGTCGTTCTCGCTCTTCCTGGATCAATACTCCGGAGCGACGCCGGCGCCCGGGATGCCGGTGCAGGTGATCGGGAATCCGGCGAAAGAAGGATGGGCGTTCAATCGCAGTTGCTCGGGCGCGGCCGGCGCTCTTTGCATGCGATCGCCCTATGTCCCGGGCGTTGTTGGCGTCTCAGCAGCGAGCGCGTACGCTGGCTTCCTGACGCCGTCCGCGGCACTTGGCGGTGTGAGCGCATTGGAGGCAATCATCAAGGCGGTACCAGCCAGCGCGTTCGGCCCGGGCGGTGAGGCGGCGCGCCAACAGCTCTTGTCTGCGATTCCATTGATCCGCGGCCTTCGGCCGACAGATGCCGCGGTGGGCAGCGTGCTATTCGATCTCGCAAATTCTAAGGCGCTCTCTTCCGCCCCGGGTGACTATGCGCCGCTCGGAGCGACGTTCGCCAATACCTGGGAGGCCGGGTACAAAGGCTTCCTCGGAAAACGCCTCGGACTCTCCATCGATGCCTGGTTCCAACGACGGCCTGCCGAGCCAACCGCGCAAGTCATCAACCCAGCCGTGCTGTTCAACGGACCCCAACTCGCAGCGTACCTCGGCACAAACATCGCGTCGGGCCTGATTGCCCAGGGCGTACCGGCGGCGCAGGCGCAAGCACAGGCGCAGGCATTGGCCGGCGGGCTGGCGACTATCATGGCCCAGGTGCCGGTTGGCGCGGCGGCGTTCAACAGTTCGCTGTACGACCAACCCTACCTCGTGTTCTCCTTCCAGGCCCCCACGGGCTCGATCAATGTGCACGGGGTCGACGTGGCAACCGATCTCTTGCTCGACCGCGGATGGTCGGTCGCTGCAACCTATTCGAACTTGAACAGAAACGTGTTCAGCGACGCCCCCGGCGCGACACCAGCAAACCCATTGGCTGCGAACACGCCGAAACACCGGGCGACGGCGACGATTCGTTACGAGAATCAGGTCAAGCGCTACAGCGCCGAGGTTCGCGGCCGCTATGCCGATGCGTTCCCGGTCAACTCTGGGGTCCTCAACTCGTACAACATTGGAACGCCCGTCCCGTATGCCCCAGTCCCCGTCAACGCGCTCCTCGACGTCGGGTTCTCGTGGGTGGTTCCGGTCGCCGGATCACCACGATGGTCGCTCAACGCCACCAACTTGCTCGACAACCAGGTCGCGACGTTCGTGGGCGTTCCGAAGATTGGCCGCTTGATCATGACGCGAGTCCAGTACCAGTACTAGCGGCTGCCAACAGTTTGACCGAATTAGAATGAGCAACGGGGTCGTTGGGCATGAATATGCTCAGCGACCTCGTTGCACTTGTCGTCATGCGAGCAGGAAGGGGATGACGACGCCAGGACGAAGCCGTCTGTCAGAGCTCCTTCGTTTGATCGATGACATGATGGTCTCTCCCGAGAAATGGTGAGTCGACTTCGCTCAGGAGGGAGACACGAACGGGTAGCTCGTACTCGTGCCGTTTAGATCTCCAGCGTGCCGTTGGCAACGTGGCGAGGGGAATTGCGGCACTCGCGTGTCTTATCAATGAAATCTCACCGCCTTCTTGGAGAATACATGCTGTTTCTCGATCAACGGCGCCATCACGACGACGACGATCATGACGATCACGGTGGCTTGCATCGCGATTTGCTGGAAACGAACGCCGCTGTGGATCGGCGAGGGATGTTACGTGTCGCCGCGCGCTTTGGCGTAGCGCTTGGGGCCATTCAACTCATCGGCTGCAGCGGGGCCGCCGCCAGCATCACCGACTCGACGGGAGGGACGGACACCACCGGGACGAGTGGTACCGCGAATGGATCAGCGGCCTGCCCCACGAAGATCCCTGAAGAGACAGCCGGGCCCTATCCAGGCGACAGCTCGAACGGACCGAACGTTCTCAATCAAACCGGCGTCGTGAGACAGGATATCAGGTCGAGCTTTGCGGGTTTGAGCGGTGCCGTCACCGGCGTTCTGCTCAACCTCGAGCTGACCATTGTCTCGGCGTCGAGCTGCACTCCGCTCTCCGATTACGCTGTGTATCTGTGGCACTGTGACAGCGCCGGCAACTACTCGCTGTACTCGAGCAGCGTCACGAATCAGAACTATCTGCGGGGTGTCCAGGCGGCGGACGCGAGCGGCAAGGTCAAGTTCACATCGATTTACCCGGGCTGCTACTCGGGACGGTGGCCGCACATTCACTTCGAGGTCTACAAGAGCCTCAGCGCCGCGACGTCCGTCTCGAACAAGATCGCGACGTCGCAGATCGCGATGCCGCTCGCGGCCAACAACCTCGTGTATGCGACGTCGGGCTACACATCGAGCGCCGCCAACCAGGCACGGATCACGCTGGCCAGCGACAACGTGTTCAGCGACGGCGCGTCGCTGGAGCTCGCGACGGTCACGGGGAACGTCAACAACGGCATGACCGCCGCGCTCACGGTCGCCGTCTGATCGGCGGCGACCACGGCGGTCGGCTATGGTTTTCCGGCGCGTAACTGTTTGAGCACCGAGCCAAGCTGATCGATCTCGCGACCGTACGTCGCCCAGTCGCCCGCGCGCTGCGCGGCGATCGCGCGGTCGTAATGTTGCTGCGCCTCTCGCAAAACGTCCGCGGAGGCGCCGGCGACGGCGCCCGGCGCGCGCGTCGCCCCGGCTGAATCTGCCGCGGCCACCGTCGGGCGCGCCGGCGCTCGCGCGCCGAACAGCGCGGCCAACCCCTCCTCCAACGTCTCACCCATCGCAACGCGGTTCTCGTGCGCGACCACCACGCGCTTCAACTCCGGAATCGTCCCGCCCTCGGCGCGGAGGTACAGCGGCTGCACGTAAATCAGAGATTCCTCAATGGGGATCACGAGGAGTTCTCCACGAATCACGCTCGAGCCCTTTTGGTCCCAGAGCGTGATCTGTTGCGAGATATTCGTCTCCTGATTGATCCGGTTCACGATCTGCTTCGGCCCGTAGACGAGACTCTGTTTCGGAAATCGGTAGGCGACGAGTTGGCCGTAGTTCGGGCCGTCCATGCGCGCGGCGACCCACGCGGCGAGATTGTCCTTCCCGCTCGGCGTAAACGGCGTCATGTAGATGAATTCCGGATTCGTCTCACCCGGTAAACGCAGGATGATGTGGCGCATGAAAGGATTTGCATTGGGCGTTCCCTTCTCCACGCCGGGGTACTGCCACTGATCTTCGCGATGGTAGAACGCGTCCGGATCTACCATATGATAGGTGGCGTATAAGGCGGTCTGCTGGCGGAACAGATCGGCCGGATAGCGCAGATGGGCGCGGAGGTCACTCGGCATGACGGCAAGCGGTTTGAAGATCCCGCGGAAGATCGCCGCGTACGTTCGCACCACCGGGTCACCGGGATCCGCGAGATACGCGTCCACCGTGCCGTCGTACGCGTCGATCACGACCTTGACGCTGTTGCGCAGATAATTCGTCCCGTCCGGCATTGGCTGCGAATACGGCCAGTTTCCACTCGATGTGTACGCGTCGAGAATCCACTTCAATGTCCCCGAGTCGGTCACCACCAGATACGGTTCGGCGTCGAACTTCAGGAACGGCAGCGCCGCTTGCGCCCGTTGCGCAATGTCGCGGCGGTACAGAATGCGTGCGTCGCGCGAGAGATAGGACGAGAGCACGATGTCCGTCGATCCAAACTGCCACGCGTAGAGCGCGCGCCGCAGAAATGAGCCCACCGGCACGCCGCCCCGACCTGTGTAATTCGTGTAGACGTTCTTGTCACCGGCCGGATAGTCGAATTCCTTCTGGCCGGTGCCAACGAACACGTAGCTGTTCGTGAGCTCGCCGTAGTAAATCTGCGGCCGCGTGACCTTGATCGACACGGTCGACACGGGCGGCAGGTCTTTGACGAACAGCACCGGCAGCCCCTCGGACGTCACCTGGTTCACCGGCGCCATCGCCATGCCCATGCCGTGCGTGAACGTGAGCCGCTCGTTGATGAAGTTGCGCGTCGGGAGCTTCGCCGTATTGAGCTCGCGCGCCGAGAGATGAACTTGGCGGTATCGGCCGTCGATCACGTATCGATCGTCGTTCACCGTCACGAAGTCGTAGTACGTTCGGATCTCTTGCAGTTGTCCCAGCGTTTGCTTGAGGAGGTCGCGCTCCCAGAGCCGCACGTTGTCGATTGTGGGTGCGTTGGCTCGAATGTCCGCGATGGAGAGCTGCACGGCGCCTTCGAGATCGCGCGTCACCACGCTGTCGAGTCGCCACGCGCGGCGCGTAGCGGCGATGTGTTGCTGGAGATACGGCCGCTCACGCGCCAGCTCGTTGGGCGCGATCACAAACTTCTGTTCGGCGGCGGGTGCCAGTCCGCGGAAGATGATGCCAACGATGGCGTAGCCGACAATGGCGAGGAACGCGAACCAGACCAGCTTCTGGCGCAACGTGCCATATACCACGAGTGCCGCGGCGAGCACCGCCGCCACAGAGGAAAGACGGATGCCACGCAGCAGCACGTGCACGTCGGCGTAGCTCGCGCCCACGAGGGGACCAGTCGTCGAGTACAGCAACGCCGAGGAGTCGACGATCCAGAGCTGGATGCTGAACAGGAGCAGGAGGAACGCGAGGAGGACACCAAGATGCCGCGCCGCGCGCGGTTCCACTGTGGCGCGTCTGGGCGCGAGCACGACCGAGCCACCCATGCCGTAGAGCACCGCCGCCGCCACGAGCGACAGACCTGTGACGACGACGAGCAGGGTGAGCACCGCGGAGATCGCGGGAAGGCGAAAGAGATAGAATCCGATGTCCCGTCCGAACAGCGGATCCGTCTGGCCGACGGGAACGGCGTGCAGCGCCATGAGCGCGGACAGCCATTGTGCCGACGCGGCCAGCGCCGTGACGAACGCGGCGAGCAGCGCGCCGATGAGCACCAGTCGGGGAACCAAGTGGGAGACGTCCACGGTGACGCCGTCGCCGCGATTCAATTGGAGCGCGGGGAGTCCGGCCGATCCGCGGCGCGTCAACAGGATATTGCCATACAAGAACGCGAAGGCGACGAGTCCGGCAGCGACGAACAACAGCGCGCGCGCGACGAGCGAGGTCAGGAAGACCGACTCGAAGTGAATCTCATTGTACCAGAGCCAGTCGGTCGCGAAGCCGGCGAGCCACGGCATCACAACGATGGCGAAGAACCCAATGGCCACGGCCGCGAGCACGATGCGGCGCAGGCGCGGGTTGAGCGGCGGGTTCGAGCCGCGACGGATACTTGCCGGCGGGAAGGTCATGGTGCCATCAACATGGCGCATAACGTGGAGGCTTACTAGCCACCCGATCGAAATCACGAGGGGCCCAGGTCCCCCCCCAGCGGCAAGGCTGCCGGCAGCCGGTCCTCTCGGCGGTCCTCACCTCCGCATGCTGTTATTCAGGAACTCGAACACATCGGATTCCCAGATCTTCACGCCAGTCAATGGAAACGCATGGCCGTCCTCCGGCGTGCGGCCAATCGGCGGGTATATCTTCAGACGATGGGGTTTGCCAAGTTGCTCCAGCCGGTGGTCCATGGCCCGGCCTGGGTTCAGGGAGTAATCGTTCGCCGCGTGGATGAAAAAGACCGGCGCCTGTACATGGCTCAAGGCCGCGAGCAAGCGCGCGCGGAGATCCGGCGAACGATCCCAGCTGTATCCCGCCGCAGAAAAAACGACCAGCGCGCGGAGCGCCGGCTCGCGCTCAGCGAGGAGCACCGTCAACGAACCACCGAACGAGTGTCCGATGAGGGCCAGCCTAGCCGCGTCGACGCCCGGCAGCGCGCGAAGAAACGCAAGCCCCGCGGTCGCGTCGTCGAGCTCTCGATGCTCGAGCAATTGCAATTGGATCGCATTGCGTGCGGCTTGACCGTGTGCGGCAAGTTCACGATTCATGGCGTCGATTGCGTTCTCGCCTTGATCCGTCGACGGGCCGACACCCCGCCGGAACAGAAACAAGCAGATGTAGCCATGGCGCGCGAACACCGGTCCGAGTGTTTCTGACTGCTCCTCGTAAGGCCCGAGCCGCGCCAGCTCCTCTCGGGTGCGACCGCTTCCGTGATTGATGAGAACGGCGGGAAACGGACCGTCACCCGCGGGTCGCCAGAGATGCGCGTGGAGCGTCGCGTCGCGAGTTCGAACAACAACCGTTTCGGGTGGGCGATTCTGGGCAAGTGCCGTTGCGGTTGCGAAGATCAGCGCGATCAGGCTCTTGCAGCGCATGTCCACCTCCGAGTGGCTAAGTCCTCATTCCGAATGCCCGGCATACGTAACTCTCGGACCTGAAGTCGGTTCGCCTCGATCGCTCGCGCACGGGGATTGCTAGCCAAATACGCGAGGCGCACCTGTGAGAAACAGACCCAACTGCAGCAGTGAGGCGCATCCATGAAAAATCACACGCTCATCTCAGCGGCGGCGCTGCTGGCACTCAGCGTTGCTGTCGCGTCCGCGCAGGATACGACCAGGAAACGCATCCCCGTTCGGAAGGACACGGGGAGCGCGGCCGGTGTCGTTACCACGCCGATGGTGGACACGCTCGCGATGGAATGGTACAAGCCGACGGGAACAACGTGTAGCACGGTAGACGTAAACGCCGCGCACAAGATGTCGATCAAGAGCGACCTGTACTCCGCCGCGACCATGATCTCGCCGGACTCAGCCAAGATCTTGGCCCTCTGCGCCGTCCCGGGTCAGATCGGCTCGGGCGAGATGAACGTCGCGAATGGCCGGACGGAATACGCGATCGACATCATCCCCAATCAGAAGAAGACGCATACGAAAGTCATCATCGACGCGCAGACCGGGGCCGTCCTGTCGTCCAAGCAATTCGGCGGGCTGCGCGGGCTCGCCGGGTGGGTGCGCGAAAGCGCGCTGCACAAGCATAACGAGAAAAAAGACACGATACCGTGAGCCCGACGAGAAAAACGGCCGCCGAATCAGGCGGCCGTTTTTTTTTGCTCCGTGCCAAGAGATTCTTCGTGCGGTCGCGATCGCTGCGTCAGGACCAACCGCCGCTGGTCGACATTTGTGTTCCGCTCTCCAACAACGATTTGAGATCGCTGAGGATCCAGAGCCAGCCGCCGCCCTCGCCCGGTCCTTGTTTGTCACCGGCGACCACGGCTGCGTGGCCGGGCCGGCCGGCCAGGTCGTGAATCACGCTCAGTCGGCTCACGCCGCCCTTCCCTTCACTGATTTCATATGTGAGACGTGTGAATCCTTCGGCAGCCAGGCGTGGATCCATCGCCATGCGCCACGTGATCACGAGCTTGTGCGGAGGTTGGGCTTCGACGACTTCACCATCCGCGACCACGTCCGGCATGCCCATCTCGAGCATTCCCCTGTTCGCGTGGCCACGATAACGCCCGCCGGGGCGCAGGTCGAATTCGTCCCGCAAACCATAGCCGAAGCGTTGTGTCCACTCCGGTTTGGTGATGGCGTCCCAGATCGCTTGCGGGGTTGCTTTGATGAAGATCCGATAAATCTGGGTGGTCTCGTTGATCTGGCCGATATCGGCCGGTGCTGTGCTCGTCATGCGGAATCTTCCTCCAGTTGGTGCTTGAGATCGGTGAGCGCCGACACGCGACGCTCGGTGAACTTGTCGATCCATCGGTCGTGGATGAGCCGGATCGGCACGACGTTGAGGAAATGCAGCTTCTCGCGCCCAACCTTCTTGCTCACCACTAACCCCGCATCCTCGAGTATGCGGAGGTGCTTCATGACACCGAAGCGAGTCATCTCCACCTCGGATTCCAACTCGGTGAGCGTGAGGCCGCTGTGCTCGTAGAGTCGGTCGAGGAGGAACCGCCGCGTCGGATCGGCGAGCGCTTTGAACACGCGATCGTCTGTCATGGGCTGATATATGTGACCATTTGGTCACGTGTCAAGGCGTCGGAGCGACCACAAGAAACCGCGCGGAGGTCGCGTTCAAAGCGATCCTCCGCGCGCCTTGCGTTGTGCTCACGCAGTCAATGCAGCGGTTGCGTCGCAAGTCTCACGCTTCACCGCGACAGTTCGTGGAAGATCGAGTGCCGAAGTTTGACGGCTTTGTCCGATGCCGTCGGCCAGGGTACGACTCGTGTTTCGGAACGCTCGACGAGCCGCACCGGCACCGAAAGCGTCAGGGTGTCCGCGCCGCGGCGAACGACGATCGGCAGTGTGGCGAGGCTTGTGCCGGCGTATCGCGCGCGCACCTGCGCAAAGGAATCATTATTCGATACTCGGACATCGCCGACGTTGAGGACAATGTCGGAGACACGAAGGCCCGCGTCCAACGCCGCGCCGCCCGGCGCGATCGTGGCGATGCGTACGCCGCCCGAGTCGGTCGCTGTCGTCACGCCAAAGCGCGGCTCACGAACTGTTACGCGCTCGACGCGAAGCCCAGCGAGCGACAACACCGAGTCGAGCGGCAGTCGATCGCGGCCCGTGACATGGCGGCGATCGAAATTCGCGAAGGCGCGCGCGCGTCCTCCGCCCGAATTGCGAAACACGGCGTGCCACCAATCGCTGGCCGTGAACCCCTTGCCGCGCCTGTAAGTGCTGTCGTAGAGTTGGCGCATCACGTCGTCGAGCGAATGCCGATTGTCGCTTGCGTCGCGGATCATGACGTCCAGGAGAAAGCCCGTCAGTGCGCCCTTTCGATAGTAGATCCCTCCACTCGCATCCTGCACCGGGATCCAGGCCGACAACGACGCGTCCGACAGCGCCGTCGGCGGCGCCGATTCGGTCGTCACAATCCACGCGGCCACGCGCGCGTACGCCTCCGTGCTGTCGATGATGCCAGTTCTCGAAAGCGCCAGAGTTGCATAGTACTCGGTGATGCCTTCGCTGACCCAGAGCCACGCGCTCGGCTGCGCGCCATCGTAGCGGTACGGCACGAGATCGGCCGGCCGCAGCCGCTTCACGTTCCAGGCGTGAAACAACTCGTGCGCGTAAAGGGTCGAGAGGTCCGTGTCGAGCTGCGACCCGAGGACCTCGTCGACCTGCGAGCTCTGGTGCTCGAGGCCTCCACCGTTCACGAGTGTGTCGGAGCGGACGAACACTGTGTAGTTCGCGAACGGAACGTCGCGTAACACCGCCGCGTGCGCCGGGACAAGCTTGGCCAGCCAGCCGAGGGTCCGGTCCCGACGAGCCGGTGTCATCGCGCCGGCAGGGTACAGAGCGAATCGAATCCACCGGTCGGCTGATCGCACGCTATCCAGATCGAAACGGCCGACATAGAACGGCATGTCGACGAGATCATGATAGTTCCGCGCGGTGAACGTATTCGGCTCATCGGTCGACATCATCGGCGTCGTGACGCGCCACGACAGCTCTGTCCGAACCAAGACTCGCGCGGTCCAGTCAAACCCGCCGATCGGGTAGAGGAAGAGATTCGTTCCGTTAAAGAACGCGAAATCCGGCGCCGTCCACGCGACCGCGCGGTCGATTGCATCCGCTCGGTAGCGGAACGAAACTGTGATCTCACCCGGCTCGCCCGGCGCGATCATCCATGTTTGGTAGTCCACTTTGCGCCAAACGAGCGTCCGACCCCCGGCCGTGGCCGAGAAGTCCGACACACGGCTGGCGAACCAGAGCAGCACGTAGTGCCCGGGCGACCATGCCGGCAGCGCAAGGAGTACCGGCCGCGTTGAGCGGACGGCGAAGCGCATGGTGACGACGAGCTGACGACTCCGGAGCGCCGCGGAATCGGCTGTGATCTCGTACCGGATGTTGGTCAACGGCGCCGAGGTCGGAAGTCGGCTCTGCGCTTGAACGCGGCCAGCAAAGGTGATAACCGCGAAAAGCAGAATGCGCAGTCGCGTTCTGGCGCAGACGTCGATTCGGATGGGCATGGCCTCGCTCGGTAAATGTGCCGAGCATAGACACCCGTCGCGATCAGATGGTTGGGCGCCTCGTCCGCGCGCCACGCCGTTTTCGACGATCCCCTTCTATTTTGCTCGCGGCGCCTCTGATCGCAGAAAATCGATCCCGCCCGCCTGCTGCCCCACATCCACACTCGCGACCTTCGCGAGCACCGCGAGATCGATCACGTCCACAGTGCCCGGCTCCGACCCCGTGCCTTCGACGGAAATGAACGCGTAGCGATCGTCGTCCGAGACGGCGACGCCGGGGCGCCGCCCTATGGCTCTACGGAGACGATAGGACAGTTCACATTTCCCGCTGCGCCGAGCTGCGGGGATTGCGCCGCGGTCGTGAGGTTCTTCACCGTGGTAAACGCCGAGTTGTCATAGACGTCGACGGTCCACAGCGGGGTGTAGCCCGCCTTACCAGGTAACGCTGCGACGACGTTGTGTGTTTGAAGAGATCCCTGCTCGGTCTTGAAGCCCGACGCCGGGCCGCCGCCGGGCTGGTTCGGATTTGTGGTGAACGTCACGTAGATGGCGGCCAGCGGCACCGCGCCGGCGGCCGTCGTCGTGATCGGCGCCTCGTCGAAGTTGAAGTAGGCCACGACTTGTCCGCGATACCATCCGTGCGTCAGCCCCGCTGACGGCCCGCCATGAAGTCGTGCGATGGATCCCTCGGGCACGATCGGGCAGTTCACAACGATCGTCGTCGGTTCGACTGCGAATCCGCCAGTCCGAATCTCGTCGACGCTGGTGATCGAGTTGGCGACGTAGTTCGCGGGCACGGTGACTTTCATGACCTGCCAGAAATCGTTGTAGCCTGATTGACCGGGCACGACGTCGACGACGTTCAACTGTCCCTCGACGGGCGTCGTCTGGCCCGCGCGAAACAGCACGAAGATCGGCGCGGGCGCCGTGGGCTGCACGTCGAAGTTGTAGTACTTGATGTGTTCGCCGGCCGGTCCCAACCCGGTCGTAATGAACGGCCCCGTGTCCATGTCGATGGGCGCGTTGGCTGCGGGCAGGCCGTTCGTTGCCGATCGCACGAACAACATGCCGGCCGTCGCGCTGAACCGATCGACGGAGACGCGCGGCGCAGTCGCCGGATCCTTGGGCGAGGGTAGCGGGCTCGCGGTAGAATCGGAGCCGCATGCCGCGGCGGTGGCAAGTGTCACGGCGAGCGTCGCCGCACGAAACGTGGCAAGGCGCATTGTCAGACCTCGGTAGTCGATGGTAGCAGTCACGCGTGATGTGAGTCAGTCGCCACGAAGTCACGTGTCCCGCAAATGGTTCCAGACGACAACCGGGAACTTCTCGATGACGACGCGCCTTACCGTCGCGCCGTCGCGCCGGTGCGCCCATCGCATCGGCCGGCGACGCTCACCCACATATCACGGACGTCATATGCGCTTTCCTTATAGATCTCGTCCGACACGTCATTCGGCACGAGCGCTCCTCGTCTGTCTCGGCGCCACCATGTTCGCCGCCTGCGGTGGCAGCTCCACCAGCACCGGCCCGATGGCCGCCGACACGCCCGTCGCTGCGGCCACGGTAAAGGCCACGCCGGCGATCCAATTCACGCCCAGCGCCGTGACGATCGTGGTCGGCGGCACGGTCACTGTGGATTTCGGTTCGGTGGCGCACAACGTCTTCTTCGATAACGCGCCCGCAGGCGCACCGGCGAACATCACCGAGCCGAGCAGCGACAAATCTGCGACACTCACCTTCACGCGGGCCGGGACGTTCGCGTACAACTGTCACATCCATCCCGGCATGCACGGGACGGTGGTCGTGAAGTAGTTGAACGATCGGCGATGAACCACTCATGACCATCACTTCACGCGCCGTACCGGCGCTGGCGATCGTTCTGTCTGCCTCGCTTGGCGCTCGCTCGCTCACCCGCGGCCAGCGCGGCGGCAGTCGCATTCACGAAATCCACATGGAGATGTCCGGCAACTCGTATCGGTTCGCGCCGGCAGCAATGGCGGTCACGCGCGGCGATACCGTCCTGTTCGTGGTCACATCGGGAGAGCCGCACGATGTGGCATTCGACACCAGCACAATGACCGCGACGATGAAGCGAACACTGAACGGGAAGATCCACGACCCGATCGCCCCGTTCGCCGGTCCGCTGCTCGTGCATCGCGGCGACCGGTTCGTCATGGATACGCGCGATTTGCCGCTCGGCGAATACCCGTTCTATTGCCTGCCACACTTCGTGCTGCAAATGAAGGGCGTGGTGACGATCAAATGAGACTCCTCCACATGTTCGTGGCGTCGAGCGCGATGGGAGCGGCCGCGCTCGGCGCCGGTGCGGCGCAGGGTGTCACCGACCGGCCGCCGGTGGTGTCCGGCGATTGGGTTGGCGTTCCGGGAATCGTCTACTTCAATCTGGTGCACCGGTTCTCGACGAGTGGCGCACCGGAACGGAAGGTCACCAACGTTCCAACGTTCCTCGTCGCCGCAGCATTGCCATGGCATACGCTGGCCGGTGTCAACTACGCGACGAGCTCGGCGCTCGTCGCGCGGTATCCGAACGAGCATGAATATCTCCTTCGAGTCGCCCCGGTCCGTCAGCGCGACGGCGCCTTCCTCGATATCGCGGGACAAGTCGATTACAACGACGCCGCCCGCGGCGCGGACGGTGAAATATCAGCGGCTCGCAGCGCCGGACCGCTACGACTACTTGGTGCGGGGCGCGTGCTGACAGACGTGACACGCGTCGGGCGCGCGCAAGTAGCGTTGGCCGGTGGTGCCGTGGTTCGTCTCGGATCGTACGTGGCCCTGTCAGGAGACGCCGGCTCGGTCACGAACCGAACTCCCGCCGAGCGGGTGGCGTGGAGTGCCGGACTCCAGCTGCAACTGCCGTTGACGCCGCACACGTTGTCGTTGCAGGCGACGAATGTGAACGCGGCGACACTTCAGGGTGTCTCGCGCGGCACGACGCAGACGCGCTACGGTTTCGAGTTCACGATCCCATTCACCCTCCGACGCTACATCGGTCGGCGCGCGGCACCAACCGACACCGCGGGCGCGGCCGCCGCGAGTACGACCGCGCCCGGCGCCGTCGTCCGAATCCAAGGACTCTCATTTCACGACGCTCGGCTCGAGATACCCGCGGGTGCAACGGTCGAGTGGAGAAACGACGATCCGCTGGCGCACACAGTGACGTTTCGTGATGGCGGTGTATCGTCACCCCTGATCGAACCGGGCCGCACGTGGCGGCACACGTTCGAGAAGCCGGGCACCTACGCGTTCTACTGTACGCCGCATCCATTCATGCAGGGCACCGTCGTGGTCCGATGACCCGCTTCACTCATCGACGAGTCACCCGAGGCGCGACGGCGGTGGTCGCGCTCGCCGCGCTCGAATTGGCCGGCTGCTGGTCGGATCACCACACGGTGACTGGCCCGGCCCCCGACGCGTCATGCACCGTGCCGTTGACGGCGCAGACTGCTGGAGCTGTCGTGGTGTTCATCAAGGACTTCGCCTTTCAATCGTCCACAGTCCGCATCGCGCGCGGTGGCCGCGTTGCCTGGGTGAACTGCGGAGCACCAGGTGACGTCGCGCATACGTCCACAGCCGACGACGGCGCGTGGGCCTCCGACCTGATCGATCCGGGCACGGCGTATGTGACGACGTTCGACAAGGCGGGCACATACACGTATCACTGCGTGCCACATCCCTTCATGACCGGGACCGTCATCGTGGAATGAGGAACCCACTCGCCGCCGTCGCACGATTGTTCGCGCGTTGGAACTTCCAGGCGTGGTCGTGACCTCGGCCGGCGACGACAATATGCCACCGCAACGCATTGGAGACTCGAACATGGCCACTACGACTCTGTCCTATGCGCGGCAATCTCCCGCACGTGCTCGGACGCGATCACTGCTCCGCAGTAATGACGCTCGATGGCCAGCAGACCGACCTGTCGAAGTATCTCGCCGAGAAAAAGCTGTCGTGTTGGAGCTCTGGGCAACGTGGTGTCCACTCTGCAAAGCGCTCGAACCGGCCATGGCAGCGGGGAGACAAAATGTGCAGGGAAAGCGATCTTCGTCTTCGTCGGCGTTCCGCAGAACCAATCGGCGGGGAAGCAGAACGCGTACGTCGACGCGGCCATCGCGAAGGCGTTTTCGATGAAGGGAATGTAAGAAAGTTGTGAGCTTTGACGGTCAAGTGGGAATGCCTGATGCCCGATCGGTGTTATGTCATTGACTATCCCCGATGACACATGCCTGACACCGATACACACCAACTGTCGAAGGACGCCCTGTTCGAACGCGAGGCACTCACATGGCTACCGCACGTCGCGCGGTTTGCCCAATCGTTAGCGCGCGATCCAGCCGATGCCGATGATCTCGTTCAAGAAACGTTTCTGCGCGCGTACAGCGCGTGGGATACCTACGAGCCCGGCACCGGCGGTCGCAGCTGGCTGTTCACCATCTGTCGAAACGTCCACTTACGGACCGTTCATCGAAACAAGCGGGTCGTTGCGTACGACGACCCGGAGGCGGAAGCGATGGCGTCGGCGGGGCTGTACCAATACGCGGTCCAGCGTGGACTCGATGTCATGTTCGATCGCATCGAGCTGCGCGACGCACTGCAGCGGTCCATCGCGTCGCTCCCCGATGAATATCGATTGACGATCGTGCTGATCGAACTGGAGGATTGCTCCTACGCACAGGCGGCGCAGACGCTCAACATTCCGATGGGGACAGTCCGGTCGCGCCTGTTTCGCGCTCGTCGCCTCCTGCAGGAACAGCTTCTGGCGTTCGCTGAGGATGCTGGGTACGGTCGCGGGCGCCAGGCCGAACCCTCGTTTGGGCCAACGGCGGAGAGTGTCACATGACGACGTTTGCGATTCCGTGCATCGAAGTCATTCATCAACTATGGGACTATTTGGACGGGGAGCTAACACCGGATCGCGCCCAGGGCATCGCCGAACATCTCGAGGCGTGCGCGGGGTGCAACGCCGTATCGGATTTCGAGATCGCGTTTCGCGACACGGCTCGGAAGTTGTTAGGCGAGGCGCCGCCAGTTCCCGCGTTGCGAGACCGCGTCGTCGCCGCGCTCCGGGCCAAGGGGTTTCGCAATCAGCGATGACGTGCGCGCTCTTTCGCGTCGCCATTTGTCCACGTCGGCGAAAACGCCGGGCGTGTCGGCCAAGCGGAGATACGCTTTCCACCCGACGAGATAACTCCGCAGCAGCGCGACTACCTGCTCGCGCGCCACGCCGTTTTCGACGATCCCCTTCTATTTTG
>Ga0070708_100000147_pt1 | contig 48675 bp, 45 predicted proteins | sample KBSK5503metaG_FD_65469 | JGI IMG/M metagenome (GOLD analysis project Ga0070708, IMG submission 65469) | Corn, switchgrass and miscanthus rhizosphere microbial communities from Kellogg Biological Station, Michigan, USA - KBS K5-50-3 metaG | ecosystem: Host-associated > Plants > Roots >... | reverse complement strand
CTCATAGCTGCGCTCTTGGAAAATGCCCAGGATCAGCCCTCCTTCTTCCAGCCGAAGTTGGGCCCCATCTTTCCGCGTCAGAATAGGTGCGTTGTGGCCGGCGTTGGCGTATCGGAGAGTTTTGCCGTCGACATCGAGCACTCCATAAAACAGAGTGATGAACTTGGCTTCGGTAGTATTACGACACATCACGCGGTTGACCTTTTCTACCAATTCCTTAGGAGAGGTGTTCTCGGAAGCCAGCGCCTTCACCACCGCCTGCAGGTTGGACATTAGCAGAGCGGCTGGCATTCCTTTGCCGGAGACATCCGCGATGCAAAGGCCCACTCGGCTTTCACCAAAACTAAACACATCAAAATAATCGCCACCGACGATGCGCGCCGGTCGCCAACTGCCCGAAATCTCCACGCCCGGAATCTGCGGAATTTGTTTCGGCATCAGCCCCTGCTGGATTTCCCTGGCCTCCTCGTACTCCTGAGCTTGTTTGCGCGGGTGCAGGTTAATACCGAACTGCTGGGCGTACTCCGCGTTCAGCCGAGGCCAACCGAACTTTATTGCCTCACCAGCAACGATGCGGCCAATGGGAGTTCCGCCGAGAAAGCGGTCCAGAACATCGAAACAAATGTGCCACCCGGCAGCACCCATAGCGATGAAGCGGCGATCGATTTTGTGCCACAGCGTCAGACGCGTGCCGCCACCAAGGGCTTCGAGTTCCCACCGGATATCGTAGTACTCAAGCACCTTGGGAGCGTCGGCTCGCGTCACTCTTGTTTCGGAAACCTGCGATGTTCCCATCCAGGTGAGCTTCACCGTGGTTCCAACCGTACCCAGGCTCCCATCGGCTTCAAAGGGCGCCCACTCGCGCAGATGCGCCGGGTTGGTTAGCGCCTGCCAGACTTTTTCCGGCGCGTGGCGCAGCTCTCGGACGAGGATGAGCGTCCACTTGTCTCCGTTCGGTTGTGCTTGCGCGCCGTGGGCCGGACCCGGTGCATACTGGTCGCGATCGGTCATCTTGTTCTCCGTCCGCCCTACCAGCGCATCAGTTGCGTGACCTGAATGAGATTGCCGCAGGTGTCGTTCAGCGTGGCGATCTTAGATGCGGTAACGTCCTTTGGTGGCATGGTGAACTCGGCGCCGCGCGCTTTCATACGCTCGTAATCGGCCTGCAAGTCGTCGGTGAAGAACATGGCCCCGGGCTGGCTTTGCTGGAACATGGCCTGCTGGTAGGCTTTGGCCGTCGGATTGTTATTGAGCGCCAGTTGCAGCTCGGTGCCGTCCGGGTCCTCTGGTGAGGTCACCGTGAGCCAGCGAAACGGCCCCTGGCTGAAGTCGGTCTTCTTCACGAAGCCCAATACTTCAGTATAGAAGCGCAGGGCCTTCTCCTGGTCGTCGACGTACACGCTGGTCAGTTTGATTTTCATTTCGTTTCTCCTTTGTCAGGTTCGCGGTTTGGGCCGCGTCGTCTTCTCCTTGTCTTTCTTTTTCGTTGGTGTTGATTGAGGCATGCGGTCGAGGTGGCGTTCGAGAGCATCCAGGTGAGCGGACCAGAACCGGCGGAACTGAGCCAGCCATGCATCCAGCTCCTGAAGTGGTTCAGGTTTCAGCCGGTAAAGACGGCGCTGTGCGTCCACCGTGGATTCCACGAAACCGGCCTCGCGCAGCACTCGCAGGTGCTTTGACACGGTCGGCTGCGGCATACGAAGTTGACGCTCGATCTCTCCCACCGACTGTGGTGACGAGCCCAGGAGGCTCAATATCGCGCGGCGGTTCGGCTCCGCAATGATTTCGAAGACTGAGTCCATTTCTCTTTATATACGCTACAGAGCATATGCTTGTCAAGGTATACACAAGGCCAGGGTCCGGGCAACGGGGGCCGAAGTGGGTTTCGATAGCTTCGAGTGGCTCCTGAAACGCCTTGTCACTATCGAGAATTCAATCTGACAAGCGAGCGCAGCATTTTCTTGATCGAAGCCTCGGTGTTTCTTGCCCAACTTGGACTGTTTGTGTGGTCAGCTGACACAAGTTGCTCATCCAGGCATGACCCGGCTACTTAGAGGCGCACCCGAACATCAACACGTCGTTTGTCCATTAACGCTCTTCTTTATGAAACCAAGTCGTTAATCTTCTCGTTTAGATGAGCGTCGTTCATTGTGGTGCATATCCTAAAGGCTGGGACCGCTGCATGGTCGCGGGCTCTGAGAATTCAACTCAAGGTACAAATTCATGAAAAGAATAAATTGGCGGATCTGGGCAGGATTTATCCTCAGCCTGGTTGCGGGATTTAGTTACCCGTTTGTATTCGTGCGGTGGCCGATAACGCGTGAATTTCCGTGGGCCAATCTCCTCCTCTTCGCAATCGCGATCGTGCTTTTGTTTCTCGGCCTGCGCCGTGCCTTCAAACCTGACAAGAGAATCGTCTCAAAAATCTTCAGCTCTTTGGCGGCAGCGTTTGGAGTGTTCATGCTCGCAGCGTTGCTTTTTCTGATCTTCGTCATGGGTTCGTGGCTGCCTCCATCGTCTGCAGCGCCACAGGTCGGACAGAAGGCGCCTGACTTCACTCTCACTGATGCGAACGATAAGCAGGTCGCGCTGGCTCAACTGTTAACTGAGCCACTTAACAACAAGCCAACAAAAGCCGTCCTGCTGATTTTTTACCGAGGTTATTGGTGAGGGAATTGTCACTTCGAGTTGCGAAGTTTCCAAAAGAATCTGAACAAGTTTAACGACGCCGGAATCCGCGTCGTGGGGATCAGTGTTGATTCGCCCGAGCAGACTCGCAAACATATGGTCCAAGAAGCTGGATACCCTTTTACTTTTCTCTCGGATCCAACACTCGAAACAATTGGCCGCTATGATCTGGTTCACGTCAAAGAGTTAGCAAGCGGCAAAGACATTTCACGTCCGGCTGAGTTCCTGCTCGATCCGTCGGGCACAGTTCGCTGGCGCATGGTGACAGAGAATTTTTTTGTGATAGCCCGGCCGGAACAGGTTCTCGAAGCCGCAAAGGCGCTGCCGTAAAGTGGTATTTTTTGTTCGTGATCGCAACATCGTCGTTGGCCGTGCACTCCGGTCGCTTAGGAGTTGAGGCCTAAAAAGTCTCGCATACGATCCAGCTCCGCCTCAAGTTCTCGCTTGAAGGCGCGATCGCGCGGTGGGTGTGATTTGACATAACCGAACTCGGACCCAAGCTCACCGTTCTTCACTGAGATGTTGCCCCAGCCAATCACGCGGTCGCGCCAAAGCAGCGGCATAGCGTAATAGCCGAGCTTGCGTTTGGGCGGCGGGGTGTAAGCTTCGAAACGGTATACCCAGCCCCATAACAGCTCGAAGCGGGCCCGGTCACGCACCACCGGGTCGAAGGGCGCCAGCAAGCGCACCATGTCCTGCCGCACACCGTGGGCCACATCATTCTCAGCCGGCCAATACCAGTCGACGTCATCGACGCGCGTATGCGAGAGCCGCTGTTTGGCCCGCTGCGGCGCACTCTTCAACTCACCCTGCCACTGGGGCACGGCATAGCGCAGCCGGTGGCGCACAAAAAACGACAGGCTTGCACTTGGCAACGGCGCGTAGATGCGGGCGACTACATCAACCAGCGCGTCGATCCTTGCTTGGCGTGCAACTGCATCGGTCGGCCCATGCTCGTGCTGGTGTACGGAGTAGACGCGAATGCCCCCGTCACGCCGCGCTACACGCAGCAGGCCGCTGTAGTGCATGGCGTCCAGTAGCTGGGTCGTCGCGCTCGACGAGCCGCCCCAGTTGTTTCTCACGGTGCCGTGCGAGAAATGGTCATCTACCTCACGCGGGTGCACTGCACCGCGTTCGCGTACGAACTCCAGCAGGAGCTTTGCCTGCTTCCTGCGCGCAGCGGGCCAAGTTCGATTGACGTTTTCGGCAGGGACGCAGGTGTCCGAGCGCGGATGCATCAGCGCCTGTATTTCGCTCGTTACGAAGCCGTAGGTGACGAAGAAGTCCTCCTCGATGTCGAGCTTCGCGTAGCGATGTTCGAGGTCGCCAATATGATAGTTTTTGACGCGATGGCGGAGGATCAGGTCCTGAGCCCGCGCCGGTGCGCGGATCGGGTCTGCCTGAACAAAGCCCAGCTTGTGAAGTGCGCGTTTTAGCGTGGTTGGCTTGAAGAGGCTTTGAGCGACGGCATAGCACCGCAGGTCGTCGAGGGTGATCAGCATGGCCAAATCGAAGTGGTAGTTCCCGGCTTAGGTAACAGCTTCTTCGCGAGAGTGCTTGATGTGCCGGTGCACCCACCACACCACGGCTAATAAACCGACAATGCCGATCACAAAATCAAACCGGTGAAACCAGGTCTTCAACGTGTCGTCTTTGTTCCACTTTTCACCGAGCTTTTGTCCGACATATGCCAGGCCCAGGCACCATGGCAACGAACCCGCGAACGTATAAAGGATAAAGCGTTTTAGATTCATCCTGGCAACGCCCGCAGGAAACGCGATAAACGTGCGAATGGCCGGCAGTAAACGGCTGACAAAAACAATCACCTCGCCATGGTTGGCAAACCAGCGATCGGCAATATCGAGATCGTGACGTGACAACAGAACATAGCGTCCATACTTTTCGATCACTGGTCGGCCGCCATACATCCCCACCCAATATGCGACGAGTGATCCGAGCACACATCCCACAGCTCCGGCGACGGCGACTGCCCAAAGATTTAGTTGACCGGTTGACACCAGGTATCCCGAGAAAGGCATGATGATTTCCGACGGCAGTGGTATGCAGGCTGATTCGATGGCCATTAAGAGTATGACCCCTGAATAACCCATCGCTGAGATAGTGGCTACGATGAAGCCCGAGAGAGTTTCAATGATGCGTGCGATCATGCTTTATTTAGGAGATCCGATTACTGCCGTTCCGACCAACCATGCTGGCCTATCAAAGGTACAAAAGCGCAGCCACCGTGATCTTCTTCTCTATTCCCCTTCTCTGTTTTGATTACCCGGACGAGTCGCTGAGCTTCACGCGACTCTCCCACAGGTACTACCAATCTGCCGCCGAGTTTGAGTTGAACTATTAAAGGCTCCGGGACACTTGGACCGCCTGCGGCAACCAGGATTGCGTCGTAGGGCGCATGTGCGGCCCACCCTAATGTGCCGTCAAAGCACTTCACGGTTGCATTGTAAATTTCCACGAGCCGGATCCGAGCCTGTGCCTCGCGTGCAAGATCGGCTATGCGCTCGATCGCGTAGACTTGAGCAGCAATCTTTGAGAGCACAGCCGTCTGATAGCCAGAGCCGGCGCCAATCTCCAACACGCGACTTTGTCCGTCTAGTTCGAGCAACTCCGTCATTCTCGCAACGATGTAGGGTTGGGAGATTGTCTGGTTCGCGTTTATGGGCAACGCATGATCGCCATAGGCTCGGCTCTGTAGAGCTTCGGGCACAAAGAAATGGCGCGGTACAGACCTCATCGCCTCAAGAACCTTAGGGTCCTTGATGCCGTAATGATCTCGCAGGCGCGCGACCATACGTTCTCGTGGGATGGAATATTCCTGGGATAAATCGGAGCGATGTTTGTTTGCAGGCTGCACCGGAAGAGAGTCCCGCGGCTTAACTCTTGTGGAGTAACTCGGAGTCTTTCAAGTAATTCCAGGTTTCGATTGCCGACAACGCCTGATGGTCTGTCATATCACTCTTCAATGGGGTCACTGACACATAACCCAGATCGATCGCGTAGTAGTCAGTGCCATCAGCTGAGTTTGTATTGAAATACTCTTCACCGATCCAGAAGTAGGGCTTACCGCGGGGATCGATGTGTTCCGTAATCACCGGTCGAGCGTTCTTAATACCTTGCCTTGTAACCTTAATTCCTTTGATCGGTCCCGGTGGGATATTGATATTCAGAAGTGTACCCTCGGGTAAACCTTCGTCAAGAACTTTGCGAGCAGCAACTACTGCGAAGGCGGCCGCCTCCGTAAAATCGAAGTTCTCTCGCGCAACGAGGCTGAGTGCAAATCCTGGGACACCGAGAATAGTAGCCTCCAACGCCCCGGCCACTGTACCAGAATAAGTGGCATCATCTCCGAGATTACCTCCATGGTTGATACCGGAGACACAAATATCAGGTCGTTCTTCTTCGGGCAGGATTTTATTGAGCGCTAGAGTTACGCAGTCGGTAGGAGTGCCATCAATTGCCCAGTGTCGTTTGTCCAGTTGTCGAATGCGCAGTGGTCGAGCGAGGGTTAAGCTATGGGATGCTCCGCTCATCTCTGCTGCAGGAGCCACAACATAGACGTCGCCCACGTCTTTCAGCGCCTCCTCGAGCTTGATAAGGCCGTCGGAATGAATGCCGTCGTCGTTCGTCAGCAAGATCCGCGTCATAAAAATATATCTTCCTCACAAGTTCAACTGCCGGTGACGCCTTACAGACTTGTGGTTTGCCAGGCTCGCGCTCTCAGGAGCGTCCACTTCTCGACCATTAGTTAGAGACGGCTGGTGAGATAAGGCTGGGAAGAACTAATTAGTCGCGAGGGATCCGCATGCGGCCTTTTTTCTTGTTGCGTTTGCGCGCGAGAGCCGACTTGAGCTTGGCCTTTTGACCGGGCGGGATAAAGAAGGCATGCTTTTTTGCGTCCTTAATTATCTCCTCCGTCATCACCTTGCGCTTGAACCGCCGCAATGCGCTTTCGATCGACTCACCCTGATTAACAGTAACTATCGCCATTCTTTCTCTGCTTTCCTTTTTATTAGATCCGAGGCAACTCCCTATTTAACACGCCGCCAACGCCCGAGGTCAAGTGCGCAATCGCTCCGGTGGTGTCCTGATTTCACGTCCCTCTGGGTTCTCAGTGTTCTCCGTGTCTCCGTGGTGGAAATGGTTTTCGGCACTCTTATCACCACGGAGAGACGGAGGACACTGAGAATGCACTAAGACAATCTCAAATTAGAGCACTAGCATCACTCTTACAGTCTTTCGCCGAGCGATCGTTAGTCAGCGTGCGACATCATGACTGCTGACGAAATGAACCCCGCGGACAGCGATCTGTTCGCGGGGTTCTCAGGTAACTACTGTTCAGCTAAACCAATACTGCTTCTGCCGGTTCTTCTTTAGGTCGACGGCTCAGTCCCTGAATCTGGACGGGTTTATCAGCATCCTTGGCGTCGAGTTGCTGTTTCTTCATCACCATGTCCTGATAAAGTTTCCGCATCATGACTGCTTCTTCATGAGCTGTTTTCGGCCCTTCCATCTGCGGCTTGTTTGGTCGCGCCAGGTCAACCTCATTGAGTATCAGACCATGTGACTTGTCCGCCATCTCAACTTCTTTGCCGCCAGCAAATATTTCGTGACGGCCGTGCTCTTGATACCACTTCGCGACGGTCGCATTCTGGTGCATGTTTTCGATGATATTTCTCCAGCCAATGCCAGTGTTATATGCACAGAAGGAGATCTCGCCTTCCTGAGTTCCGTAAGGGATAATGCACATCTCCGTGCGACGAAAATCATAGTTGAAGAGGTCCTGGAACCACATGCCGGCGATGAAAAGAAAATTCCAACGATCTGCACGACGCTTCTCAATATCGGTCTTGCTACGGTCGCCGCTCACCTTGCCATAATCTTTGCCTGTCAGACCAAACGACTTGTCAAACTTTTTAAAGAGCTCATAAAGCGTAAACTGCGAAGGCGACTTGTAGGGGTTGTAGTGCTTGAGCAGCGTCAGGCCCATCATAATATTCGACATCCACTTGCCGCGCGCCGCGTCGGTAATCTTCTGCATGTCCTTGACAAGGCCTGGGATATTCAAAAACTCCGGCACCGGCCGCATCTCTTTGCTTTCCTTGTCGACCATCACCGCGGTGCCAACGCCACAGTTTGGGTGACAACCGCAGGAGACCTGGCCCCATTCCGCCTGTGGGCCATGTACAAGATCTGCAAAATCAGCAAACGCTCCCATCAACGAAAGCGGAAACCAATCGCGGGTGGGTTCAGTAATGCCAACCTGGTTTTTCACATCATGTGCCAGATGTGAAAGCGTATAGCGCTGTTGCAAGCGACGGTGTTCCGTGATCTCCTCATCCCGGCCGGTAAAAGAAACTGGCTGGAAGGAGAGAAACGCAATCTTCTTTGGATTGTCGAGGGCGAATCGAATAATCGATCCTACCTGATCGTTATTGATACCGTTGACCAAAGTAGTAACAAGCACTATCTCAACTCCAGCTTCGTGGAGGTTGTTGATTGCTCTAATCTTTACGTCAAACAGGTTACCTACCTGGCGGTGACTATTCGCGTCATTTCCGATTCCATCGAATTGCAGGTATACGTAGCGCAAACCCGCATCGGCAGCTTCGCGACAAAACTCTTTGCTCTTCGCGAATTCAATCCCATTGGTCGCAGCCTGCACACTGTTGTATCCAACTTTACGGGAGTATTTAATTGCTTCCAGGAAGTGCGGTGAGATCGATGGCTCGCCACCTGAGAACTGCACGGACATCTGACGGCGCGGCTTAATCGTGATTGCGTTGTCGAGAATCTCCTTGATGTCGTCAATGCTCAACTCGTGAACAAAGCCGACTTGGTTGGCATCCATGAAACACGGATCACACATCATGTTACAGCGGTTTGTAAGGTCGACCGTAAGCACCGCGCCGCGACCATACTTCACAGTGCTGGAACCGTGATTATGAAGCTTCTCGTCGTTGTGAGCGTCGATGTCGCGGCCGGGAAACATCTTTTCGATGTGGGTCAGAAATTTGGCATCGATTGCCATCATGTCTTCGATGTGACCATGGACCGGACAATCCTTGATCATCCAGATTTCGTTGTCGCGCTCAATAATCTGGGCCTTAATCTCGCCGACCTTCTCATTAATAAGGACTGCCACGTCCTTCTTGCCACTCAGTATCTCTTCTCGCGCTTCAATCACACATTTCGGACACAGCGAATCAGTCGTGCGCGGGAAACCGAGAGTAGGCTTTGTCTTCTGCCATGATTTGAGCAGCGGTTTATCAGACCATTTCGGTGTAAAGGATGGATTAGGCTTGTATTTGTTCACAGTCTGAACGGCATTAAAAACACCCCCCGCCACCAGGGTCAAAGCTCTCTCGGCATGCTTAATCGGTCGCATCGTTCCTCCGTCTCGATTTCTCAGTAAAACATATGAATATTGCTCGCTCGACAGACTACGCCCACCGAGTTTCGAGGGATTTGTTGGCAACGACCGTGCCGCCTTGGCAAATTCTTATTTAAGCTTAACTATTTCTGAAATTAGCTCGCTGAAGCTAACAGTCTTAGCAGACTAAGAGACGGGATCTGATGTATCGTCGTGGCACATACTCACGGCTAATGCCCGACATGTAGCATTTTATCCGTAAGGTCATTGGCGACCTGGGGCGTAATAGCCGATGCGCGCGGAGACCTTAGAATCAGGCTTGATTGTCTCCACTCGAACCCTTCGAAACTGGCCGTCGCGCTTCCGGTTAGAAGGCGCGTAGTACAGCGCGTATTGATGTCGCAGCTCGTTTGCCACTTCAGTGTAGACCGACTCGAGATCGGCAAAGGATTTCGGCCGATACAATCGACCACCTGTATCCGAGGTTAGTTTCTCGAGGTTCCGTTCACTCGCGGTCAACGCTTCAAGCCCCAGTCGAAGATCCTGAATCCGCAGCTCGTTAAACTTCTGTACTGAACTACTGGCATCCAGCAGATTGGAGAGCTCCTGTTCCTTCTTAGCTCGCTCAATCTGTGTGTTGCTGATGACATAGACTGCGGTTTGCGACTGTAATGCTCCGCGCAACGCCGCCTCAAAACTTATTCCTCGACCGCTGTCGATCCCATCCGTGAGAACAATGATAGCGTGCCTCGCGCTGCCCCGCGGCAACTGATCTCTTGCAGCCAGCAACACCGCGTCATGAAACCTGGTGAACATTCCCGGAACAACTCGTCTCAATGCGCGTCGCAGTTGCATCAGACTTCTGGTCCAATCCTGTAGCAGTAGTATGCGATCGTCGAACTGAATCAAGCTAATTCGATCATCCGCGGCCAGATGCGAAGCAAGGCCCTCCGCTGCTCTGCTAAAGTCGTCGAGATTGTCAGATACTGAAGAAGAAGCGTCGACCATTAAGACGACGTCAACGGGCACTTGACGTAAGCTCAGGTCACTAAGCGTTTGTTGCACCCCATCTTCAAACACACGAAAGTCGTTTCTGGTTAGCCCTTCCAGCAACTGTCCACTACGGTCACGCACGGTGACGGGAAGAAGGACCTCAGCAGTGTTGACTGAAATTACGTCTTCAGGATCGATCTCCTGATCTTCGGTCTTTGCCACAGGCGTAGGAGAGGGTCTGGCAGTTTGCGCAGGAACCGAATGGAGCTGAGTCGCGGCGAACAGGATAAGAAGGGAAAATAAGACCTTCGAGGCCCCTGATCGAGTGGACCAGATTACGCGTGGGCCAAATAACATCGCACCTATTTCTCCCTGTCTTGTAGAGGTGCGTTTGGTTTGTTCTCGTTTTCCTTGCCGCCCATTGCCGAGCTCATGGCAGCTATGACTGGCTCAGTGACGCGGCGTTTGTGAAGGTCGGCCAGTTTGGCGGGAGAGAGATCGAATTCTGCAGGCGAGTCTTCAATGCGTTTGATTATCGTGCCTTCTGAGAAACCGGCATCCACCAGACGAATGATTGCCTCGTTATCGAGCGTCGGCGTTCTTTCCAACTTAGGCGCCGAGCCACCTGCTTCTGTAGGTGGCCTCAGAATTCGGACTGTGGCGCTGCCCGTGGTAGTGCCATCGTTCTGCATTGAGCCATTTCGGCCACGCGAGCGAACTTGCGACTGTGATCCACCACTGGATCCGAAGATGCCGGTTCCCGGGTCCTGAGACGCGGACGTCCCGCTATCGTTTGATCTCTTATCCGTACCTTTGAAAAAGGCGTCGTCGCTCCAATCATCTGACGCGCCGATGGATTCACCCTGAGACAACATCGCCAGGATAATATTCTCGTTGACACCACTATGCTTTAGTTGAATCAACTGCTCGGGATCCAGGTTGAAGTGATTAGTGCGACTGTGGATTATGGCGATTACGGTTTTATCTTTGAATCCCGCACGCACAAGTTTGATTATCGCAGCGTTAGTTAGGGGAACATCCGATGCTTGTTGCGCACCTGCGTGAGTGCTCAGAACCAAGCAACACAATATTGTGGCCGTCAGGAACTGGCTCAAAACTCTTGGCATATTGTGGAGAAGTTCTCGGCAGGTAAAAAAACTACTCATCGTCCACCTACAGCTCCAGTTCCCGCAGCCGCGACCTTTGTCTTTGCCGGTGCTCCGCTGCGACGATAACGATAGCTGATCCGTTTCACGTACTCACGAGTTTCTCTATACGGAGGAACCTTATGGCCAAACTTTATGACTGCACCCTCACCAGCGTTATAGCTCGCCAGCACTAAATCTACTCGATTGTTGAACCTGTCAAGCAACTGCTTGAGGTAACGAGTTCCTCCCGAAATATTTTGCGCCGGATCATTCGGGCGACGCACGCCGAAACGAGCACTGGTCCCGGGCATGAGCTGCATCAACCCGCGCGCTCCTTTAGGCGACACCACTCGAGAATTGAAATGAGATTCTTGCTCCATCACCAGGAATATCAGATAAGGATCGACTCCATATCTGCTGCCATTCTGCCTGATCAAGCCATCAAGCTTCTGACTTCCAGTGCTGAACCCGCGCTCTTTTTTTCCGGAAGAATCCGTCGCTGTTTCCACTTCCTCGGCCTCGATGTGGTCTATCCGGCTATGCTCAACAAAAATGGAGAGTGGACCGCGCTTGTACCAGACGCCCGCCGGTGATTCTCTTGCGCTATCCGCCTCAAACCGCGCACCACCTACGAGATAAATCCACGCAGGTTTGTCGTAGACGCCGGCTTGCGCGGAGGCTGCCAATAGGGGTTTTGGAGTTTCTGCCTGGTCTTTCGCCTCAGGCTCACTACCTCGTTCAATTGCTTTCACGCGGTCTCGCGGTGCGAGATGACTCATTCCACCCTGTTTGTACCAGATGCCCTGCGCGGTTTCCCAGGCGTCGTCTACGACGATAAAAGTGCCATTGGTAAGTCTTAGCTTTGTCTGAACGTTCTTTTTCTGCGAGTCTTCATTAGGGGGCGCTCCCGAATTCCGCTTATCCAACCGCCTGGCCTGAGAAAATTCCTGAGTCGAGCAAAGTACGACAAAGGAACACAGCAAAAACAATCTGACCAGAATGGAAACGCGATTCATAGTTGGCGCAATCAACTTTCAACTGTGTTTTCAAAAGCACTCCAGAAAGGCAACAGCTCACAACTCCAGCGGATCTGCGAGAGTTCTCTCGATCATCGTTTCCTGCGTTTGAGTTGGAGCGAACGTGTGCGAAGTCCCAAAATAATTGCGCCAGGCCACGTCAATAACCTGTGGAGTTAGTTCTACCTTGCGGGCTTCAAATAAACAGATATCGGTGGCCCGATCCAGCAGATCACGCGGCTCGCAACCCTTCATCTGCTTCCGCTCGATTCTATACTTATTCAACACGTGATCGAGCACCGACTGTGCGCACACAATACCTCTTTTGTAAGCCTGACTTTTGAAAATCTCACAGTATGCTTGAGCCGTTGGTGGCTCGACCCTTGCCCGATATCCCATGCGACGTAGGAAAGCTTGATCGGCAAGGTCCTTTTCATCCAGGTTTGTAGAGAAGACGACAAGTTGCTCGAACGGAACCTCGATCTTTTTGCCCGTATGAAGCGAAAGGTAGTCAACGCGACGCTCAAGCGGAACAATCCAGCGATTCAGCAGGTCTTGAGGCGCCACGCGCTGTCGGCCGAAGTCGTCGATCACAAGTGTGCCACCATTTGATTTCATCTGAAACGGTGCTTCATAAAACTTGGCGGCTTCGCTCCAGGTAAGATCGGCGTTTTCCAGCGTCAACTCTCCGCCAACTACGACCAGGGGACGTTCGATCAAGACCCAGCGGCGGTCATACTCGGCCGGCGTAATATCCTCCGAGGCGATGTTGTGGCAATGGGAATCGAAGATACGGATAATTTGTCCGTCGATCTCCACCGCATAAGGAATCCAGATGGCCCCAGCCAGTGCACCGTTGATGCGTTCCGCGACTGCGGTTTTCCCGGTACCTGGGAGTCCCGTCAGAAACAGTGATCTTCGCGAGTTGATGACACACCCGAGCGTCTGCAATAGAGAGTCAGGCAACACCAGATCATGAAATGCCGCACGCACAGTTTCCATTGACGCCGGATCAGTGGGGATGGACTGCAGCCGCATCATGTGCGAATAGTCGCGCAGAGAAACTGGAGTTGGACCGGTATACCCGCATACCGACAGGAGTCGCGTGAGCCGGTCCCAGCCATGATCCAACATCGCGTAGCGCGTAGAGCCCACTGCTGTTTGCACACGTACTTCGATTAACTTTTCTCTATATAGCTTTTGAAGTACTTCTTCAGTTAACGTACGCGGCAAATGCAGTCTCTCAGACAGCGCCGCAGTCGTCGGCTCCGGCAACATAGCGACGTGCTTCAGCGCTAACTCACATATAAACCCTTCGCCAATTCCAGTGTCGGCCAACTCCTCGGGAGGGGGCGGGCCCATGCTCTCAATTTCCAGACGCGTGAGAATTGTCGTTTGCGACATGGTTTGCTTCCTTTTCCTTCCGAATCACTGTTCGAAACTGGCCACGCTACCAACTGAGGCTGTTGCACTCGCATTGCGAGCGGCCTGGGACTCAGTCGACTTGCCGACGCGTTGATACAAATCGGCTAGACGTCTGAGCGCGAACGAACAGTTTGGATCGACGCGCCTTGCGGCCTCGTAGTATTTGATCGCATCGTCGTCGCGGCCAAACCTTTCAAGCATCGTTGCAGTATTCAGATTTCCGGTGAGCGGTCCGGCAGCCCGGGCAAAACTCTTGTAGGCTTCATCGAATTTCCCCATGCGACACAATGCGAGACCGAGATTGTTAAGAATACGCTCGTCGGTTGGAGCCAGTTTTGCGGCACGCTTCAAACGATCAATTGCCGCCCTGTAGTTCCCGTTCTGATAAAGAGAAAATCCCAAGTTGTTGAGAGTTTCCGGATCTTGTGGCTCAGCCTTCACGGCGCGTTCGTAAGAGTCTTTGGCTCTTTGCGGCAGCCCTTTTTGATCATACGCAACGCCCAAAAGTTTGTGAGCCTCGGTCAGCTTAGGATCAAGCGAAGCGGCCGTAGAAAGTTCAGCGATTGCCTCATTGAGACGACCACTCAATAGATATTCTCGACCGGCAGCGAGATGTTGCTGCGCGGTAGCGGACATATCCATCTTGGCGTCAGCGTTGCTCCCGTCGTCGACTCGTGTGACACCAGCACTCTCAAACTGTTCTGCATCCTTCTCTGTCATGCGCTGGAGTTTCTTGTCATTCTTGTGCCCAAACAACCTTCCAAAAGCCTTGAAAGGAGCGGCTAACGCTTTGACGATTTTGTTTCCAGCCTTCTTCGGCTCGCTCGTTCTGCCCGCAGTTGAGCCAGAATCTTCAATTACATTCGCATCCGGATCTCCTTCACGTTCAATGGTGGCTGCGCTCCACATGCCGGTTGCAGCAATCGTCAAGGTAAGAGCTATTAGGACGGCAATAATTCTTCGTTTGTTCATTGGACCAACTCCTTTACATCTTGCCAAGCGTATCCATCAACGTGAGAACGGCAGGGCCGAGAATAGCGATGAACAGGGTCGGAAAGAGAAAACAGGCCAGCGGAAAAAGCAGTTTTACTGCCGCTTTCTGAGCAGCCTGTTCAGCTCGCTGCCGACGCTTTGTTCGTAACGAATCGGAGAAGACTCTAATAGCGCGCGCGATGGAAGTTCCGAAGCGATCGGTCTGAATGAGCATAGCCACGAGACTGTGTAAGTCTTTGACTCCCGTTCGCTCGGCGAGATTTCGCAAGGCCTCCTCGCGTTCACGGCCCACGCGGATCTCCAGGTTGGCCAGCTCAAATTCCTCGCTGATGTCCGGATGGACGTCCTTGAGTTCGCTGGCGACCTTCATCATCGCCGCGTTTAGACCAAGACCCGCCTCGATCGAGATCACCATCAGGTCCAACGCATCCGCGAGTCCCCAACGAACACGCTGCTGGCGACTGAGGATCATGCGTTTCAGCGTGTATCTCGGAAGGGCGAAACCGATTACGAAAGCAGATAGGATCCAGAGCGCTGCGCTGCTGGGAGCACGGCCAAACAAAGCACAAACGATCGCTACAAATCCGGGAAAAGCGACCAGAGCAGCGAGTTGAATTGCGCGATAAGTAACTGGTGCACTGGGGGACCGAAATCCGGCTTGCATCAGTTGCTTTTGCAGCTTTTTCGCTTCTGCCGCCGACGGCGGAAGCATCCGGTTCAATGGCGATGCGATACGCTCCGCTAGTTCCGTCGAGAGCCGGACATCGCTTGTCAGACTAGGACTTGGCGCTCCGGTCGCAGTGGTTTCACCGAGCCGTTTGAGACGTTCAGTGGCAGCGCTTTGAGGTCGATAGAGTAGCCAGTAAATTCCCAGCAAGCCAAGCGAGATACAAACAAAGGTTGAGATTGTGATGATGAAAAGCATGTCAGTAGTCGACGGTCGTCTGTTCCAGGTATATGGTCAGTAATCAGTAGGCTGATGATCCGGTCTATGATCTATAGTCCGGCTAATTACTTATTACTGACAAGTGCCCACTCAAATCTTTATGTCCAGAATCTTGCGGACAATCAGCATGCCGGTTACTTGCATGAACATAGCAGCGGCGATCAAGTAATGACCTCTCGTGTCTTTCCAAAGGATACTCATATATTCCGGGTTCATAACGGTGATAACCAAGGCAACAAAAATCGGCAGCGCACAGAGCAACCATGCAGACATTCGCGAACTCGTCGTTAAAGTTTTGAGGTCACCCATGATGCGAAAGCGTTCGCGAATCGTATAGGCCACCTTCTCCAGGATCTCTGCAAGATTGCCGCCAGTCTCGCGCTGAATCATGACTGCGGTGACGCACATGTGAAGGTCGAGGAGCGGGATTCTTTGTGTCAGGTTCTCCATTGCAAGCTTCAGTGAGAGACCCAGGTTTTGCTCCTCGTAAGTTTTTCTAAACTCGGTCGCGATCGGCTCGGGCATTTCCGTCGATACCATATGCAGCGCTTCGGAAAATGCGTGCCCGGCGCTTAGGGCCCGGCTTACGAGATCCAGGGCATCTGGCAAGAGTTCAAGAAATTGATCAAAACGCTTCTTGCGGGTCCACCATACATGTGCGAATGGCAATGCCGCGGCCGCCAGCCCTCCGACAAACGTCAGCACAAGCGACCCACTGACGACCATAGCGGCCATTGCCGCCAACATGCCGGCCATTGCGGAAAACATTACCAGTCTCGACGGGGTGATGTGCAGATCCGCCTGGTCCAACATCCGCTTCAGCTGCATCGCTGCCTGAAGACGAACAAGGGAGCGATTCAACCAGGGAATCTCGCTCATCAATTCGTTGCGGGCAAGGATAACTTCTACATCTTCAGTGTGTGCCGAATGAAGTAAGGCTTCACTAACGCGTTGCTGCAACCGAGCACGCTTCGCGTCAGAACCGTGCGTAGCAAACAGATAGGCGCCAAGCACGAGAAAAAGACCGAAAAGGAACACTATGAAGGAGATCAGCATTCGGTTTATTACTCCTCGAAGAAAACTCGGGGCAGCTGCAGACCGCAGGCTTTGAGTCGTTCTGCAAAACGCGGACGAATACCAGTGGCACGAAAGCGACCGATAACCTGTGATTGCGCGTCAATTCCAGTACGCTCGAACTGGAAAATCTCCTGCATTGTGATGGTGTCGCCTTCCATTCCAGTTATCTCAGAGATTGAAGTCACTCTACGAGAGCCGTCTGACAAGCGCGCCACTTGCAATACCAGGTTAATTGCCGAAGCAACCTGTTGTCTCATTGCCCGGTCCGATAGACGCATGCCGGTCATCTGGATCATCGTCTCGAGCCGAGCCAAAGCATCGCGTGGCGTATTGGCATGGACCGTAGTTAAACTACCGTCATGACCTGTGTTCATGGCCTGTAACATATCGATTGCTTCACCGCCACGAACCTCACCAATGACAATTCGGTCAGGCCGCATGCGGAGGGCGTTCTTCACCAAATCTCGCTGAGACACTTCGCCTCGACCTTCAATATTCGGAGGCCTTGTTTCAAGCCTTACAACATGGGGCTGCTGAAGTTGAAGTTCCGCTGAATCCTCGATTGTGACAATGCGCTCGTCCTCCGGGATATAAGCGGATAGCGCATTGAGCAACGTGGTTTTTCCGGCGCCCGTACCACCGGAAATGAGCACATTCAAACGAGCTCTGATACACATCTCGAGCATGTCGGCTATGTCTTTAGTGAGGGCCTTGTGTTCGATCAAGGCGCTCATGCGCAAAGGTTCTGAGCCAAACCGACGGATCGATAGCACTGGGCCATCAATGGCAAGTGGAGGAATGATAGCGTTGACGCGGGAGCCATCCGCGAGACGTGCGTCAACCATTGGCGACGACTCGTCAATACGGCGACCAACCGATGAAACGATCCGTTCGATGACGCGCATCAGGTGTTCGTCGTCTTTGAACGTAACATTTGTTACTTCCAGTTTGCCCCGTCGCTCGATGTAGATCCGGCGATGGGAATTGACGAGAATGTCAGAGATGGTCGTATCCTTGAGGAGGGGTTCGAGGGGGCCCAAGCCGAAGAGTTCGTGTTGGACATCGTTTATAAGCCGGTCCTTCTCGGAACTGGATAGCGGCATCGTCTCCTGGGCCAGAACACTTTCTGCCATGCGCGATACTTCGGCATGTACCTGTTCCGGTGTAAGTGCCGACAGCTTGCTAAGATCCATCCGATTGATCAGAGCCCGATGGAGACGAGACTTCATCTCCTGGAAGCTGACCTGGCCGCTGCCTTCAGCCGCTGCGCCATTTCCGGCCCCTGGAAGAGCGGTTTCTTTGATTAGTCTTTCACGAAGTGCCATGGTTACTCTTTAACGCTCCTCGGCGTGTTATTAAACTAGACCTTCTCTAATGATGTTTCGAGATTCAGCCGCGGCTGGTTTGCGTCTCGCTTGAATAGGGATTTCCAGACTGCCCGGCGCGGCTTTGCATCTTCTATTGGAGCCACCCCTACAGCGATGGTCTCAGAGATCCGTCTAATCTCCAGGGCAATTTTTGAACTCGCATCGGAAAGCACCAATGGATTGCCCAGATTTATTGAGCCCACTGCTGTCTGATAGTCGCTGGGAACAAAACCGACGACGGGTTCACCGAGAAACTTTTCGACCTGACGCAAATCCAAATCGATCTGTTTGCTCCAGCGGTTGACGATGATGCGAATCTTTTTCCGTGGATAGCCGAGTCTGTCAAAAATCTCAAGAGCCCGTTGTGTACTACGAATCGCCGGGATATCGAGAGTTAATACGAGTACGATTTCATCCGCCTGGTCCAGGGCAGCGAGTGTGATGGCGTCAAAGGTGTGTTGCGGATCAATCACAACGTATTCATAAGACTCACGAATACGCTGAAGCACCTCGAAAATATGTTCGGGTTCGATTTCATCGGCCGAGTCAGCTTGCTTGGGCGCCGCTAGTAGCGAAAGTTTGGAAGAATAAGGTGTCACGAAGCTCGTGATTAATGATTCGTCGAGGCGTGCGCGGTTCTCAACCATATCGGCAATTGAGTACTTTGGATCGACACCGAGAAAGAGCGGAAGATCGCCAGCCTGAAGATTGAGATCGACAAGCACGGTTTTGGCTGAAGCCGCAGCAGCAAGGTTGGTTGCGATGAAAGAGGTGCCGCAGCCGCCCTTGCTTGAAAACACTGCGATCATCCGGCCCTTCTTTTTTGGTGCCGCTACCTGAGAGGCGGAAAACGCCGAAACCCGATCGATAACGGTTCCGAGTTCTTCCGCGCTTATGGGAAGACGCAAGAACTCGCGTGCACCAGCCCGCAGACTTTGCAGAATCAAGTCGGGCGAGGCATTGTGGGCCGCCGAGATTACCGCCGTTGCGGGAGACTCCGCGTTTAGCCTCTGGATAAATTTAATGGCCTGGTCCGAACCGGCACCAAGAACGATAATTGCCGCAGCGGGTTTGAGTCGAGTGATCTCCTCGTGGAGTTGCTCCGCATCGTTGCCTCCCGCCAGCAGTTGGACGCGAGCGTCGGCAGCCAGCGCGGTGCGGATTTCTTTGAAATTGTCTAGGCCCGTGCTAAGCACTACAACTGAAAGTGGCTGTGTCATCTCTTTTCCTTAGGTTCTGATTGGTGTCCTTAAACGTTTTGCAAATCGGCGGGATCGAGAGGTTCACGGTTCTCCGGCGCAATCGCCGGTGCCGGCGCATTCAGCCATGAGTGTCGTTGTATAGTTGGGCATCTGCATTGAGGCGACGCCAATGGGAAGCACAAACTGAAACTGATAGGCTGTGATACCCACGCTAACCGTGCCCGTGTCTAAACCGTAGCCAGAGCGAGAAACTGTAATGTTGGCCGGGGCGAGGTTATCGACGACGGGGTTTGTGCCGCCTGCCGGATCACCATATACGACTACGTTTTTTATTTTGTCGTCGCTCGCACTGGAACTATCATGAAGTACGGCATAACGCGCGCCTCTGCGAGCGGCATCAGTAAGTGCATTATGGACCCAAAGAGCGCGACCGAATTCGAGCACGGCAAACATTGCTATCAGAAACACAGTTGCCGCTATGGAGAACTCAACGAGCGAGGCGCCCCGCTCACCTTTCCTGGCTTTCTTGTAATCGACTCTCTCCATAAGGACGGCTCCCTAGATACACGGTGTTGTGAGCAGGTAACGCATTGTGACACTTGGCTTCACATCAATGTTTAGTGAAAGGCCGTTGTTGTTCATCAAACCTCCAAGATCAAACAGCGGCTGAAACTTGAAGTTGGTTATACCTACCGTAACCGTCTCCGGAAAACCGGAGCCCCCAGCGCTATCTATCCGGGTGATGGTGATGTTAGTCGCATCCAAGCCGTCTAGAACTGGTGAACCGGTTCCGGCGGCATTGCCGTACACCACCAGATTTTTAGCATTCACGTCCTCACTACTCTTTACGCACGCGGTGGCGAGGTAACGAGCCCCGACTCGCGCTGCTTTTGCCAGTGTGGTGTACTGATGGAAATACCGGCCAAACTCGGCGGTCGCGCCGAACAGAAGGGCTAGAAGCGGCAGTACGATCGCAAGTTCAGCCAGCTGGACCCCGCGTTCGTTGCGGGTAAACCTGGATAGGTATCTGCGATTTCGAGAACGCAGCAAACGAATTTTGCGAAGCCTGGCATGCATGAGCCACAACCTTATTTGTAGAGGACCGGAGTTCTGAGCAGCGGATTGCCGACACCACCATTTGGGTCGTAACCACCCTTGCCTACCGCGAATGCGTCATCAATGTACTCAGCCTGGATATCGCCGCCACTACCGTTGCTGGCTTTGGTCCTGAGGAAGAATGCTCCGAATCGATCGAAAGTAACCGTGTTTCGTCCCTGGTCATACTGAGCAAGCTTGACAATCGGGATGAGCACAATTCGCCTGTTTGGCACGCCCAGATGCGAAGGAGCTTGATAGATAGTCGACGGGCCTTGATCTTGTCTGCCTTGTAGATATTCGTCTTTAGTGATGCCCTCTTTAATGTTTGTGTCGGGTGGCTGATTCACTGGATCGAGTTGACTCCCACTGTAGTCATCGAAGCGCGAGTTGATACCTGTTCGCACTTTGCCGGCAGTCAGTCCAGGCTTCGTATCTAAGTTGTAAGTCGCGCCAGCCTCGGCGCACGCATCCACGCCAGAGCCAATGCCAAAACCAACGTCTACGCCACCGGGCCCGGCAACTGCGAGAATCTGGTAGTTGCCTGGCGAAGGCGACATTGTGGTACCGGCTCGAATCGTGTAGGTCTGGCCGGGCACCATCGGAATGTCGTAGTCAATCACCGTCAGGGGGATGAAGTTACAAAAGTTGTTCAGCGGCATGGAAAGACCCGCCGTCGCCGATGCGCTCAGGTTCTTACTGTCACCAAGCACCATCTTCGCAAACGAAACACCGATTGCGGATGGAGGTGTCGTTACTTGAACGAATTTGATGGTGGGGGCCACGCCGGGGGTCGATGCTGCGTTAACGTTCACATAAGGACCGCCGAGATTAGCCGCGAAGCCTACGTTTGCGGCTGGCAAGGAAACATTCGTGTTATTGAAGTCATAATTGTTCATCACCTTCGTCGCGGCTGTCAGTGCGTCGTTGATGCCAAAGGGAGTCGAATTCAATTTCGACGCGCCGGCAAGAGCTGCCGCATCGGCTGCATTTTGCAGCTCAGTCTTCGCCAGATAGAACCTGCTAATGTCTACCCCCATGCCAACAGCCAGTAGCATCGAGAGCATTCCGATTGCGGACATCACTAAGATTGAGCCTCGTTCTTTTCGGCTGTCTTTTTCTTGCTGCCATCTTGCTTTATTCATCTCTTCCCTCCTTCTCAACAGCTGCTCGACCACCGAGCACTTATTAAGGTTTGACTGGTTCAGGGCTGAAGTCGCGGAAGCCCCGCGCCGCTGGAAGAGGCTGGTTTATTTTGGGGGTGCTTGTGACTGATGGCGAAGTACTCATAGAGATGGTTTCCTCATCAGTTGCGGTTTTGGCTTTGGGTTCCGACACCTTCGGCGCTTCGGAAGCCTTGGGAGCAGGTGGCGGCTCGCTTTCGGTTTTTTCGCTGGAGATCGAGCGCCCACTCAGGCCTTGAATTCCTTCACCCTTTGGCTCAACACCAAGCGGCGAACCATTCTTAAGACCATCAATGCCATGCAGCTGCGGCATGTCGTCTCTGTTGACTGGTTTGACTAATTGGGCAGTGACGATGAACATCAGCTCACTTTCATTTTTCTGAAACGACTTCGACCTGAACAATGAACCGAGCACAGGAATGTCGCCAAGCACCGGCACCTTCGACAGCGACTTTGTCTCGCTGTTGTCGAGCAGCCCAGCTAGTGCAAAAGACTGGCCATCTCGCAACTCGACTGAAGTCTTTGCGCGACGAGTTCGCAGAGCCGGAATGAGAAAGCCGTCAAACTTCACGCCATTAGAGAAGTCGATCGTTGAAACCTCAGGTTCCAGTTCTAATCGAATGTGATCTTCGTCGATGATCGTCGGTTTGAAATTGAGTCGTACGCCGTATTCCTTGAACATGATGGATACACTGCTGTTACCGCCGCTACCGCCTCCCTGTACGATTGGGACCGGAAATTCTCCGCCGGCGAGGAAGCTCGCAGAGGAGCCATCCATCGCAATCAAATTGGGCTCTGCAAGCTCGCGTAGTGCGCCTTGCGTCTGAAGGGCTCGAACCATGCTCATCGTATTACCAGCCATTACGAAAAGATTGAGCGCGCTCGAAATCGAACCGCTCAGGACACCGTTGGTTACGTTCCCCAATGAGCTGGGGCCCTGTCCACTGTTGGCATAAACGCCGTTGCCAGGAGAACCCTGGTAGGAGTAGGAAAGACCCAGATCGCTGACTTTATTTCTGTTAACTTCAGCCACGCGAACCTGAAGCTGCACCTGGGCCATGTTTTTCACTGGCGAAGCGAGCATATTGACGGTCTTAAACCCAGCTGCCTCGACAACGCTTTGTGCCTGAGCCGCGGTAACGGGATTACTGACGCTTCCTGAAAGCACCACCGACCCATTCGCCTGACTCAGACGGATATCGTCCTTGGGAAACAAGGCACGGATCTGTGAATCAATGAGCGACAGATTGGCCCGAACATAGACATCAAAAACCAGGTACTGACCGCCCGACTGTTCCCAGGCAACGAAGTTAACCTGTCCAAATGCCTTGCCGTTTACCAATACTTGATCGGGAGTCACGAGCACAGCCTCTGCGATATCGGGATTCGACACCGAGAATCGACCCACCGGCCTGTCAAAATTGATCACCCGCGATTGGCCCACGAGAACGTTGACGGCGGTGGCTTCTTTGTTCTGACTGAAGGAAGCCTTGTATGAGGTCTCCTGGGAATGCGTAACGGAATTGACGAGAAGGATGATCAATGACGCCAGTACTAAACTGACTCGGCGCGTGATCGGATAGCGGCTCTGCATGGTCGTTGCTCCTTTAGTTTCCAAATCGATTAACGGCACTCGGCAAATAAGAAATTGATCCGCGACAATCGCCGCAGTCGATTCTTTTAGGGAAAGTCGACATTGCGCTTCTTCGCGCCTTCAATCATCTCCACAGAAGCGCGCGGTGCTTGTGGAGAGGGCGAACTGCTGGCTGATGGCTTGGCCTCTGCTTGAGGTCGAACCCGCCGGACAGCTTTGGATTCTGTTTTAGGCTGCTCACTCTTCAGTGAACCCGGATCCGGCGCAGGCACGGCCCGGTCACCGTTGAGCAAAGTTCGTTTGTTGATGCCTGTTGTCTGTTCGTCACCCTGATCGATCGAGTTGCGCATAACGAGCTGCAGCTTGCCTTCACTGGTAGCGAGGGCCAACTTTTCTGCTTGCTCCGGTAAGACGAGAAGAGTGACTGCCTTGACGCTATTTGCATCTCGCTGGTTTTCCGGTTTGTCAATGTTCTGACCGTTTGCCAGGACCTTGATGTTCTGCAACACGATCTTAGAAATTGGACCTGCTTGCCCAGCTGTCTGCTCCTGCGGAGTGATGACGACAACCACGTCCACGAGCGTTCCCGGCATGATGAAACCGGAGATACCGACAACATCGTCAACCTTGACTGTCATTGCGCGGTAGCCTTCCGGAATAATTGCCGACAACCCTCCGGCAGTGCCTTCGGGAGCAAGTCTTGATTCCACGATCGGATCACGCACAGCAAGGTTCGTTACGGCAACGCGCCCGACCAATTTTTCAGGTGACTCAAAGGCGCCGTCTGGGGCGGATTCTTTCGAAAACTGGACCACCATCAATTGCTCCGCGACGAGTTTCGTCCCGAGGGGAACTGCCACTCTAGCGACAACAACGCGCTTGAGATCTTTTGAAAAGGCCTGAGCACTCGATAAGTAACGACTGACCGAAAATGCTGCGAGCACTCCGAATAGGAGCGCTCCGGTCAAAACGATAAAAAAGCGTTTGTTGCGCATAGGTGTCTCTCCATGTAATTTCTTAATCTAGATTCAAATCTCGCCCTCAAGAGCGAAAGATGGCAGTCGAAAGGATGCTGCCGATTGTGATCGCTACTCCATAAGGAATCGTGTATCTGCGATCTGCTGGGACCGCGAATCTTGGCATTTCCCATCCCGGTAAAAATCCGGCGAAGATCTGGAGGACCCGATGCATGGTGCTTAGCAGCACTCCAGTGCGGATGGTCGAGATAACGGCCAGCAAACCTCCGATCAGAATCACCACTAGAAAGGTTGGTAAGATCAGATGTGCCCCGGTAACCGCTCCGATAGCCGCAAAAAGTTTGACGTCACCCGCTCCCATCGCCCCGAAGATATGCAGCATAAACATCAAAATAAATCCGAGTAGACAGCCTAATAGACTTGCCGCGATGCCCGGGAAGCCTCCTAGAATTGCGTTCATCGCCACGCCGCTAATAAACGTTGCAAGCACAAATGGATTGGGAATTCGTCGATAACGAACGTCGTAATAGGCAATGATGATTGCCAATGGAATAAGAAGAGCTATTTGTGCGGGCGCTTCAGACATTGCTTGTGCTGCTTCGGGTTCTGCATTACGGGAGGAAGTCTTAGCCAGTTCAGAAGGAGATTTTTCCGATGACGTTTGAAGAGCCCAATGCGCGCTTTAATCAAGTTTAGATCTCAACTAAAGCGCGCCGGCCCATTTACGACTATCGGAATTATCCGCTTATTGTGGCTGCAAGCGTGTTGATTTTGGATGAGATAGCCGTACCCAGGGTCGTGAAAGCGACAACGCAGGCGATCGCAATCAAGGCTGCGGCAACCGCGTACTCTGAAAGTTCCAGACCGGTCTCATCTCTTAGAAAATTCTTAATCATGTTTTTGCTCCTTTAAGGTTTGGGTTAAGAGTTAAGCTTTACGCCCTTGTTCACCATGCCTCTCTCTCAGAGCCAGGCGGAAAGGACCAACATTTGCGAGAATCAGTAACCAGGACTGATTGTGGACGCTCCGCGTAAATCGTTGTTGCCTGTGGATTCGTTCGAGCCCCGCTCCAACGAGATGACCTTACCTGTGACTGCGAAATGTCCATCGATGATCCTCACTGCGACGCTGGCCAATGCGAGGGCGACACAAAGCACGTCGACTCTCACATTATCGGCAAGCGCGGCAACATGGACGCCGACGACTGAGGCCAGTAGCAGGAACGGTATTGCGAGCACTACACCAAAGAAGGTCATCAAAACTTTGCGATTTACACTTTTCATAGGTCTTGTCCAGCCCCTCCTGCCTGAAGTCACCTTCGACTTAAATAGCGTCGTGGGCGATTGGCTCCATTACAAGAGGCGTGCCGTTCGAGCAAAAGCACTCAAGTCCAGCATTTTTGATAATCTTGAGAGTAATAGGTCGGTTGGCTTGTCGCCGTGAGTTAACAAGACATCGTCTGATAAGCCAGGTTGTGGACCCACAACCAATCAAAACGGGTACGGCAGTTGGGCGTTTACAGTTGTCGCCCGCAGTTGACAAATAAGTCCGAGAGATTCAACCGCAAGGAACGCATCTGGGCGAATAATATGGGCGCGACTCAAAAACCCCAACCTTTGAAAACAAAAGTGGCCCGGCCCGCGAGGTCGCGATCAGTGTCCGATGGCCGTCCCGCGCAGGGTTGCGGAGCGGAAGAGAGAGAGATGAATGATTTGAAGGATAGAATTACGGCCTTACAGCCCCGGCTCATCGCAGCGCGTTGGATACGCATCAATGCGGCGCCGTCTCAGGCCAAGTAACTAACGAAGGTTCGAGGCCAGGTGCGAGGCACTCTGGTCTGACTACCGAAACTGAATAGTAAGAATCTGGGCGGCAATGAGTGCCAAACTCAGAGCGCTGCCAACAATCGTGAAGGTCCAATCGATGAGCAGACTTTTGCGACGCATAGAGCCGCGAAGGATAACCAGGCCGCATTTCCAGCCGTCCTGCTGATAGAGCGGAAGAATATTAGTGGCAGCAAGCAGGTAATTCATGAGACTGAAGTGAGTTCCACCCGTTACGACACCCGCAACCAGGTTGGCAATGATTCCAGCCAATAACACAGTTACTTGTTGGTCAACTGGCCGCTCCTGTAATTCATCGAGATTGAGACGTATGTAAGCGCCAACTGGCAAAACCCTGATTATGAAGTCCACTCCTCGAATCCGAAGACTACATAGCTTGCGTCCCCATCCGAAACCGAACTCGCTCACTGTTACGTTGCACCCGAAGGCAGCAACACAATGGCCCAACTCATGGACGAGCAGGGCTGCGAGAAAGCAAAGAATGTAAGAAAGCATTGCTGAGACTTTCTGCTGAGAGTTTGTAGGGAACTAGCGAAATGAGAGCAGAATGAAACCCTACGGTGTGAATGAAGGAGAAGGATGGTCTAGCGCTGGGGTACCCTAAACTGGAGGCCTGGCTCTGTATCCTCCTGCAAGAAATCGCCAACATCGATAGCAAGGCGTTTGAGCTTCTTATAAAGAGTTTGTCGAGAACCCAACCCGAGGGCTTCACTAGCACGAGCCACATTGCAATCGTGTTTTTTCAAGGTCTCAGTGATTACGCGGCGCTCATAGCTATCAAGGAGATCGTCAAGTTTTTCCGCTGATACACCATGGACTTCTGCGTTGTTCTGTGGATAAATTCGAGGACTGATGTCCTCAGGTCGTATGTACCCGTCGTCATTGGCGTATAGTACTGCGCGCTCAATTTCTGCCGCCAGCTCTCGAATATTGCCGGGCCACGCATATTGCTCCAGGATCTGAATAGCTTCCCAAGTAATCCCTGATATTGCGCGATCATTCTTGCGTGCGAAGTGGCTAATAAAATGTGAGATCAGTGTCGAAATGTCCTCGGGCCGCTCTCTCAAGGATGGCACTTTCAATGTCAACGTGGCAATTCTGTAGTAAAGGTCTTCTCTGAAAAGGTTCTCCTTAACAAGCTGCTCCAGGTCTTTGTGTGTGGCCGCTATCACGCGCACATTGACTTTGAGCGGCGCTCGGTCTCCTAAGGTGTGCACCTCACCCTCCTGGAGAAATCTCAGGAGTTTTGGTTGCAAAGGTAAAGGCAGATCACCGATTTCATCTAGAAAGAGCGTTCCATTTTCAGCTGAACGAATTAGGCCAAGGTGATCAGCAAGCGCGCCCGTAAAGGTTCCTTTGCGGTGACCAAATAACATGCTTTCGATCAACTCAGCAGGTACAGCGGAACAGTTGAAAGGAATGAATTGGCTTTCGGATCTCCGACTGAGCCGATGAATGGCTCTGGCAATCAACTCTTTTCCCGTTCCAGATTCGCCCGTGACTAGCACTGTCGATTCTGAATCCTTGATACGCTCAACGCTCCGAGCAACTTCTGACATAGCGCGGCTGCTGAAGACCATTCCCGGCAAGGCACTAGCGCCCGACATTTGCGTGGTCGCACTGCTGACTCGCGCGCCGGAAGCGCCTGACAACAGGTGGGAATGCGCTAACTGAGCGACATCGCTGAGAGCATTTACCTCTTTCGCTTGATCAGCAGTGAGGGGGCGAACACACTTGCCATAGAGTGCCGCCCCTTCTCGCGTCAGCGTAGGCATGGCAAGCACCAGGCAAATTGCGCAATCTCCATCTACGGCTGCCAAACCACGTTTATTTGCAAAGGCCTCGGCCACAATTCTTTCCGCGGCAGCGATCTCATTTTCTTCAAGTCCCTCAGCCCAACGTAGGTTCAATTTCTCGCCGGCAGCTGCCGCCCATATTGATAAACCATAGGTTGGGACCATCCCTTCTACCATCAGACTCATCTTCATCATCACTTCGTAAAGCAGATCAGGGCCCGCATTTGCTGCTTCGCAAAGCGCTCGGACAATGGAACTAATGGGTAATTGGATGGAAGTCGGCACCGGTATTTCAGCGCCTAGATCTAATTCAGACGAGTCAGACATCTACACCCTTCCTGGAATATTTAATCGACGTGCGCTTGGAGCCCCAGATGAGAACAGGGATCCAGACTAGTCTCGGTGGGGACAAGATAATTTGAATGACAAGAAGTTCTATTGGGCCAAATGCAAGAGCGAAGGCATCGAGTTTCAAAGTGGGCCCGACCGGATCCTGAGTCTAATGGGGCTACTCACTGTCTGTCAAACAAAATTTAACTCAGTCGCTTGGCGAGCATATCGGCTTGGGATTTCCGTTCGCCAACCGTTCGCCAAATTGGGCCATTAAGCGCTCTTAGTTCAAGTAACTGTTGAACTTAGATGGTTAAAACTTTAGGGAGAAATATCTTTACACCCTTAAGCACGGGTGGTACATTCCGGCCACCTTGCCGCTAAGTTATTGATGGGCAACGGATTGACAAAGCCTAAAGCACATTTAGTTGGGGCTATGCAGGTCGCCTTGTCGCCTATATTGTGGCTAAACCCACAATCAAACTTAAGCAGGCTCTTAACTTTTCATGAGCATTCACTTTGGTACATCTGGATGGCGCGCAATTATCGCCGACGAGTTTGACTTTGCCGCTGTTGGCAAGGTGACGGAGGCGATCTGTTCAGAATTCCGAATCGCTGGACGCCAACAATCAATGGTTATCGCTCACGACACACGTTTTCTGGGAGAACAGTTCGCTGCAGAGTGCGCGGGAATCGTATCCGCTTATGGATTTCGTTCGCTTCTCTGCGATGGCCCGACTCCAACCCCGACAGTCGCTTGCGCAATAAGGACCGAGCAAGCAGCCTGCGGCATCAACTTTACTGCTTCGCACAATCCCCCTGAATACAACGGGATGAAACTCTCAACCGCGGACGGAGCACCAGCCCTGCCAACAGTTACTTCCAAGATTGAAAATCTGCTGGCGCTAGGGCTACCGGAAACTCACGGAGACAGCACTGTCGCAGTTTCCGAGAGCTACGATCCCAAGTCGGTTTATCTAGAGGATCTGGCGCGAAAAGTCCGTTTCGACGCTATCGGAGCTTCGGGCGCCAAGTACGCTTATGATCCACTTTGGGGCACTGGTCGAGGCTACCTTGACGAAGTATTGCGCCTGCACGGAGTCGAGGTCGAGACGATACACGATTGGCGCGATGTCCTTTTTGGGGGCCGGGCGCCTGAACCTGAAGAGACTCATCTTGAGGAATTGCGAGAACGAGTACTGGCTGAGAAATGCACTCTGGGTCTTGCGACAGACGGCGACGGAGATCGGTTCGGAGTGATGGATTCTAACGGAACCTTCATTACTCCCAATCAACTAATCGCCGTTCTCTTCGACTACCTGGCAGAATCCAGAAACTGGGATGGAGGAGTCGCCCGTTCAGTGGCTACTTCCCATCTGGTCGATCGAGTCGCGCACGCCCGCGGGCTTCCGGTGTACGAAACGCCAGTGGGATTCAAATACATCGGAGAATTGATCAATGAAGACAAGATCGTCCTCGGCGGTGAAGAGTCAGCTGGATTGTCAATCAAAGGTCACTACCCGGAGAAAGATGGCATCCTTGCGTGTCTGCTTGCAGCGGAGGCAGTTGCGGCGCGAGGCGCGACGCTGACAGAACAATTGGATTCTCTTTATTCGCGAACGGGAAAGCTCGAGTCTGGGCGAATAGGCGTGCGACTTACTCCCGAACTAATGCCTATTCTAAAAGAAAAACTGAAACAGGAGCCAACGGCGATCGGCGGGCGAAAAATCAAATCGATTAATCGCATCGACGGTCTGAAATTTATTTTTACCGACGATTCGTGGCTGTTGGTGCGTCCTTCCGGAACAGAACCATTAGTACGCATTTACGCGGAATCAGAATCAGCAAAGGACTTGGAGGTGCTACTTGAGCAGGGTCGCAAATACTTACTGGGTTGATGAGCGGATCAGATCGCAAAGGGTGTTGCCTCGAACGGGCGCCTCGTTGACTTCGGTCCGGCAAATTTCATCGGAGATCGTTGGCACCCGCTCAGAGGTGCGCCGTCGCGGCGGACTGATACCATCGTGGGTAGTATTCGGCATGGTTATTCTCGCGACCTTTGCTGTCTGTGTCACCGTAAACATCCGCACGCGAGCCAAAGTGCAAATCGCTTCGGAGCAATTCGCCTCAATCCAGAGTGATGTCGACGCACTTCGCGGCATTAATCAATCGCTACGATCCGAGGTTGAGCAACTTCGTAGCGATCCGCGCGCCATCGAGTCGGCCGCGCGCAGCCGCTTGAACATGGTTCGAAGTAATGAAATTGTCGTACCTGTCGAATGAGCAGTATGGGGAAGCTTATTCGCACCGTGGAACAGTGGATTTGATTCATACCTGCCGAAGCCTGCCAAGTTCCCCTGCTTGACATCCGCGCTAACCGGGTTCCTGCCGATACCGCGCGGCCGTGACTGCCATCACGGCCGCGCTCCCCTCTTGTTAAGTCGATGCAAACTGATGCGGTTGACATGTCAAATAACCGTCAACTAATATCAAACTCTCCACTAAGATCCGCAAGATAGAGGGTTGAATGCCTGAAACGAAGGAAAGCTCCTCACAAATCGCAGCCGAGGTGGATCGCTGGGAGCAAGAAACACTTGAGCCAGCTCTTGAAAAGCATCCCGAACAGAGAAAGAGTTTTCAGACAGTCTCGCTAGAAGAAGTCAATCGACTTTACACCCCCGGCGATGTCGAGAATGTCGATTTCTCCCGTGACATTTCTTTTCCGGGGGAGTTTCCCTACACACGTGGCATTCATCCCACAGGCTACAGAGGCAAGCTCTGGACGATGCGCCAGTTTGCGGGCTTCAGCACTCCGGAGGAGACGAATGCGCGATTTAAGTATTTGCTTGACCAGGGGCAAACCGGCCTTTCTGTAGCCTACGACTTGCCCACCTTGATGGGATACGATGCGGATTCCCCCCTGGCTGAAGGAGAAGTAGGTAAGTGTGGCGTGGCGGTCTCGTCGCTCGCGGACATGGAAGTCCTTTTTGAAGGCATTCCTCTCGAACAAGTAACAGTTTCACAAACAATCAATGCTCCTGCATCCGTGCTTTTGGCGATGTATCTCGTTGTTGCGGAAAAGCGGGGCGCCAGCTGGGAAAAAATATCCGGCACGCTACAGAACGACATTTTGAAGGAATACATCGCTCAAAAGGAATGGATCTATCCAATACGTCCAGCTATGAAACTGGTGGTAGATACCTTCGAGTTTTGTACTGACTATGTGCCTCGGTACAACCCGGTTTCTGTCAGCGGTTATCACATCCGCGAGGCTGGAGCCACCGCAGTCCAGGAATTAGCGTTCACCTTGCGCGATGGTATTGAGTACGTCGCATGGGGCGTGAATGCCGGTTTGGACATCGATCGCTTTGTGCCACGGATGTCGTTCTTTTTCAATGCTCATAACGATTTCTTTGAGGAGATTGCCAAATACAGAGCTGCGCGGCGAATCTGGGCCCGTGAAATGAAGGCGCGCTTTGGGAGTAAACACGAACGGACCCTGCAGATGCGTTTCCACACTCAAACGGCAGGGGTCTCGCTTACGGTTCAGCAACCACTGAACAATATTGTTCGCGTAGCGATTCAGGCGCTTGCCGGCGTTCTTGGCGGGACGCAGAGTTTGCATACTGATGCTTACGACGAGGCGCTTGCACTACCAACGGACCGGGCTGCCTTGATCGCCCTGCGCACGCAGCAGATCATCGCCGAAGAAACAGGGGTTGTGAACACAGTCGATCCCTTGGGTGGCTCTTATTATTTGGAAGCATTGACAGAAAAGATGGAACGAGACGCACTCGATTATTTCCGAAAGATTGACGCAATGGGCGGAATGGTGGCAGCTATTGAGAAGGGGTTTCCGCAGCGCGAAATCCAGGACTCCGCGTATCAGTATCAAAAAGCGGTGGAAAGCGGAGATCAGGTAATTGTCGGAGTCAACAAATATGTAATGGCAAATGAGCCAACCGAAGTTCCCACTCTGGTGATTGACGAATCCGTTCGCACTCATCAAGCGGAACGATTGGAGTATACGCGCAATCGACGGGACAATGGTGCCGTCGCAAACTCACTCGAGAAACTCAAATCGGCCGCCCAGAATGAGGAAAACACAATGCCCGCGACCATCGAAGCCGTTCAAGCTTACGCCACACTGGGCGAGATATGCTCAGCGCTTCGCGATGTATATGGCGTCTACGAAGAGCCTGCGTTCTAGCTGTAAACAACGGCGCCCACTAGCCACATCGAGTTGAGTTCTTATGCCAGAGAGGAAGATCCGAGTCTTAGTGGCCAAACCCGGTCTGGATGGCCACGACCGAGGGGCAAAAGTTATTGCGCGCGCTCTGCGTGACGCAGGCATGGAAGTCATCTATACCGGTTTGCGCCAAACGCCAGAAATGATCGCAGCTGCCGCCCTTCAGGAAGATGTCGACGCGGTTGGCGTTTCGATCTTGAGTGGAGCGCATAACACACTTTGCCCGCGTATTGTCCAATTACTTCGTCAACAAGGAATGGACGACTGTCTGGTGCTTGTAGGTGGTATTGTTCCTCAAACTGATCTTGCTAAACTAAAACAATTAGGCGTGGCTGAGATTTTTTTGCCAGGAACATCTACTGAGGACATCGTCAAATTCCTTCGGCAAAACGTAAAGCCGCGCGAATGAACGAACGGAACACGCAGCACCCAATCGTTGAGAAGATCAGCGATTCGATAGCAGTCGTAAGATTTAACCGGCCCGCCGAACGCAACGCACTCTCGACCCCAACTCTCGACAAGCTCGATATCATGTTGTCGAATCTCATTTCGGACCATAAACTAAATTCGATAATCGTCACTGGCACCGGCAACGTTTTTAGTTCGGGTGCAGATATACGAGAACTCGCCACACTTGACGTTAATAGGGCGCGTCACTTTTCCAGCAAAGGTCAACGACTCTTCCAAAGAATTGCCGAAGCTCCACAGCTGACCATTGCGGCAATCAATGGGTACTGTATGGGTGGGGGGCTCGATCTAGCACTCGCATGCGACATTCGAGTTGCTGCAAGCTCGGCTGTCTTTGCGCATCCCGGCGCCCGGCTCGGAATTATCACGGGCTGGGGTGGCACCCAACGGTTGCCACGCGTCATCGGCAAAGCACGCGCGTTGGAGTTTTTTATCACAGCCCAACGGATGACGAGCAAGGAAGCACAGGAAATTGGGTTGATAAGCCGAATTGGTGATCCCGTGATCGATTGCGCCCTGGAGTTTTCGCATAAAAAAACAAGGATGGCAGACTAGTCTGCCATTTAAGGCTTTTGTAGGAATCGAGCAATTCCCAGCCGGCAATCGTCGCTCATTCGGGCAATAACATTGACCTCGGCTCCAGTCTCCAGGGCTTCCAGAAAAGCGAGACCGTCGATTTGGTAGAGAAGACTCTTCGTCAGCGATACCGCTGACTTGCTAGTTTTCTCGAAGCGGTGAACGTAGGCTGTTACCTCCTGACCAAATGTTTCATCCTCGAAGACTCGATTCACCAAACCAATCTGTTTTGCTTCTTCCGCTCCAATCTCTTCTCCACGAGTGACTAATTCAAAGGCACGCTTCTCCGACACGTTGCGGCGCAAGATTGCCATTACGATTGCGGGAACGAAGCCAATCTTCACTTCGGGATAGCCAAACCGAGCCGAGTTTGAGGCAAGCACAATGTCGCAAGCGCTTGCTAATCCACAACCGCCCGCCAACGCCCGTCCACTAACTGCGGCAACGACGGGAACTCGAACCTTTCGAATTAACAAAAAAAGGTCAACTAGCGATCTGGCATTCTCCATATTTTCTTCGACGGAGGCTTCAGAAATGTTCTTCAGCGCAGATAGATCAGCACCCGCGCAAAAGTCCTTGCCTGAGCCGTTGATAACAATAGCCGTGGTGCGTTCGTCACCGTCAGCTTCGCGTAACGCTTCCGTGATTCCAGCTAATACTTCATCGTTAAGTGCATTTCTCTTCTCGGGCCGATTAAGCGTGATCCTCCTTATGCCCGCTTCGTTGGTACACAAGACCGCCTTATTTTCGTCTGGCATTCCGGCCTCCTCACTGAGAAGTTGTGACTATTCGATTTCAGAATCTCCACCGTTAACTCTTTCCTGCGCCAGCTTAACAAGTCGGAGACCCGACCTTCCTCAATTCTCCTGCCCGCGTCCTAATCCCACAAACAGGCGCAAAAGCCGCTCGAATACAAGAAATGGCTTAGCAATCGGCACGATGTGAGATAAAGCATGTTGGCAGATGGTTAACAACTGCGATACTATTGGCACTGGCTCAACGGCCGTTGCGACCCGCCAGCACGTTCTGTCATGCCCCTAACCTGGAGCCTTCGCTCCCAAGCAAACCTAAGAGAGCGATTTAGACGATAATGAAAGAGTACGATACTCCGAGAACAAGACAGTTCAATCGAGTCAAGCTGTTTGATTTCATCAGTCGAATTGTTCCGTCATCATTTTTCCTTTTTGTTGTGTTTCTTAAGGTCGCTGATCTATCTGTGTTTCTCAAGTACCATCCAGCGGCAGGGAATCATAGCGAATTCCTGAGATTCCTTGCTGACGTTGTTTCCAAGTCGTCCATCATTTGCTTCCTCGGGTTGATGTCGATCTTATTCCTAATCAGACTGGAACCAATTGAGAAAGCCAGGGGAATCGTGCCAAGAATTATGGCAATAGCGGGAACGTTTTTTATGTCCCTAGTAACTTTTTTTCCACGAGCTCACCTGACAATGATTCAAACAGTGATTGCCAGTTCGATATGCCTTGTGGGAACGGGCATGTCTATCTTTGTTCTCACCCACCTGGGTCGATCATACAGTCTGATGGCTGAGGCCCGCCGACTTGTTACAACCGGTCCCTATGGAATCATCCGACATCCACTGTATGTTATGGAAGAGTTGGCAGCGTTTGCCGTCCTGATTCAGTTTCTCTCTTTCAGCACAGTGTTCATATTCCTCGTCCATGCGTTAATACAATTACAGCGGATGAAAAACGAAGAAGCAGTTCTGGAAAAGGCATTCCCCGAATATCAGGCATATAAGTCGAGCACCGCCAGACTTATCCCAGGGGTCTATTGAGAAGTCGCTCTGGAATTGAAAGCTGGAAATGGGCGGTATGGTGTGCCCTTGCAATAACAATTCTATCAGTGTACCCGCAGCTTGTGATGTGGGGTGTCCGAGGTCGAGAATGGAATGGCTCTTTCGCTGATGTTGACGGTGATGAGTGGGCCTATTCAGCTTACGTCCAAGCTTTGATTGACGGCCGACCACGTCGTAATGATCCCTACACAGGACGCGACGAGAGACCAGGTCATCCAGCGCCTGAATCTCTCTTCTCTATTCAGTTAGTGCCAGCATATGCGATCGCCGGCCCGGCCCGTCTTGTGGGTGCATCTTCATCCACTGCGTTTATTACCCTAGCGGTCTTGGCGCCCTTTTTTTCCTGCCTTGCCATCTTCTGGCTGATTACAAATGTAATTAAGGATCCCAGGCTCGCCGCTGTTGGCTCGGTTCTCGTGCTTAGCTTTGGCGCGCTCGGTGCGGGGCAAGGAGTCGTGCACCTACTCACTTCTAGTTATGGGTATAGCTCCTTTCTTTTTTTAAGACGATATGAACCTTTGGCTCCTTTTCCACTGTTCTTCCTGTTCTGCGCTTTCGTGTGGAGGATGCTAACGGCGGAACAGCGTTTTCATATCGTGTGGTCTATGGTTGCGGGTTTGACTCTAGGTCTACTCATTTTCTCCTACTTCTATCTTTGGACCAGCGCTGTGGCTTGGTTCATGTGTACACTGCTTTTGTGGTTTGTAGCCCGTCCCAAAGATCTGCGAAACAGAGTCTGGTCATTCGCTACCGTCATAATACTGGCGTTGGGAGCACTTGCTCCGTATGGTCTTTTGCTCTCACGTCGCTCGGTCACTATGGACAGCGGTCAAAAGTTGGCCCTCTCGCACGCCCCGGATCTCTTGCGCATTCCCGAAGTGCTCGGTTTTGGAGTGATAATTCTGATCATCCTTACCGCTCTGCACGGAAGAATAAATTGGCGCGCGCCTGAGAGCTTGTTTGCCGCTTCGTTTGCACTCATGCCCCTGGTTGTTTTTAACCAGCAGGTGATTACCGGCCGTTCGTTGCAACCTTTTCACTACGAGATATTTATTGCCAACTACGTGGCCCTTCTAGGCGCTGTTTTGGCTCTTGCGATCATATGGCGCTGGCCAGAGGCTATGGAACAATCTGTGCGCCAGCGAATCCTGGCCCGACTGTTGTTTGTCGCGATCTTGTGGGGCCTGGTTGAGGTAGTGGCGCCTACAAAACTGATTGTTCGAATTAGCCAATTCACAGATCGCGCTGCCGCAATTTGCCAGCGACTGGGACAATTGGCAAAGACTGACAAAGCGCTCACTTACGCTGAGGGTCAGGACCCTCGGCCACTGGTGTTGGCGAGCGACGACAAAGTCGCCCTGATCTTACCTACATTTGCGCCGGACGCCTTACTCTGGGAGTCGCACTTCGAGTTCCTGGACCTTCATCCGAATGAAAGGAGACAGCGCTTCTACCAATATCTTTACTATACTGGAATTGACGAAAGGACGTTTGGAAAGGAATTGGGCCAACCCATGAGCACTTTTGCCGCAGCAGCCTTCGGTCACGACCGTGTGATAACTGGCCAGTCTGTTCTCGCTAAGCCAATCACAGGTCAGGAAATCGCGGGGGAGGTCGCCAGCTATCAGACATATATTTCTTCTTTTGCGCGTGAGAAAGCCCTTGAACACCTTCTCTCCTACGTCATCGTGCCCGCAGATGGGAGTATAGACTTGTCCAACCTGGACCGGTGGTATGAACGCGACAAAGGTGACCAGGTTGGCGACCACATACTCTACCGGGTGCAGTTGCGACCATAAGAGATCGTGATCAGCGCTCTGTCATATGCAGCTATCAAAAACCAAAGACTGGAAATTTGTAGTCTGGGGTGCACTTGCCTTCACCTTGCTATCACTCTATCCCCAGTTTCTTATGTGGGGTGTCCGCGGGCGGAACTGGAACGGTAGTTATGCGGAACTACATGGCGACGAATGGGTCTATTCCGCTTATGTCCAGGCTTTAATTGATGGCCGACCGCGACGTAATGATTCCTATACTGGACGTGACGACCGGTCCGGGGCTCCCCAGCCTGAATCCCTTTTTTCCATTCAGTTTGTCCCCGCCTACCTGGTTGCCCTTCCAGCTCGGTTAGTCGGCGTGTCGTCGTCCACGGCGTTCATTATCCTGGCGTTGCTCGCGCCTTTCTTGGCGTGTCTGGCTATTTTCTGGCTACTCTTTAATCTGACTCGAGATGGGAAACTGGCGGCTGCCGGATCTGTAATTAGCCTGTGCTTTGGAGCACTCGCGGCAGGTCAAGGATTAATACATGTGTTGGTCTCGGGTGATCAGTACTCATTCCTTCCGTTCTTAAGGCGCTACGAACCTGCGGCGCCCTTTCCCCTCTTCTTTGTTTTCTGCACGTTCGTTTGGAAATCATTAAACGACGACCACCGCCACTCTCTTGCCTGGGCGGCGGCTGCGGGCCTCGCTTTAGACGTTCTGATTTTTTCCTATTTCTTCCTGTGGACCGCTGCGTTTGCCTGGTTCGCTTGTCTGGCACTTCTTTGGTTTGCAGCTTATCCCAACAGACTACGACGCGACATCAAGTCATTCGTCGCGGTCTTTTTGCTGGGTGTGGCAGCGCTCGCCCCTTATGTCGTTTTGCTATCGCGCCGTTCGGCCACAATGGATGCCGGTCAGAAGTTGACGATTTCGCACGCGCCGGATCTTTTTCGCGTCCCGGAGCTGATCGGGCTCCTCACGATTGCCTTGATCGTCTTTGGCCACTTGCGCGGACGCATCAACTGGCGCACAACCGAGACCTTGTTTGCCGTCTCTTTCGCCCTAATGCCATTGGTTGTATTCAACCAGCAGGTCATTACTGGTCGCTCGCTCCAGCCTTTTCACTACGAGCAGTTTATCGCGAACTATGTGGCACTGGTTGGTTTGGTAGTGGCGAGTGCAATTGTCTCGCGTGGGAAGGAAGGTGCACCGATTCGCTACCGCCTCGTTGGTCGGCTAGTCTTTGTCGCACTCTGGTGGGCTGGAATGGAAGTACTGGCGCCCACAAAGGTAATAAATAGAGACAACCAGTTCATAGATCGCGCGGCAGCGGTCTGCCAGCGACTCGGAAAACTCTCGAAAACTGACGAAAGAATTGCCTGGAGCAATTTCGAGACAGATTCCTATCCTCTGGTGCTCGCCAGCGATAACAAGGTAGCGGTAATCTTGCCGACATTTGCGCCTCACGCAGTGTTGTGGGCGCCGCACTTCGATTTCCTAAACCTCCGACCCGGAGAAAGCAGAGAGCGTTTCTATGAGTATCTGTATTACACGGGCGTAGATGGAAAGAGGCTCGCGACGGAACTGCGCGAACCCATGAGTTCATTTGCTGCCGCAGCCTTTGGCCATGAGCGCGTGATCCCTGATTTGTCTGTACAAGCCAAACCAATTACGGTTGATGAGATCGCGACCCAGGTGGCGGAATATCAGACCTATTACTCTTCCTTCACCCGCGCACAAGCAATTCAGCACATTCTTTCGTATGTCATTGTGCCAGTGACGGGAGGTCCTAACCTATCGAATTTGGATCGTTGGTATCAGCGTGACAAAGGCGAGCAAGTCGGCGACTACGTTCTGTATCGGGTCCAACTACGACCGTGATGTCCGATATGCTTCAGCTTGTCATTTTCTAGCAATGAAGTCTTCCTGGATAGTCAGCAAGAAGCTGATGAAGCATATCGGACATTAAGACAATGGCTATTTGAGAAAACCGATCAGCGCGGCATTCACTTCATTCACTGCCTCGTTTTGCACCCAATGACCGCTGTCAGGAATACGCACTTCGCTGTATGGGCCACTAACGTAATTCTCCACACCCCTGACAGTTCTGGGAATGATTGCGAAGTCCTGCTCGCCGAAAATGAACAACGTCGGTACCGAGACGCGCCTATCCCCTATCGGCCTTCTGTCACTACGATAGCGAAACATTATCCGACCAACATTCGCACGGTAGTAATTGATCGCAGCGGTTAGCGCTCCTGGCTGACGCATGGCCTGTTTGTAAGATTCGACGTCGCTGTCCGAAAAGGTGTTCCTTCTGAACACCGTCTCCCGAAATGTCCGATCAAGCCCGCTGAGATTCTTTCGGCGAATTAGCCACTCTGGGAGACCCGGAACCTGAAAGAAGAACATGTACCAGCTTCGAAGTATCTGTCGAAATGTAATGTTGGCTCGCCAAGCTGCTGCCGGAGGCACCTGCATCACGGCCAGCCTCGACACCCGTTCCGGATATTTTTGCGCCACGGCCCACGCTACACCGGCCCCCCAATCGTGACCGATGATCGCAGCCTTATCAGTGCCAAAGAACTTGATAAGCCCAAGCACGTCTTCCACTAACGCGTCAATTCGGTAGTCTTCAATTCGCGAAGGCTTATCGCTCAGATTGTAACCACGCATGTCAGGAGCGACTACGTGATGTCGACCTGCGAGCGCCGGCAACTGATGTCGCCACGAGTACCAGAACTCAGGAAAGCCATGCAAAAGGATAACCAGATTGTCATTATTACTGCCGCACTCAGCATAATGCAGCCGAATGCCATCGAGTTGGGCGTAGCCATGGGTGATCGTCTCTGCCTTGGGATTGGAAGATTCCGGCATCTTCATTGTAGGGGGCGTCACTCCGTGGGTGCCCCTGACGGCGTCACAAGGGGCGTCCACGGAGTGACGCCCCACAATCTCCAATCCTTCAACTCAGGTTGAATTCTCTCGCCTCATTGTCAGGAATCTCGATCTCCATTCTCAACAATGCGGTGGAAAAAGTCTTCCCCTGTGCGTCAGTCATCAAAGACAACGTGCCGCCCCCGCCTAGACTCTCATGCAAAAGAAAATTCAACGCCCCCAGATTCGGCAATTCGAATCTCTCAACTTCGCCTTTGCAGATGCCTTTAAAGTGTTGCTTAACGCACTCGGCCGTTACCTCTCGAACAAGGAGGGGATAAAACTCTTCATGCAACGCTATCAAGCCAACATTGGCGGTATCACCCTTGTCACCAGAGCGCGCATGAGCAATCTTTGTCAGCTGAATTTTCACGCTTCAAGTACCTCAACTACCGGTGTGATCTCTTCTTTCGGAATCAGCGCGGGCCAATAGGCTACTATCTCTTCAACCTTCGGTCGTCCGCCAGCAAAACCCGTCACCGCCGGAGGTCCTGTTAGGATCAGCGGAGCAATCTCTTTTGTAAATCGCTCGACCGCAGTTCGGTTCTCACCGCGCACGCCGACACGCAATTGTACTTCAGGCAGATCACTCCGCGGCTCTCCGGCCAGCGGCCCATGCGTGGCGTTGACGCCGACAAACTCCGTTAACACCTGGTCAAAGCGCAGCCCCAGCCGATCGAGACGCATTCGCAGTATCCTGTCAGCTGCCTTCGCCTTCTCGTAAGCATCAGGCCAGGCGTAGACAAGGGTGCCAACCGCCTTAAATCCGGCTGAATAACTGATTGAGACTTTGAGAAAGTTCGTTGACGGGCGGCCCTGGATTCCATAGACCCGGACGCGATCACGGCCCTCGTATTCAAGATGCACGGTAGTAAAATCCGCAACACAATCCGGGGTAATGTATTCGCGTGGATCACCCATCTCATAAACAAGCTGTTCCTTAATAGATGGAATAATCACCCAGCCACCGGTGCGTTCATGTTTTGTAATGACAAAGGTTCCATCGGGTGATGCTTCGACAATTGGGAAACCTACATCGGCGAGATTAGGAACACTGCTCCATTCATACTGGCAATTGCCGCCCGAAGCCTGCGCACCGCATTCGATGATGTGTCCCGCAATGGTGCCGGCGGAAAGCCGGTGCCAATCGTCGACCGCCCAGCCAAACTCATGAATCATTGGAGCAAGTGTGAGCCCGGTGTCCGTGGCCCTGCCAGTTATTACGATTTGCGCCCCTCGATTCAGAGCTTCAACCATGGGCCAGGCGCCGAGATAAGCATTCGCGCTCTGAATGCGGTCGCGAACAGTTGAGACCGGCTCACCAGTGTCCATGTTGCGCAACTCGATCTCACGCGCCAGAAACTCGTCCAGCCGCGACATAATGTCATCGCCGGTAACTATGCCGATGCGAACCTTGCCTGCAAAACCAAGCTCTTGAGCTATCTCGCGAACCGCATCAGCGCAGCCCAGCACGTTCACGCCGCCTGCATTAGCAGTAACTCGGATATTGCGCTCAATGCATGTGGGCAATATGCGACGCATCAATGGCACAAAATCCTTCGCATAGCCAGCACTAGGGTCGCGAGCTTTCTGTTTCTGCATTATCGACATCGTAACTTCTGCCAGGTAATCAAGCATCAGATAGTCAATCGGTCCGCCTTCCACTTGACGTACCGGCGCCTCGGGAAGATCGCCCCAAAAGCCCTGCCCTGCCGCAATGCGAATCTTTTGCTTCATTTGATGGCAAACACCTTCATTAGTAGACTTGGTCCATATGTAAAGTTATCTCCTTGAGGTGCTTCGGACTTTAGTCTGTTTGTCGGGAAACATGCAAATGCGGGCGATGTACCTTTCAGAATACATCGCCCACACATCAATAGCCTACAACCGTATTACAATCAAGAAACCAACCCGGCAACTCCAAAGGAGCTTCTGGGTTCTCTTTCAAACAAGCCTCAAGTCATCCTCGACTGGGAGTTGGGCTCGGAGTAGGAGTTGGGCTCGGGCTTGGAGCCGGACTCCCGCTCGGAGCTGGACTCGGGGGCGGCGTCGGACTCGGTAAAGGGCTTTCACTAGGAGTCGAAACCGGTGCCGGGCTTTCACTCGGTATCGGGCTCGGAACCGTAGTCGGACTCGGCGCTGTAGTCGGATTCACGGTCGTGTTAACAGTAGAGGGCCTCACATTCCCGCGCCGCGTTCTTCCGCGAGCTGGAGTTCGCGGCGTTATCACATCGGCAGGGGTTGGACCAGCCTCAGCAGGACTGGTTACCTCTGTACCAGTAGCTGCCGGCACCGGTTGTGGCGAGCGCGGACTTCGCCGCTTGCTCGCAACTGTTCGCGATGGCATGAACGAACACGTATGCGTCGAACCAGCAACCGGCATTAGTGTGAGGCGGTCACCGCTCTTCCGTGCTCGCAGCGAGATTATTTGTGGCGTAGTAGCCGGCGTGCCTGCCTTCGGAGTCGCGGTGTCTCCTGTCTGAAGTGCCACCGCTGTGTAACCACGTGTAGTGGAAGCAACAATGCGCCCTGTCTTCCCGTCTGCTGTCGTAAATTGGTTTCCATTTATCGTGAGCGTCGTGTCGCCAGTTAAGCCGACGTCGTCACAATTGAAGGTACCGGTGTAGGTGCCCGAAAGATCGGTCTGCTCAGTCTGGGCCGTTGCTGTCGCAGTCGTATCGGTCGCCTTTGGTGTCTGTCGAGCGCGTTTCCTTTTCGTTGTTGTCCTCGGTGTTGTGGCTTCAGTCTGCATAGCCGGCGTCGCTTCGACCGCGTTTGGCGTTGATGGATCTTGCGCCACTCCCGTCGTAGCCGCCGCTTTGTTATTCGACTTAGCACCACCGCGCCTGCTGGCGCGAGTGCTCATTGTGTTGCTCTTCTGCGTATTTGAGTTTGCGTTTTGGCTTGCCGGATCCTGGGCCTTAACGAGTAGGTTGAAAGTCGCGAAAACTACCGCAAAGGCCACCGTTATTAGAATCTTTTTGCCCATGAATCATCTCCTCCCTATACGTCTTGCGCGCAACTCTGCGTGGCGATTGCGCTTGTCGATTCCAATGTTTGGGGGGCATTCACAAGCAGGCGGGAACGGTATCCTTGTATCACTCCAACGGCCAGGATCTCAACCGAATGTAGAAAACGCGAGGAGAATGTAGCAGAAATGTGTCAGACTAGGTTCTGGGGGAGTACAAACTGTCCGACGTGGGGACCCTGATAGTTCAGACTTGTCCTTAGCGAAAGTTCTAACGCATCGCGAGTATCATCCGGCGCGATCACCGCGTCAACAAATCCGCGAGCTGCTGCATATTTTGCATCGAGTTCCATATCGTAGGTTTCCCGCACCTTGTCCATCTCGGCGTTAAAGGTTTCATCGGGTGATTGCCCGCTCTTCTTGAGCTTCTCGATTTGACTCCCGAAAACTGCCTGCACTGCCGAATCGCCCTCCATTACACCCATGCGCCCGGTGGGCCAGCTATAGATGAAGTCGGGATCGAATCCCTGTCCTGCCATGGCGTAATAACCAGCGCCGGAGGCATGATTCACCGTCAGCACTATTTTGGGTACGAGCGCAGTTGCCATGGCTTCAACGAATTTCGCGCCCGCGCGAATGATGCCGGAATGTTCGGCCTCGGATCCGACCATGAAACCCGACACGTCTTGAATGAACAGCAATGGCGTTTGATGTCGCGCGCAAGTCTCAATGAAATACGCGACCTTCTCGGCCGACTCGGTATAGATAATGCCGCCAAACCTCGGCGGTCCACCACCGGGCTTCCGAACCATCCCACGATGGTTCGCGATTACTCCAACCTGAATACCGCGAACACGCGCATGTCCGGTTATCATCTCTCTTGCATATTCCGCTTGAAACTCATCGAGATGACCGTCGTCGAGCAAGCACTCCAGTAACTGTCTAACGTCGTAGGGCTGCCGATGATCCTCCGGAATAATTCGGTAGAGATCCTCGACTGGTCGTTTGGGCTCGCGCGCGTGTTCAATCGAGATTGCGCATGCTGGCTTTGGAAGCTCTGAAACAAACCCGCGAATCTTGGCAATGCAAGCTTCGTCATCAGCGACTTTATAGTGGGCCACTCCTGACAACTCGTTATGGGCGCGAGCGCCACCAAGAGTTTCGTTGTCGATCGTTTGTCCTGTTGCTCCCTTTACGAGGTTCGCCCCACCGAGTCCCATGAACGACGTCCCTTCAACCATAATAATGATATCCGACAAAGCCGGCAGATAGGCGCCGCCGGCAATGCACGGACCCATCACTGCCGCTATCTGGGGCACCTTCAAATAACGCCGCATGATCGAGTTGTAGTAGAAGATTCTGGACGCGCCATACTGGCCCGGGAAGACGCCACCCTGATACGGTAGGTTGACACCAGCTGAATCAACCAGGTAAATAATCGGGACACGCGATCGCATCGCGATCTCCTGGGCGCGCAGGATTTTCTTGATAGTTTCCGGCCACCACGACCCCGCCTTGACTGTGGCGTCGTTGGCTACTACTACGACTTCTCTGGCACCAACGCGGCCCACAACTGTAACCACTCCTGCGGCGGGGGCTCCTCCTTCGTATTGATCATAAGCGACTAATAGTCCGATTTCCTGGGCGTAGGAGTTTTTATCAAGCAGTAGATCTATTCGCTCTCGAGCTGTGAGTTTGCCCTGAACGTGTTGTCGTTCAATTTTGTCAGGACCACCGCCGGCGCGGAGCTGTGCCTCGAGACGTCTGAGTTCGTCAGTCAATTCACGCAAACGTTCTGGGGACTTTTTCGAGGCCGGTCCGTTGTCAGACTTCTTCATGAGAAAATGAACAAGGCTCTTTGCTACCGCAGGATGTCATTTCGCAGCGACAAAGGAAATTAACATAACGAACGGTCTACTGCCACAATAGGCGCAGCAGATTCTTAGCATCCACCTGACTGGGAACGCCTTCAAGAATCGACACTCGTGAGCCGCGAAGCTGCAACACGACCGCGCCTTCCGACGTCTGCCAGACCTGGCGCTCCTGTCCTTTTACGGAAGTAGTCTCGCTAGCCCTGGAGCCGGCATAACGTCGCGAGGTACGTTTGGCATAGGCATCAAAGAATTCCTTTGCGTCGGTCTCCGTATCCCAAACAGTCATCTGCGCCACGCAAACATCGCCGGGAGTGGTTCCTTCGTAGATCTCATAACGATCGCCGGCCCACCCCGCGGCGGCGCGTTTCGACTCGGCCGGATCGTTTAGAAATTGATCCAGTATCAAGTAATAACTCCACTCACCGTTAACATCATAATCAATCCGCTTCCAACCCGATCCCAAGACGCTTCTCAAGTCAGGTAGAGTTACCTTCACCGGTGCTTCGTAAGAGAGGTACTTGTCGATATGCAGGATCTGTTCGCTCGATTGCGGCAACTTCGTAAAGGCCTGCGAGACCAAGGCCCACCCGCCGCGCCGATAAAGCTGCGTGGTCCATTCCGAGCCCTGTTCGTAAGGAAACACCAGGGATTCACGAAGGGCCCGCGGCGCCTGCTTAAATTGGTCAGACGACATTCCTTCCGCACCAAGTGAACGGATGAATGCCAGGGCTACCAGCGGATTCTTAGCCATATAGAAGGTCATAGTTAAAGTAGCATCGCCTTCCACCAATGCGTGAACTGCCAGCTCGGCATCCGCATCTCCTTTGGGCCACTTCTCAAAACGTCGCAGGTTGAAATGCTGGTCTTGTAAGGCGTGGGTTAATTCGTGGGCCATGACCGGCTTTTGTCCCTCGAGCTCAATCCAGTCGGCCAGGTAAAACTGCTGCGCCTTAGGATCGTAGTACCCGGCCACTTGTTCGGTTAATAACTTAATTAGAAACGGCCGGTATTGGAAATCTGCTGGCGCGAGTCCGAATTTCTTCAGGGAAACCTCCGTGGCATGCATGTCTGCGGGCGTGCTCTCTTCGTCGAGATTCTTAATGATCATTCGCTCGATATCAGTGCGAGACTGTGCGCCACTTTTTACCGGCTTTAGTATCGGCAACTCCCGCAGTTCGCTGGTCTCTTTTAAAACAGCATCTGTAGTCGCAATAATCGCTGCGTTTCTTCCAGTGGCGGTTGCCACACTCGCGCCTTGAGGACCATCGGCAAAAGCGCGATTGTTTACCAACAAGTTGATGGTCAACAGACAAAAAAGACACAGCAAGGTCAGCACGCGACAATTTTGCTTTGACATCATTGGTCTTTCACTCTTATAGTCCGCTAAACGTTTCCAGCTAAGTTTTAATAGAAGTCTCATTCGTATCTCTTTTTCAGAGTTCGGAGGCATTCGTTCAGATGACAAGCCCCGCTCCTGTGGATGTCTTCAGTGTTTGGCACGAGACGCGGCTGCGTGTCCGTTACTCTGAAACGGACAAGATGGGCATCGTCTATTATGCCAACTATTTGGTCTGGTTCGAAATCGGCAGGACCGAATATTGTCGGGCACGCGGGTTTTCGTACCGGGACATGGAAGAAAATGAGAATGCTTTTCTCGTCGTCGCGGAGAGTTACTGTCGCTATAAGGCTCCGGCCTATTATGACGACGAACTAATCATTAGGACTCACATCACCGAATTACGGCGACGTTCTCTGCGTTTTGGCTACGAAATTGTTCGGGTATCCGATGACCAGGTTGTCGCCGAAGGAGAGACCGGGCATGTCGTGACCGATTCAAGCGGGCGTGTGCGTTCTTTCCCCGAAGGATATGCGCAGCGATTGCTTGCCCCCATCAAGCATCCCGCTGGCGAGGTCGTCCCCAGCGAGACTGGACCCGCGTAATAGCGATAGAATCCGGTCGCCTGGAGTTTTCAAGGGTTTTGCCTAACAACACTACTGACCCATCTCTCAGATCTCTCTCTTAGACCTCTCTCTCCTTTCTGTCACAACTAAGCAGCTCGTGGTGTCTTTGTAGTAGAAGGGACAAGCGACATTTTCTGTGTAACTTTTGTCGCCGCCACGCGTTTACTTAGTGTTGACAAGCTAATAGTGGAACTCACTGGCTTTAGTAGGCGTTTAGTTTTTAAACCAGCGCGAAAAATGCCTTGGACCGCTGTCCTTCAGAAGGGTTTTGACCGGCTCTCGAGCCATGATAATGATGATCTAAGGGAGATAGAGTAAGAGCCCCGCTGCTACTTGAGATAGCACGAGGCTCCGATGACAACACAAGTTCGGCGGCCATTTACGGCGCACGAAAGATGCATCGTCCTATAGGCCCGCATCTTAGCGCACATGGTAGCGAACTTCAACTTCGCAATCTTTACTGAAACTTCCCCATGACGCGCTTCTACTCCAACGTTTAACTACTTGCCACTTGCGGCGTAGCTCACGAGGAAAAGCGCGAGACCTTCTGGCACTGAAAGGAGGCTGGACGTGCGCTACTACCGTTCAATTTATCTGACTCTGATCATTCTGATTCTCTCCAGCAATGTATTCGTGCGCGCGCAGACTCCTGAGACTGCGCTCAATTATTACAACCGGGGGGTCGAGAAGTCCGAAAGAGGCGACCAAGATGGCGCGATCGAGGACTTCACCAGGGCCATTGAGATCAGCTCGCGCCTTATTTCCAAAAAACACAATTCGAGTCAGCTGTTACAGAACACAAACAGATTCAATGATTCGGCCGAATCTGACAGCATTACACTAATCGATCCGTTTACTGCGAAGGCTTATGCGAATCGGGGAGCCGTCCGATATCTAAAAGGAGATGTCGACGCAGCCATTGACGATTTCAACCGTGCAATAGAGATCAATCCGGGTCTGGCAGCGGCCTATGTTAACCGTGGAACGGGACGTCGCTTGAAAGGCGACTTGCAGGGCGCGTTAACCGACTTCAATCGGTCCCTGGCAATAGATCGACGCCTGAGCGAAGCCTATAACAACCGCGGAACGCTGCGACAGGATCTGGGGGACATTGACGGAGCGCTCGCTGATCTCAACCAGGCGATCGCCCTCAGTCCTCGGCTTGCCGAGGCCTACTATCATCGTGGTTATGTCCAAATTGACCGGAAAGATTATCAGCAGGCAATATTGGATTTCGATAAGGCCATTCAATTGAAGCCCGGTATGGCGTGGGCATACCAGGGCCGCGGCACCGCCCGCATGGACGTGGTCGATCTGGACGGGGCGATTGCAGACTTTAGCCGCGTAGTGGAACTCGATCCAAACCTTTACGCCGCATATACAAATCGTGGATTGGCATTGTTGCTGCAGGGCAAGGATCTCGAAGCACAAAAAGATTTCGAGAAGGTTCTATCATTGGCGCCAAGTATGAAGGCCGACCTTGACCATCGGATCCAATTGGCGAGACAGGCGCGGCGGGCACCCCGGTAGCGTCTACTGCACATGACTGAGATTTAATCGTTGTATCTCCCGCGCCTTCCCATTGCTTTCATCGACATCAACGACCGCGGCACAGATTCGAACCTCGCCATTTGAATGTTCCGCTCGACGGGCAATGGCCGAAGTGAATCGCGCGATCACGTCAGCCTTGTTCATACCAATTACGCCTGAGTAGCTTCCCGTCATTCCGACGTCGGTAAGATAGGCCGTGCCCTTTGGCAGTATTCGCTCATCAGCAGTTTGGACGTGAGTGTGTGTGCCAAGAACTGCCGAGACCCGGCCATCCAAATACCATCCCATTGCGACTTTTTCCGAAGTGGCTTCGGCGTGCATATCAACAATTCTTACTCTTGTTTCTGCCGGCAAAGTTTCCAGTACACTATCGACGATACGAAAGGGATCGTCGGAGGGAGGCATGAAAACCCGCCCCATCAAATTAACAACGGCGACCTTCACACC
>Ga0070708_100000146_pt1 | contig 48913 bp, 45 predicted proteins | sample KBSK5503metaG_FD_65469 | JGI IMG/M metagenome (GOLD analysis project Ga0070708, IMG submission 65469) | Corn, switchgrass and miscanthus rhizosphere microbial communities from Kellogg Biological Station, Michigan, USA - KBS K5-50-3 metaG | ecosystem: Host-associated > Plants > Roots >... | reverse complement strand
GCTGCAGGCGGCGCTCTACGGCTCGGGGTTGTTGCTCTTCGGGATCGCACTCGCCCAACCCCAGTGCGGCAGCCGGGCCGAGCTCACCAAGCGCCGGGGAATCGACGTCGTCGTCGCGCTCGATGCCTCCAAGTCGATGCTGGCCAGGGACGTGCCGCCGAACCGCCTCGAGCGCGCCAAGCTCGAGCTCTCCAGCCTGCTCGATGAGCTCAAAGGGGACCGGGTGGCGATCGTCGTCTTCGCCGGCGACGCCTTCATCCAGTGCCCGCTCACCTCCGACTACGCGGCGGCGAAGATGTTTTTGCACGCCATCGATCCCGAGCAGATGCAGCAGGGTGGAACGAACATCGGCGGAGCGCTGCTCCTCGCCAAGCAGGTCCTCGACAACGCCGACCGGGGATCGAAGGACCGGGTGGTCGTCCTCCTCTCCGACGGCGAGGACCTCGCGGGCGAGGTGGGCGACGCGGCGCCGGTGCTGCGGGACGCCGGGATCAAGGTGTTCACCGTGGGGATCGGCTCGGAGAACGGCGAGCCGATTCCCATCGTGAACAAGAACGGCGAGGTGACCGGCTACAAGAAGGACGCCAGCGGAGAGACGGTGCTCACCCGGCTCGATCGGGCGGCGCTCGCCTCGCTCGCCCAGGCCACCGATGGCGAGTTCTTCTACGAGCCGAAGACGGTGGCGGTGACCGACGTGGCGCGGCGAATCGACAAGCTGCAGAAGAGCGAGCTGGAGAGCCGCCTCACCGTCCGCTACGACGAGCGCTTCCAGTACTTCGCCGGTCCGGGGTTGGCGCTGCTCGCCGCGGGCATGCTCGTCTGGGCCTCGAAGAGGTCGGGATGAAGCCCGCCCGCCTGATCTCCCGCATCGGCGAGGCGAGGGCGAGCGCGCGGGCGGCGATCGCGCTGGGGATGAGCGCCCTGCTGGCCTTCGGGCCCAAGGCATTGGCCCTCGGCCCGCTGCAGCGAAACCACCCGGTGGTCGAGCGTGGGCTCAAAGCGTACGAGGGCGGCCATTACGACGAAGCGCTGCAGGCGTTCGACGAAGCGAAGAAGGAGCTTCCCTCCTCGGCGGCGGTGGAGTTCAACCGGGGCAACGCGCTCTACAAGCTCGGCCGCAGGGACGAGGCGAAAGAGGCCTATCACCGCGTGGCCGAGACCGCGCGAAGCGACCTCAAAGAAAAGGACTATTACAACCTGGGCAACACCTGGGCGGAGCTGGGTGGTGCCAAGGAGGCGATCGGGGCGTACCGTAAGGCCCTCACGCTGGATCCAAACGATGCGGATGCGCGCCACAACCTGGAGGTCGTGCTTCGAAAACTTCCTCCCCCGCAAGACAAGCCCGACGCGGGGACGTCCGGCCCCCCCGACGCCGGTCCGCCGGACGCGGGAGACGGAGGAAGTGGGGGGGACGGAGGGGCCGACGCGGGCGATGGCGGGACCGACGGAGGGCAGGGCCGCGGCGGGGATGGCGGCCGGGGCGACGGCGGAAGCGACGCCGGCCAGAGTCAGCAGCAGACCCCTCAAGGGGAGCCGCACGAAGATGGCGGCGCGGACGCGGGCAACGAGCAGGCGGAAGAGGGCGGCCTGGACGCCGGTTTTGCGGGAGAGGCCAAGCTGAGCAAGGAAGAAGCGGAGCGGATGTTGGATTCCATGAAGCAGAACGAGAAGAATCTCCAACTGTGGAAGTTTCAGCAGCGGAAGCCGAGGAAGCAGAATGAGAAGGATTGGTAGGGTCGCCGGTTCCTTCCTGGCGATTTCGCTCGTCGCGGCGGGTGTCGCGCGCGCGGAGATCGAGCTTTCCCAGGACGTGGACCGGACCGAGGTGGGCCTCGACGACTCGTTCCGGCTGATCGTCACCGTCTCCGATGCCCCCGACTCGGCGCAGGTCCAATTTCCGTCGAGCTCCGACTTCAACGTGCTGGGCAAGTCGGAGAGCTCCCAGATGTCCTACCAGCTCGGCGGGGGTGGCCCCGCCACGATCAAGCGAACGCACAAGTACACGCTGCTGATGCGCGCGAATCGGGTGGGGTCGCTGACCATTCCGCCCACCGTCATCTCGCTCGGCGGCAAGACCTACAAGACCGAGCCGGTCCAGATCGCGGTGAAGCGGGGTCACCTCGATGATCCGCGCGCCCAGAGGGGGCCCCGCCCCAACGATCCCTTCCGAAGATTTAGCTTCCCCGGCCTGGGGGCGTTCGACGATGACGCGGATGGCTTCCCCGACGTGGACGTTCCCCGCTCGGACTCGGACCTGTTCCTGCGCGCATCGCTGGACCGGGACGAGGTCTTCGTCGGCGATCAGGTGACGCTCTCCCTCTACATTTTCTCCCGGGTCGATCTCTCCTCGGTGGATGCGGTGAACCTGCCCAAGCTGGATGGATTCTGGAGCGAGGATCTGGAGAGCCCGACCCAGCTCACCGGCGAGCAGAAGGTGCTCAACGGCGTTCCCTACCGCGCCTACCTCCTCAAGCGCCGCGCCCTGTTTCCGGTCAAGCCCGGAAAGATCTCCATCGGCGCCGCGGAAGCGGAGATCACCACCGGCTTTCTCTTCGCCGGCCGCCGCCTCCATCGAACCGGCAACGAGCTCTCGTTGAAGGTCAAACCGCTGCCGCCGGGCGCCCCGGCCGGTTTCATCACCGCCAACGTCGGGCGGTGGCGGCTCTCCTCCGAGGTCTCGCAATCGCAGGTGCAGCTTGGGCAGCCGGTGACGGTGAAGGTGACCCTCGAGGGCCGGGGAAATCTGAAAAACGCGGTGACGCCGTCGCTGACTGGACCCGCCTCGGTCAGGATCTACGACCCGACGGTGAACGAAAAGCCGGGCGGCACCAGGGGCAAGGTCGGCGGACGGCGCGTCCAGGAGTACCTGGTCATGCCGCAACAGACCGGATCGATCACCCTTCCCGCGCTGTCGATGGCCTATTTCAACCCGGACACCGGCCGCTACGAGACCACCAGGGCCGACCCCATCGAGCTGACGGTCACCGGCTCCGAGGGGGCGAAGCTGGTCGCTTCGGGTCCGGGCGGCGCGGCGGATTCCAACGCGGCAAAGAACGTTCTCGGCGTCGGCGGCCTGCGTCCCCTGCGCCACCAGGCGCACTTCTCCCAACCCGGCCAGCCGCTCTGGCGCAGCCGTTTTTTCATTCCCGCGTTGCTCGCGCCGATCGGAGCCTGGATCGCGCTGGCGCTGGTGGGATTCGTCCGGGCCCGCTTGAGCCATGAGGATGAAGTCAACTTGAAGAAGAAGCGCGCCCGGGCGGCCCGCCGGCGCCTGAGCGCCGCGGAGAAGCTGAAGAAGAGCGGCGATCAGATCCAGTTTTATGCCGAGGTGGAGAAGGCGCTGGTGCAGTTTCTCGAGGCCAAGCTGAGCCTCCCGGTGGTCGGCCTGACCCGGGATGCGCTGGCGGCGCGGATGATCGAGGCCAACGTTCCCGAGAAGTGCCGCGCCCAGGTCCTCCTCGTCCTGGATACCTGCGACGTGGCGAGGTTCGCCCCCGGCGGCGCGCAGCCCGAACGAGAGCGCGTGCTCGACGACGCCGAGGCGGCGATGGAGAGCTGGGAGCAGCGATGATCGCCGGAATGCTCCTCGCCGCCGTGCTCGCGCAGAGCGCGTACTACACCCCGGAAGAGGCGCAGTCCCTGTTCAGCCAGGCCAACGACGCCTACGACCGGGAGGATTACGCCGAGGCGCGCGACGCCTATCAGCGACTGATCGATCACGGATTCGGTGGCGCGGACGTGCTGTTCAATCTTGGGACCACCTACCTCGCCCAGGGCGATCTCGGCGCCGCGGTGCTCTATCTGGAGCGCGCCCGGCGGGCGGGAGGCTTGGCGCCGGACGTCGAAGCCAACCTCGCGGTCGCCCGCTCCAAGCAGCTGGATCAGGTCGTCGGCGGAGCCTCGGAGGAGCCGTTCGTCCAGAGGGTGGTGGCGGCCACATCGGCGGACGCGATTGCCGGGCTGTTCCTGGTCACCTGGGAAGTGGGTCTGACGCTGCTCATCCTGCTCCGGTTCGCGCGCAGGCGGCGCACGCTGATCGCCGTCGCCGGGATCTGCCTTCTGGCGCTGGCGATTCCGGTCAGCCTGGTGCTGGCCGCGCACGTGTACGTGCGCGAGACCACCTCGGACGGGGTGGTGATGGCCAAGACGCTGCCCGCGCGCGAGCTTCCCCGGGACACGGCGAAGGTCTCCTTCGAGGTGCACTCCGGGCTCAAGCTCCGGTTGCTGGAGCGGTCGGGCAATTTCGTGAAGGTCCGCCTGCCCAACGGCTTGGAGGGATGGACCGAGCAGAGCGGCGTGGTGGAGATTTGATCGGTTTTCGGGAGTTGTGGACCGAGGGGCGGATGGGTTGACCCTCACCCGGGTCAAAGGGCGCAATTCGCCGCGAGCCGGGCCCGGCCGCCTTCATTTATCTGGTCGGTTGCGCTGCTGGCTGCGAGGCGGCGACCCGTTTCGTAGCGATAGGGCCTTGTCGCGCCTAACGCTATACTCACCGCTGGTGTCAGACAGCATCGTGGAAAGCGCTTTCAGGATTCTCCTCGTCGAGGACGAGCCGGTGATCCGCGAGCTCGTGCGAAGCATGTTGAGCGAGGGAACCGTCAGCGTGGATTGCGCGTCGGACGGCATCGAATGCCTCAAGCTGGTCAAGTCGAGGGAGTTCGGATTGATTCTGCTCGACGTCGTGCTTCCCGGGCTGGATGGAATCACCGTCTGCCGGATGATCAAGAGCGATCCCGCTACCAGCGCGGTGCCGCTCTACATGCTTACCGCCAAGGCCAAGCCCTCCGATGTCGCGGCGGCGATGAAGGCGGGCGCCAACGGTTACATCCACAAACCCTTTCGCGGGACGGATTTGATGGAGCTCGTGGCTCGCCTGCGCCTGCCGGCGGAGACCTAGCGGGGTGTCGGAGAACGTCGCTAGCGAGCCCAACTCCCTGGCGCGCGCCACGAAGCGGGTGGGCTGCGCAGCAGTTTTTAAACACCCTATCGGTAGCGGTCTGAGCCCGTTAGGGAAGGCGAGGGTGCAGATACCGCGCGAGCGCAAACAGATCGTCCCAGTCGAGCTGCTCGAATTCAACCGCGAGTCCGTCCGGGTGCCATCGCTTGACCCGGCAGCGGGTGACGATCTCGCGATCCCTGGGAAGCGGGATGCAGAGGGCGAGGGCGTGGTCGGTGCGGTCGAACTCGCCGATCAGATAGAGCCCCGCCATCGAGAGGTCGCGCGCCTTGGCCAGGATTGCCCGCCCGTCCACCATCAGCTTGATCATGAAGTTGGCGCCCACCCGGGGATGAACACGCTGAGACAGATCCGCGCTGCGCGGCGCGGCCTGCGCTTTTCCGGTCTGTCCTTCGCTCATGGGTCGGTGGGAGAATGAATGCCCCCGACGAGCACGCAAGTTTTATTCGGCCGCCCTCGGCTTCGCCGGTGGCGCTCGTCCTTTCCGGCGGCGGCGCCCGCGGCGCGTACGAGGCCGGCATCGTCCGCTACCTCCGCGAGGAGCTTCCCGCCTCGACGAGAGATCGAGTCCGGTTCGACATTCTCTGCGGCACCTCCGTCGGCGCGGTAACCGCCTGCTTTCTCGCCGCGACGATGGATACCCCCGCCCGACAGGGGCAGCTTCTCTGCGAGATGTGGACCGAGCTTTCGCTGGAGAAGGTCTACAAGGTGGAGGGCGAAAACCTCTGGAGCCTGACGCGCAAGATGTGGCGCGCGGCGACCAACGAGCCCGTCCGATCGGAGGGCTGGCGGCTCTATGACATCCTCCATCCGGAGCCGCTGGAGGAGATGGTCCGCACGCGGCCGCCCTGGCCGCGGATCTCCGCCAACCTCGCGCGCGGACTCTTCTCCGCGCTGTCGGTGACGGCCACCGAGATCGCCAGTGGAAACTCGGTCGTTTTCGTTCAGCGAAAAGAGGGCGGCGTGCCGCCCTGGAGCCGAGATCCCTATACCGAGGCCCGAGCGGCGATCATCGGCCCCGAGCACGCGGTCGCGTCTGCCGCCATCCCGCTGCTCTTCCGCTCGGTCAAGATCGGCGATGAGTTCTTCTGCGACGGCAGCTTGCGACAATCGACGCCGCTCAGCCCCGCGCTGCGCCTGGGCGGGCAAAAGATTCTGCTCATCTCGCTCAAGTATCGTCCGCCGGGGGCCAAGCGCCGAAGCCGGCCTCTGGCGACGTATCCGACGACGCCGATGTTGATGGGCAAGGTGCTCAACGCGCTGATGCTGGATCCTTCCGATTACGATCTCGATCGCCTGCGTCGTTTCAACAACTTGCTCAAGGCCGGCGAGAAGCTCTTCGGGGAGAGCTTCGTCCCGAAAATCAACGAGGTCGTCCAGCTCACCCGCGGCCAGCCGTATCGACTGGTGGAGGATCTGGTCATCCGCCCATCGCGGGACATCGCCACCATCGCCGCGGATCACGCCCGGCGCGCCCGGCCAGGCGAGATCGCCGGGCGCTCCTTGCCGACCAAGATGCTGCACCGGATCGCCCAGAGTCAGCTCGTCAGCGAGGCGGACCTGGCGAGTTACCTGCTCTTCGACGGGGAGTACGCCAAGGACTTGATCGAGCTCGCGATGGAAGATGCCCATCGGGAACGCGAAGCCCTGATTCGCTTCTTCGAGCCCGAATCGAATGGCAGCTGACGCGGCGCCGCAGCGCCCCGGGGTTACGGCGAGTTGCCGCCCGGTCCGGGTCCGCCGCTCCCGATGTCCGAGGCCGCCGGGGGTTCCTCGCTGGGCCGATTGACCCGATCGCGAAGCTCTTTGCCCGTGCGAAAGAGCAGCCCGCGTTTGGGCTTCACCGGGATGACCTCGCCGGTTTTCGGGTTACGGCCTTGATATCCCTGATAATTCTTCACGTGAAACGCGCCGAGGCCGCGAATCTCGATATTTTCTCCTCGACAGAGAGCTTCTTTCATCGACTCGAAGATCGTCTCGATCGTCGCCTCGGCCTGCTTCTGCGTAATGCCGCGTTTCCCAACGAGGATGTTGATCAAGTCGGACTTGAGCATTCGCTCTTCTCCCGGAGGCGCTAACCCGCGAAATCAGGGGTTTCTCCTCCGTCGACCGCCGGAGCAAACATAGCAGAACAGCGTCCGGTTGCAAGCCAACTTGCCAATACTCTTATGGATTTTCCGGCGGCGGGATTGGCGCGACGGCCGGACGGGTCTGGACGCCTCTGAATCTTCGATTCAGGACGACCCGAATTTGGCGTGGATCGGTCCGGGCGAAGCGTCGGAGCGCGTGTCGTAGGAGGACTCCGGAGCTGCGCCAAGTCCTCCTTTCAGCTCGGGGCCCTGGGTGGCCCGCCCGTAAACGTCGAACTGTTCCCGATGGTAGTTCTGCTGGGCCTTCACCTGGATGGACTTGTTGAACCGGTCCATCAGATGGCGAAGCTCCTGGCGTTCCTCGCCCTGGAGGAGCCGGGCGACGTCGGCGCTGCAGTTGATCACCAGGGTGGGCTCCTTGAAGGTCGCGACTTCACGGCGGATGTAGCGGAAGATCTCGTAGGCGACGGTGGTCGCCGTCTTCACATATCCGCGCCCCTCGCAATAGGAGCAGTCCTCATGGAGGATGCGCCCGATCGACTCGCGCACCCGCTTGCGGGTCATCTCCACCAGGCCGAGCTCGGAGATTCGAAGCACGTTCGTCTTTGCCTTGTCGCGCCCGAGGGCGTCCTGAAGCGTCTTGAAGACCTTGTCCCGATTGGACGACTTCTCCATGTCGATGAAATCGCAGATGATGATTCCGCCGATGTTCCGCAGGCGGAGCTGGTAGGCGATTTCCCTGGCCGCTTCCACGTTGATCTTGGTGATCGTCTCTTCGAGGCTCTTCTTGCCCACGTACCGGCCGGAGTTCACGTCGACCGCGGTGAGTGCTTCCGCCTGGTCGATCACCAGGTATCCGCCGCTTCTCAGCCAGACCTTCCGCTGCACCGCCCGGTTGATTTCCTGCTCGATCCCGTAGGCGTCGAAGATCGGCTCGTCCCCGTCGTGGAGCAGGACGCGATCCCTTAGCGCCGGATCCTGCGGCCCGATGAAGCTTAAGATCCGCCCGTACTCGTCCCGATCGTCCACGACCAGCTTCTCGACGTCGTGGGCGAAGAGATCCCGGGTGGCGCGAAGGATGAGGTCGAGGTCCGGATACAGCAACCCGGAATTCGGATTCTTTTCGTTTCGCCGGACGCACTCGTTCCAGACGCCGATCAGGAATCGGATGTCCGACTCGAGCTTCTCCTGAGGCACGTTCTCGGCGACCGTCCGCACGATGAAGCCGGTTCCCGGCGGCCGCAGTCGATCCACGATTTCGCGCAGCCGCCTTCGTTCCTTCTCGTTCGAAATCCGGCGGCTGATCCCGACGTGGTCCACCGTGGGCATGAAGACGAGATGCCGGCCCGGAATGGAAATGTGCGACGTGAGCCTCGCCCCCTTGGTGCCGATCGGATCCTTGGAGACCTGAACGAGGACTTCCTGACCGACTTTGAGCAGCTCCTCGATCCGCGCGGGTTTGCGGCTCTTGAACCTCTCGTCGTGGCGACCGCGCGACGAGCGATCGCGCTCCTCGCGCGGGGAGCGCTGGCGGTCGCGCAAACGCCGGTCGCCCCGGGCATCGGGCTCGGCGGGTAGTGCGTGCGGGAGCGTGGAGGCAGCAAGGGCGAGCGAGGAGGCGAGGGCCGCTTCCGCCGACGGAAGCGCGCTCGCCTTCTCGAGCGAAGCCGGTTCCACCGAGTCGCCGTTGGCGGGAGCGTCGCCCGATGGTGGGATCGGCGCGGGCGCCTCGACCGGCTCGGGAGAAGCGGTCACGACAGCGGCGGCCTCCAACGCCTCCGTCGGGGGTGGCGCCGTCTGGGCGACCGGTGTGGAGGCGACCGGAGCGTCGGCCGCCGCTGGTGGATCCGACGACGTCCCGTTCCCCGGCGGCGCTTCTTCCGTCGCGCCGAGCTCGGCCTCCTGAGCCGGGTGCGGTGGTTCTTCCGGGTGGTCCCCCAGCTCGGGCACGTCCGGCGCGTCGTCGTGCTCGCCCTCGGTCAGCTCGAACTGCGCCCGGGACAGGTCCGGGTCATAGAAGACGTCGGTGACGTAGAGGAACGCCGCCTTTTCGAGCCCGATGTCCACAAAGGCGGCTTGCATCCCCGGAAGCACTCGGGTGACGCGACCCTTGTAGATGTTGCCGACTATCCCTTTGTCTTTTTTACGCTCGAGGTAGAATTCGGCAATCTGGCCGTTCTCGATGAGTGCGACCCGGGTCTCCCGACCCGCCGCGTTGATGACGAGAATGCTGCTCATGGTCAAACCCTGACCGCGCGCCCGAAAGGGAGAAATGGGCCGGATGAGAAACGGCCACTCCGCGAGTTTCGAGCTGCGCTCTAGAAGGGGTTCCGGGCCCGGCAGCTGCGAGTTGGACAAGGCCGGCGAACTTCGCGCCGACTGCCCCTCTCGCTAAACCGACGACCCTCATGGCGGAACCCGCGTCAAATTTCTTCATCCAGCTCCCCGTTCGGCACGGCGCCGCCGGGTCGCTGATCTTGCGCCTCTGGGCCTGTTCGTGGCCGACTCGCGCCACCCCACCGTGTCCCGGTCGAAACTGAATCAGTCTCTTGGGGCGGGGGAGTGCCGCGTGCAAATCGGTCCGCGAAATGGGCCGGGAAACGCATCCCATCTAAATCCTGACTCCCATTCGCCGCCCCAATGGCGGCACTACGGGGAGTACAACCATCAAGCCTTTCACGTCCGATGCCGGGATGCAAAGGTTTCGCGTTACATTCTTTTCGGGACGATAGAAAAAGTGCCTCTCCTCAGGCGTTTGCTCTGGCCCTTGCTCCTTCTGCCCTGTGCGGGCGCCGCCGCCATCCTCTATGCCGGGACGCGGGCGCGGCTTCCTTCGGCCTGGTTGGCGGCGGCCCTGGGGATTCCCCTGCTCTTCGCCGTCGTCTACGCGACGCTGGTGCGCCTCTACCAGTTCTGGAGCCAGGAGCCGGACCCGAGGCTGCTCCAGGGGGCGGTGGTGGCTCCCGAACCCGTCGTCCTGGTGAGCCGCGGAGGGTACCTGACCCCCGGCAGCGCGTTTTTCACCCGCGATCAGCTTCTGCTCTTCGCGGCCGGCCGGCGAATCGTCACCTTGCCGCTCGAGCACGTCGCCGAGGTGTCCTTCTTTCAGGGCAGGCTGTTGCGCACGCCGTACCTGGACTTCCTGGCGAAGGATGGCCGTCGGCTGGGCAGACTGGCGGTGGAAAGCGCTGCCACCTGGGCTCCGCTCCTTCGGGACTTATGCCTGCGCAGCCGGCGATGACTTGCGCGCCCTCGGCTTCTCGATCCTGCCCCGAGGTTTCCAGATCAGTCGCAGCGCGGACCAGGCCTCGTCGATCTGGCACTTCTTGTTGTCGATCAGCCCGATCTCCAGCGCGGCCTGGCGGATGAAGTCCTCGGAGAGGACCTTCGGCTTCTCTTCCTTCCAGCAGATCCAGATTCCCCCGGTCACCGCCATCGCGCGGGAGAGGGCGGGAAGCCGCGCCACCAGATCCTCCGCCCGTTTGGTGAAGAACATGATCACGTCCAGCCCGGTTCGCGAGCTGATCAGGAATTCGACTCCGACCGGGAGGGGATTCAGCCGCTGAACGAATCCAGGCGGCGGATTGATGAGCGACACTTTCGAGCCGGTCCGGATGCCGAGCACTGCCGCGAGCGGCGCGAGGGCGTTATCGGGCATCAGTGCTCCACTTGAAATCCGGAGAACTCGCCCGTCGCCGCCGATTCGCGCACCTCGACCCCGCTCACCCGGGCGTAGGGAGGTCCGACTCTGCACCAGGCGACAAACTCGTTCACCCGATCCCGCTCTCCTTCCGCCGCGGCGCTCACGTCGCCGTTTTGGCAATTGCGGACCCACCCGGTCAGCCCGAGTCGGACGGCCTCGAGTCTCGCGCTGTGCCGAAAGAACACTCCCTGGACCCTTCCCTTGATCCGCAGTGTGGCTCGGATTCGATCCATCCCCTTCTACCGTTCTTTGAGCAGGTCCTGGAACTCCTTCTCGGTGATTATTCTAACCCCCAGCTCTCGCGCTCGGGTGAGCTTGGAACCGGCGTCTTCCCCGGCGACGACCAGATCCGTCTTTCCCGAGACGGCGCCGGAGGTTCTGCCTCCTCGACGTTCGATCTCCTCTTTAGCCTGCTCCCGGCTGAGAGTGGACAGGCTTCCGGTGAGGACGACGGTCTTCCCCGAAAAGGGGCCGCGCTTGCCCTCCTCGGGAGGGGCCGGCTTGACGCCCGCTTCGAGCAACCTGGCAATCACCGTCCGGTTTTGCGACTCGTCGAAGAAGCTGCGAATGGCCTCCGCCATCGCCGGACCGACCTCCTTCACCTTCATCAGATCGGCTTCGCTCGCGTTACTGACCGCGTCGACGGTCTTGAAGTGCTCGGCAAGGAGCCTCGCCGTCGCCTCCCCGACGTGCCGGACACCCAGCGCATAAAGGAAGCGCCGCAGGGTGGTGTTCTTCGAGCGTTCGATCGAGTCGAGCAGATTCTGGCCGCTCTTTTCGGCGATCCGCTCGACCGACAGCAGCTTCTCCATGTCCAGGTGGTAGAGATCGGCGTAGTCTTTCACCAGTCCCCGCTCGACCAGTTGGGCGCAGAGCTTCTCGCCCAGCCCGTCGATGTCCATCGCCGCCCGGGAGGCGAAGTGCCGGATGTTCCCCTGAAGCTGCGCCGGGCAGGCGACGCCGGTGCAGCGGACCACCGCGCCGTCCTCGTCGCGAACCGCGGCCGCGCCGCAGGCGGGGCACTTCTCCGGAAACTTGAATTCCTGCTCGGTCCCGGTCCGCTTGGAGGTGATCACCTTGACGATCTCGGGGATGACGTCGCCCGCCCGGCGGACGAACACCCAATCCCCCGCGCGGACGTCCCGTCGCCGCAGCTCATCTTCGTTGTGCAGCGTCGCGCGCGAGACGGTGACCCCGGCGATCTTCACCGGCCTCAAGAAGGCGACCGGGGTGAGCGCGCCGGTTCGCCCGACGTTGACCTCGATCGATTCGACCTGGGTCTCCTCCTCCTCGGGCGGGAATTTGTAGGCGATCGCCCAGCGCGGGCTCTTGGAGACCTGACCCAGCCGCCGGCGCTGGTCCTCGCTGTCCACCTTCACCACCATCCCGTCCATCTCGTAGGGGAAGTCGTGCCGCGCGGAGAGGAACCTCTCGTAGCATTCGCGCACGGCGGGCAGGCCGACCGCCCGGACGTTCTTCGGATTGACCGGCAGTCCAAGGGCGATCATCCTCTCGAGCTTCTCCCAGTGGGTGGCGAACTCGGCCCCCGAGACCTCGCCGACCTCGTAGAGAAAAACCGAGAGCGGCCGGGAGGCCGTAATCCTCGGATCGAGTTGGCGAAGCGCGCCGGCCGCGGCATTCCGGGGATTGGCGAACAGCGGTTCCCCAGCGGCCTCGCGCCGCTGGTTGAGCTTGAGGAAATCCGCCTTGCGGATGAACACCTCGCCGCGAAGCTCGAGGTACGGGGGGAGCGTCTCCTCGGGCAGTCGCCAGGGAACATTGCGCAGCGTCCGCACGTTGGCGGTGACGTCCTCCCCGACGATTCCGTCGCCCCTTGTAGATGCCTTGGTCAACGCCCCGGCCTCGTAGATCAGCTCCACCGCCAGGCCGTCGAGCTTCGGCTCGCAGACGTAGGGGACCTGCTCGATGCCGAGCAGCTTCCGGATTCGCTCGTCGAACTCTGCCAGCTGCCCGTCATCGAAGGCGTTGGACAGGGACAGCATCGGCAGGCGGTGAATCACCCTCTCGAATTTCTCGGCGGGGGCGCCGGCGACCCGGAGCGTCGGCGAGTCGGGGGCGACCAGCTCCGGGAACTGCTCCTCCAGCGCGGCGAGCTCCTGCATCAGCCGGTCGTAGTGGGCGTCGCTCACCTCCGGATCGTCGAGTGTGTAGTACCGGTGATTGTGGTAAGCGATCTGTTGCCGCAACTCTCGGATGCGCTTCTCGGCGTGGACCTTGTCCAAGATTCATTCCTTGGGGGAGGGTGCTTCCGGCGGCTTTCGAACGACTAATGCAAGATGTCTTGACAGCAGCCGAAGCGATCAATAACGTTTCCCCCGTAACAGGGCGCTCTTTTTCGGGTGCCGCTCCTTCTCCTTCAAAGTTTCACCCCTTGGGATTTCCGGGCGAGGAATTCCAACGGCTCGACGAAGTTCCTCTTGCCCACCAGCCCAGGCTCTCTTCGACGCCGCTCATACTTCGACATCGCTCAGACTCCGACGAAGCACGCCAACCCGCATATGCGAAAAGCACGTTCCAGCAAAGAAGCTATTCCAGAAGACCCCTCCTCCGAAACAGAAGGCTCCGAGGACGTCCGCCCCAAGCGACGCCGCGTCCGAGCCGGCGATAAAGAGGAAGTTGAAAAGCGCGCCCCCGGCCGCCGCGCCAAGGAAGCGGCGGAGCCCGCGGCGAGCACCGAGGTCGCCCGTCCCATCCTGACCGCGATTCCCCGGCCGGTTCGCGACGACGAGCTGCGGGATGACTCGGCCGCTGCCCGCGCCCCCGAGCCGGTCGCCCCGGCGCCGCCCGAAGCCCCCGCGGTGACCGTGCCGAGGATCGGCGAGCCGATGCAGGTCATCAAGCTCAACGACCTGAAGCGGATGAAGATCACCGAGCTCTCGAAGATGGCCCACGACTTCAACATCGAGGGCGCTCAGGGCTTGAAGAAACAGGAGCTGATCTTCGCGCTCCTCTCCGGCATCGCCGACAAGCGCTTCGAGGTCCATGCCGAAGGCGTCCTCGAGCTCCTCTCCGACGGGTTCGGCTTCTTGCGCAGCGCGGACTCGGATTATCAGCCCAGCCCGGACGACATCTACGTGTCGCCCTCGCAGGTCCGCCGCTTCAACCTGCGTGCCGGAGACACCGTCACCGGCCCGATCCGCCAGCCGCGGGAAGGGGAGCGCTTCTTCGCTCTCCAGCGGGTGGACAAGGTCAACTTCGTCGACCCCTTCGGACCGGAGGCGAAGGACCGGATCCTCTTCGACAACCTCACGCCTCTCTACCCCACGCGCAAGTTGAAGCTGGAGCACGAGAGCGCGGAGATGACCACCCGGATCATCGACCTGTTCACGCCGATCGGCCTGGGTCAGCGCTGCCTGATCGTGGCTCCCCCGAAGGCGGGCAAGACCGTCCTGCTCCAGAACATCGCCCACGCCATCGCCCAGAACCATCCGGAGATCATCCTCATCGTGCTGCTCGTCGACGAGCGGCCCGAGGAAGTCACCGACATGGAGCGCAGCGTGCGCGGCGAGGTGGTCTCCTCCACCTTCGACGAGCCCGCCACGCGCCACGTGCAGGTGGCGGAAATGGTGATCGACAAGGCGAAGCGGCTGGTCGAGCAGAAGCACGACGTCTGCATCCTTCTCGATTCGATCACCCGGCTCGCGCGCGCCTACAACACCGTGGTGCCTCCGTCGGGCAAGATCCTCTCCGGCGGCGTGGATTCCAATGCGCTGCACAAGCCGAAGCGGTTCTTCGGCGCGGCTCGCAATATCGAGGAGGGCGGCTCGCTGACCATCGTCGGCACCGCCTTGATCGACACCGGCAGCCGGATGGACGAGGTCATCTTCGAGGAGTTCAAGGGCACCGGTAACTCGGAAATCGTCCTCGACCGGAAGCTGATGGAGAAGCGGATCTTCCCCTGCCTGGACATCAACAAGTCCGGCACCCGCAAGGAGGAGCTGCTGCTGCCGATGGAGGATCTGACCCGGGTCACCGCCCTCCGCCAGGTGCTCCACCCCTTCACGCCGGTCGACGCGATGGAATTCGTCCTCAAGCACATGCGGCCGAGCAAATCGAACGCCGAGTTCCTCGGCTCGATGAACCGGTAGCGGCCCTTAGCCTTTCGCCGCGGGGTTCGAAGCCGCCGTCCGTCCCTGATACTCGAGCGCCTTGAGCCGGGCGAAATCGAAGCAGGCCACCCCGACGGCCGCCAGGGGCACCGCGAACAGCGCCCCGACCAGCCCGTAGGTTCGCTCGCCGGCGATCAGGGCGAAGGCCACGACCACCGGGTGGATGCGCGCCGCCGACCCCAGGATCTTGGGATTCAGGAAATAGGCCTCGAGGGCGTGGATCCCGATGATCCAGAGGAGCATCCCCAGGCCCTTCTTCCAGCTCTGCGAAAGGGCGATGAGGACGATCGGCACCGAGCTGATGATCGTCCCGAAGATCGGAATCAGGCTGAAGAGCAGCGCCACCGTGGCGAGCAGGAAGGCGAACTTCACGCCGAAGATCATCAGCCCGATGAAAGTCAGCGTGCCGTTGACGAGGCAGATGGTGAGCTGACCGCGCACCACGCCGGCCAGCGCCCGGTCGATTCGCCCGATCAGCTCGCGCGCGCTCTGGGTGTATTCCGATGGAATCAGCGTCCGGCAATACGACTTGATCTGGGTCGCATCCACCGAAAAGAACGCGGCGACCATCAACATGAAGAAGAGCGTGAAAATGGAGGCGATGATCCCGGTGACGATGCTGCGGGAGATGGAGAGGATGTTGGCCAGGTTCTCCTTGGCCGTCCCGGAGAACTTGATCGTCAGATCGCGGATGACCTGGTTCAAATCGAGCGCCATGCTCCAGGGGGAGTTGGGTTGACCGGCGGGAGGGATGGTCGTGCCGTCGATTTCGCCGCCTTCGAGCGATCGGCTGGAGAGCGCCAGCGGCACGCCGTGCTCGCTCAGCCACGACTCCGCCGACTGGGCGAGCTCCTGGATCCGGTCCGGGCTGAGCGAGTTGGTGAAGTCGAGGACGAGTCGCGCGATCCTCACCAACTCGCGGTAGATCTGCGGCACCAGGCCGGTGAGCACGACGTACACCAGCAGAAAGAAACCGGCGTAGATGATGAGGATCGCGACCCAGCGCGGGACGGTGCGCTTGCCCACGCGGATCTGGGCGATCCGGTCGACGGCCGGCGCGACGACGTAGGCGATCAGCGCCGCCCCGGCGAAGGGCAGAATCGCGGAACGGAACAGCACCAGGGCCGCGAAGGCGAAGATCCAGAGCGCCGCAAATGTCCGGAGCTTCACACGCCGCTCGACGGCGGAGGTGCTGTGGGGTTCCATCCCCCCGCACGCTAGTCTCAATCCGCATCGGTTCCAGAAAATACGTCGAGCCCTTCGCGATGAAGGTCAAGGAGGAATCCACGGCCGCGCATTCGGCCCTCGGCCAAGCACCGTTCAGCCAAACGAGAGGCAGATTCAAGACGCTTTTCGTCCTCAAACTGCTGCTCGGTATCAGATCGACGCGTCAAGAAGACGTCGTCGGGAGGCGGACAGGGAATGCGGCAGTGAAAATGATAGCTCCACGGCTCGGTGCTGAGGACAGCGCAGAAAGCAGCGAGGACGAGCGCCCAAAGCAGTAGACGCACGACTCGCGGAGTTCCGCGGCAGCGCTTTTCATGGCTCCATTCGCCGAGGGAGCACGCTCTCCCTATGGGAGAGCGGAAGCGCTCATTGCGCGGGGGCCGCCCATTTTCTTGTGGAACCGGCCGTCGCCGTGGCGCACTGCCCAAGACCCTGCGCCAGCGCGTCGTACGCCGGCTTGGGCTGGTACACCTCGTCGAAGATCAGCGCCGCGCCGAAGCCGGGAAAGAACGAGGGCACCCAGGAGTGCGCGTCGGTGAACCCCCACATCTGGAAGTCTACGCACGCCGGCTGGGCGAGGCAGGCGTTGAGGATGCCGGCGTAGACGTTCGCCTGCGCCGCCAGCCTCTCCGGGGTCACCGGGAGCTGCATCCGCACGTCGAGCTCGGTGATGTAGATCTCGAGGCCGAGATCGGCGAAGCGCTGCATGTTCTGGGCGAAGCTCGGCAGATTGATCCCGCCGGTGGTGATGTGCAGTTGGAAGCCCACGCCGTGGATCGGAACGCCGCGCGAGAGAAGCCCCGAGAGGAGATCGTAGATCCCGTTGGACTTTGCGTTGATCACCTCTGCGCCGTAGTCGTTGTAGACGAGGTGGGCATTCGGGTCGGCATCCCCTGCAAATTGAAACGCGAGGTCGAGGTACTCCGGACCGACTCGGCTGAGCCAGAGCGTATTGCGCAAGCTGCCGTCGTCGTTCACCGCCTCGTTCACCACGTCCCAGGCGGCGATGCTTCCGGAATAGCGCCCGGCCACGGTGTAGATGTGGTCCCGGAGGATGTCGATCATCTCGTCCCGGGTGAAGCTCCCGGAGGCGAGCCAGGCCGGCACCTGGTTGTGCCAGACGAACGTGTGGCCGTGCACCGTCATCCCGTTCTGCCCGGCGAAGGAGACGAGGGCGTCCGCGCGATCGAAGCTGTAGACGAACCGCTGAGGATGGATCGGCGCCCACTTCATGTCGTTTTCGGGCGTGAGGATGCTGAACTCGCGGCCCAGCGTGTCCGCGTAGGGCGGCTCGCCGACGAGCGGACCATAGGCGACCGCGGGACCGATCCAGATCCCGCACCGCGAAGCCAGATCGCGCAGCGCGACGACGCCGGCATTCGCGCCGCCCTCGGCCGAGGGAAGGATTCCCAGCAGCATCGCGCAGGAACAGATCGCCACCTTGCCGGAACCGAGTCGCACGGGCTTCCTCAGTCTTCCTCGACGATCGCCTTGAACCCGCTCTCCTTGACGACCTTTTCCTGCACCAGCGGCGGGCAGATGTCGTAGTGGTCGACCGAGAGGGTGAAGGTGCCTTTGCCGTGGGTCATCCCGGTCAGCACCGGCTCGTACTCGAGCGTTTGCGACAGCGGGACGTAGGCGGAAATGGTGGTGGTATCGCCGTCGATGTTCGTCGACAGGACCTTGCCATGCCGGCTGTTGATGTCACCGACCACGTCCCCCATCGACTCGCTGGGGACGGTGACCTCCATCTTGACGATCGGCTCTAATAAGACAGGGTGGGCGCCGGCCGCCGCCGCGCGGAAGGCCCGGAAACCCGCCACCTGGAATGCCGCGTCGGATGAATCCACGGCGTGGAACTTCCCGTCGACCAGCCTCACCTTGACGTCGACCACCGTGTGGCCGGCGAGCACCCCTTGAGAGACGGCCCGGGCGACTCCCTTCTCGACGGAAGGAATGAACTGCCGCGGGATGACCCCGCCGACGATCGCGTCTTCGAAGACGAAGCCGCTTCCCCGGGGAAGGGGCTCGAGGTCGATGTAGCAGACGCCGTACTGTCCGTGACCCCCCGTTTGCTTCTTCTGCTTGCCCTCGACGTTGGAGACTTTACGCGTGACCGTCTCCCGGTAGGGAATGCGCGGCGGGCCCAATTTGCAGTCGATCCCGCTGCGGCGGCGCAGGCGCTCGAGCGCGATCTCGAGCTGCATCGCCCCCAGGCCGGACATGATCAGCTCTCGACTCTCTTCTTGGTGCGAGAAAAACAGCCCCGGGTCCTCCTCCACCAGGCGCTGCAGGGCGAGCGCCACCTTCTCCTCCAGGCCCTTGGCCGTCTGCACCGAGCGGGAATACAGCGGCGGGGATCGGTGCGGCATCGATAGCGTGAAGGGGTGCTTCTCATCGCTCAAGGTATCGCCGCTGCGGGCGTGCTTCAGCTTGGCGGCGAACACCATGTCGCCGGCGACCGCTTCCGGCAGGGGCTTGGCGTCCTTTCCGATGCCCTGGAGGAGCTGCGCGACCCGCTCCCGCTGGCCGGTGCTCACGCAGACGACCTGGGCGTCCGGGCGCAACACGCCGGAGAGCACCCGGACGTAGGAGGTCTTGCCGGCGTGCGGATCGATGTGCGTCTTGAAGACGATCGCCGACAGCGGTTGATCGATCGCCGGAGCACGGCTCACCTCCTCCTTGGCGGGAGTGGTGCCTTTCCACGCCGGTCGATCATTCGGCGGGGGAAGGACGCGGACGATGGTGTTGAGCAGGCCGGCCACGCCGCTGGGGATGGTGCTCGAAGCAAAGAGCAGCGGGACCAGCTTGCCCGCGGCCACCGCGGCGCGCGCTCCGCGGTCGAGCTCCTCGTCGGTCAGATCGCCCTCGGTCAGGTAGCGATCCGCCAGCGCGTCGTCGGTTCCCGCCACGTCGTCGACGAGCTTTCCGCGAACCCGCGCCACCGCGTCTTTGAGATCGTCCGGCACCGGGCCGGAGTCCAACCCGGGCGCCTCCGGCTTGAGCCATGCCTTTCCGGTGCGGACAGAGACCACCCCGCGGTAGCTGGGTCCTTCCCCCGACGCGACCTGGACCTGGGTGATCGGCGCGAGGCGCCGAACCTCCTCGACGACCTCGTCGATTCGCGAATGCTCGTCGTCCATCTTGGTGATCACCGTGAGGCAGGGCAGCGAGAGCTCGCGAGCCCAGCGATAGAGGCGCTCCGTTCCGGTCTCGACCCCGCTCTTGCCGCTGACCACCAGGACGATGCCGTCGACCGCGGACAACGCCAGCCGCGTCTCCGAGAGGAGGCTCGCTTCCCCCGGAGTGTCGATCAGGTTGATCTTCTTGTCCCCCCACATCAGCGTCACGAACCTCGACTCGAGGGTCGCCATGTGCGCTTTTTCTTCGGGAGAGTCGTCGAGCCCACAGCTGCGGTCTCCCGGCCTGCCGCGCCTCGGTGCGACCTTCGCCAGGTAGAGCATCGCTTCCACCAGGGAGGTCTTCCCCGAGCCCTTGTGGCCAATCACAGCGATGTTTCGGATGTCCTCGGGCCTGATCGGAGTCATGCGCGCACCTTTTGGCGGTCCCCGTCTCGCCGAGGACGTTTCCGCCCGGTTTTGCGACAGCTCGGTCGATTGTGCAAGCGGCTCTTTCACCCAAGTCGAGAGGAGGGGCGTGACGCGGTCAGACGCGAGAGCTCAGCCGCTCAGTGCGCTCGAGGCACTCGACCAGTGCGCGGCGGTCGACCCGACCCTGCGTGCTCTCGGAGAGAGCGAGCAGCTGCTCGACCAGCCAGGCGCTGACGAAGAGCAGGGCCTGTTTTTCCGAGGGCGGAATGCCCGCCTCGAGCCAGCGCTCGTTGCGCATGTACTCGTCCAGGGCGTCCAGTTGGCGTTCCAGCTCCCAGCGCGCCAGGCGGAACCCCTGGTTGAACACCGTCTTGGGGGGGCGCACGCTCTCCGGCGCGAGCAGGTGGGCCCACTTCGCCCCGAGCGCGGGATCCAGCTCGCCGATCGGCAGCGGCCAGGTCTTCAAGTCCGCGGACAGGCGAGCTGCGAACTCGTCGAGGAGGTATTCGCGCAGGGGCTTGGGCTTTCGATCGTGGATGAAGTCCCAGGACCCGGGCAAGCTTCCCTCCTAGCGGATCGGCACCACCACCGCAGCGGGCGCCTGGTCCTCGGCGCTCTGCTCTTCGTAACCCTGCTCCAGTTGCTGCCGCACCAGCTCGTAGACCGCGCGCCGGTACACGAATTCCTGGTGCGTGACTCCAGGCACTTCGATGTTGAAGAGGTTTCCCGCCTGGCCGTCCTCGAGAATGCAGCAGGGGAAGGGGCTGGCGCGGTCGAGCTTCGAATAGATCGATACGAAGCGCACGTTTCGCGGAAAGGCGCCGATCTTGAGCCGGCGGATGAAAGGCGACATCGGGGTCATCTGCCAGACGCTCTTCGCGACCAGTCCAACCGTGGCGCAGCCGATGTACGCGGTGGGAGTCCCGTTGTGCGGCGTCCCCAGGGTGATCAGGTTGCGCACTCGCCCGTCCCCGCCGAGCCGTTTCACGTAGTAGCGGCCGATCAATCCGCCTTTCGAATGGCCGATGATCGACAGCGGGCCCATCTGATGGCGCGAATAGAGGCGCTCGACCTTCTCCCGCACCTTCTCCGCGCACTCCTCGATGCTCCGGGTGTTGTAGGCGTCGAACAATCCACCGAGGTGGATCGACCAGACGCAGAACCCGTCCCGGCGCAGGCGGCGCTCGAGTACGTCGAGCACCCGGCGGGTCCCGAGAAATCCGTGCAGGAGGAGCACGGGACGGGGGCAGTTGCTGAAGTCCGTCTGGCGGACGATCGCGTTGCCGTTGCGATCGAAAGTGAGATAGCCCTTTAGATCCTGGACCTGGCGCTTGAGCCTACGGAACTGGAGAAGGAATGGATTCATTCAGGCGTCGCGGCCGGCCCTTCTGCCAGGCATATTATTCTCCGCGCCTCGCCTGGCAAAGGCAGCGTCCAGCGGCCAACAGGCCTCTGCGGCCGGGGTAGAACCGACCCGGAATCGGTTGAGGAGTAGTCTCGACCGAAGGCTGACCGTTTCTCGCGGCTCAGATGAAGTGTTCGATGAAATTGAGGAGTACTTTTTGGCCCAAGGGCGCGGGCCGAATGCCCCGGAGAAGCGCGGGAACCGCCTCGCCGGCGGCCAGACCGCGCAGCCTGCCCTCCCCATCGAGCTTCTCGGCGCGGGAGCGGATCAGGGTGCCCAGGGCCTCGGCCCGCAGCTCCGGGTGAAACTGGACCCCACGAACGTTGCCGCCGATCGCCATCGCCTGGTTCGCGGTGTTCGCGTTGCCGGCGAGGACGATCGACTCCGGCGGCGCCGTTGAGACGATGTCCTCGTGCGTCGCTTGAGCGGCGAACGTCTCCGGCATCCCGTCGAAGAGCGGATCCCGGCGGCCCTGTTCGGTGAGGGAGATCTCCACCGAACCGATCTCCCGTCCGCGGGGATTTCGAATGACCGCCGAGCCGTAGGCAAAGCCGAGAAGCTGGTGGCCGAAGCACACCCCGAGGATCGCCAGCCCCTTCTCCGCGGCCTCGCGAACGTAGTCCGCGGCCCGGCGCATCCATTCGCTCGGTTCGACCAGCGAGAGCGGCGAGCCGGTGATCACCATCGCATCGAAGGCCATGGCGTCGGAGGGGAGGCTCTGCCCGGCATGGGCATCGAAGACCAGCCAGTCGACGGGGGCGCCCTGCAGCGCCTCGGCGAACCAGCGATGGTAGTCCCCGTGCGCGAGCCGGATCGACGAGGATGCCTCGCCCGCCTTGAGCAGCATCAGCTTTGCCCGCTTCCGGTTGCCCCGCATGGCGCTCCTGCCTAGAGTTCTGGGCTTCGTTTTGTTAATCGACATCACCTTCACCGACACCGGAATTCGAGGCCCTGGCTCATGACCGATCCGCGCACGCTGACCCCCAAGCTTCCCATCCTCAAGCTCTTGATCGACGGGAAATGGGTCGATCCGATCGAGGGGGGAACGCTCCCCGTGATGAACCCGGCGACGGGCGAGAAGATCTGCGACGCTCCGGCGGCATCGGGCAAGGACGTCGATCGGGCGGTGCTCGCGGCCCGCCGCGCGTTCGAGAGTGGGCCATGGTCGAAGATGAACCCCAGCGCCCGCGGCAAGCTGATTCGCAAGCTGTCCGAGCTGCTCTGGGATCGCCGGGAGGAGCTCGCGCTGATCGAGTCGATGAACAACGGCAAGACCTTCAAGGATGCGGTCCGCGGCGACGTCGCCCCGGGGGCCTCCACCCTCGCCTACTACGCCGAATGGACCAACAAAATCACCGGGGAAGTGCTGCCGGTGGATGGATCGTTTCTCACCTATACCCTGCGCCAGCCGGTGGGCGTGGTCGGCGCGATCATTCCCTGGAATTATCCTACCAGTCTGGCGAGCTGGAAGATCGGCCCCGCCCTCGCCACCGGCTGCACCCTGGTGCTCAAGCCCTCCGAGATGACTCCTCTGACCGCCCTGAAGCTGGGCGAGCTGGCGCTGGAGGTGGGTTTCCCGGAGGGCGTGTTCAACGTGGTGCCGGGCTACGGAGATCCGGCGGGCGAAGCGCTGGCGCGGCACCCGGGCGTCGACAAGATCAGCTTCACCGGCTCGGTTCGAACGGCGCGCCGGTTGCTCCATGCCTCGGCCGATACGAATCTGAAGAAGCTCTCCCTCGAGCTGGGGGGCAAGAGCCCGCAGATCATCCTCGCCGACGCGGACTTCGACGCCGCGATCAGCGCCTGCTTCTGGGGAATCTTCGGCAACAAGGGAGAGATCTGCAACGCCGGCTCGCGCGTCCTCGTCGATGAGCGGGCCTATGAAGACTTCGTGGGCAAGCTCGCCGAGCGCGCCCGTCAAATGGTCGTCGGGGATCCCCTGGATCCGAAAACCCAGATGGGCTCGCAGATCAGCGCGAACCAGCTGAAGACCATCCTGGGGTACATCGCCAGCGGCAAGGAGCAGGGCGCGAAGTTGCTCGCCGGGGGCGAGCGCGACACGCAGGGCGCCAAGGCGAAGGGCAATTTCGTGAAGCCCACCGTCTTCGGCGAGGTGAAGCCGGGGATGAAGATCGCGCAGGAGGAGATCTTCGGTCCGGTACTTTCCTGCATCCGCTTCCGCGACGAGAAGGAGGCGCTGGAGGTCGCCAACGGAACCTCCTACGGGCTGGCGGCGGCGATCTGGACGAAGGACGTGGCCCGGGCGCACCTTCTCGCCAAGCGGATCGACGCCGGCGTGGTGTGGATCAACTGCTACAACGAGTTCGACGACGCGGCGCCGTTCGGCGGCTTCAAGGAGTCCGGCTGGGGCAGAGATCTTTCGAGCCACGCGCTCGAGAAGTACACTCAGCTCAAGACGGTGTGGACGCAGTTGCCCGAGAACTGAAATCCGGATGGCGCTTCGAAAACGTTCTGTCGGCCGGAGACGACCCTCATCCGCCAGTCGCGGAGCGTCCGCCAGGGCCGCCCCGGCTCGCCTGGAGCCGCTGAAACGCTGGCTCTCGGAGAAGGGGATTCGCAAGGCGAAGGTGGGCGGCGTGGACGTCGACGGGGTGTGGCGAGGCAAGTACGTCTCGCTCGACAAGTTCCTCTCCGCGGCGGCGGGCGGGCTCGGATTCTGCGACGTCGTCTTCGGCTGGGACATCGCCGACGATCTCTACGACAACGCGAAGGTCACCGGGTGGCACACCGGGTACCCGGACGCCCAGGCGCGGGTCGATGCCTCGACGGCGCGGGTGATTCCCTGGGAGCCGGACGTCGCGGCGTTCCTCCTCGATTTCGTGAATGCGGACGGTTCGCCCTACGAAGCTTCTCCGCGGCAGCTCTTGCAGAAGATCGGCCGGCGCGCCCGGGAGATGGGTTTCTTGCCCAGGTTCGGATCCGAGTTCGAGTACTTCATTTTTCGGGAGACCGCGCAGACGCTCCGGGAGAAGGGCTTCGCCAACCTGAGTCCGCTCAGCCCGGGAATGTTCGGCTATTCCTGGCTGCGTAGCTCCGCCAGCTCGCCGCTCGTCCACTCCATCCTCGATGGCTGCGGGGGATTTGGAATCGAGATCGAGGGGATGCACACCGAGACCGGTCCCGGCGTCTTCGAGACCGCGATCCGCTATGACGATCTGGAGAAGGCCGGCGATCAGGCCGTTCTCTTCAAGACCGCGGTCAAGGAGATCTGCACGCGGCACGGGTTGACCGCGTGCTTCATGGCGAAGTGGAATTCGAAGTTGCCCGGATGCTCGGGGCACGTCCACCAGTCGCTCTGGAGCGCCGGCGGCGAGCGCAACCTGTTCTACGATTCCGCCGAGCCGGGCGGGATGAGCCAGACCCTTCGTTACTACGTCGGCGGTCAGCTCGCGCTGATGCCCGAATTCACCGCCTTCTACTGGCCGACGATCAACAGCTACAAACGCAGCGTCGAGAACACCTGGGCCCCGGTGAGCGCCACCTGGGGTCACGAGAACCGGACCACCGCGCTCCGGACGATCGGCGGGGGGCCGAAGGCGACCCGGATCGAGTTCAGGCTCCTCGCCGCGGACATGAACCCCTACGTCGGAATGGCGGCCTCTCTGGCGGCGGGCCTGTGGGGAATCGAGAACCGGGTCGAGCCGCCCGAGCCGTGCGAGGGCAACGCCTACCGCCACGATGCGCCCCCGCTGCCGCGCAGCCTCAAGGACGCCGTCGGGGTCCTCCGGGGCTCGGCGCGCGCCCGCGAGCTGCTCGGCGAGGGGTTCGTCGATCACTACCTTCGAACGCGCGAATGGGAGGTCCGCCAGTTCGAACGGGCGGTGACAACCTGGGAGCTCGAGCGTTATCTCGAGCTCATCTGAGGGAGGGCAGGGAGCGAAAGATGGAGAATCCGGCCGAGCTGCGAATCACCGAGATGTCCTTTCCCACCAAGGTGGTGTTCGGGGTCGGTGCCCTGGCCCGCCTGCCCAGCCAGGTCCAACGCCTCAAGATGATCAACCCCCTGGTGGTCACCGATCCGGGCGTGGCGAAGGCCGGGCTGCTTTCACGCGCCACCGAGGTGCTCAAGCTGGCGGGCATCTCCCATCGGATCTTCGATCGGGTCCGGCTCGATCCCACCGAGCAGGACGCCTTCGACGGCCTCGAGGCCTACCGCGACGGAAACTGCGACGGGGTGATCGCCATCGGCGGCGGAAGCCCCCTGGACGCGGCCAAGCTGATTCAGCTCCTGGTCACCCACGAGCCTCCGCTGTCGCGCTACGACGACGCGACCGGCGGGGACCGCTTCGTTCGAGACGACCTGCCGCCCCTGATCGCCATCCCGACCACCGCGGGCACCGGCTCCGAAGTGAGCCGCTCGGGCGTGGCGACGTTGAAGGACACCGGCCGCAAGACGGTGATTTTCAGCCCGTACCTCATGCCCAAGGCGGCGATCTGCGATCCCGAGCTCACCGTCGGGCTTCCGCCCGGCCCGACCGCCACCACCGGGATGGACGCGTTCACCCATTGCCTCGAGGCCTATGTCGCCACCGGCTTCCATCCGCTGGCGGACGCGCTGGCGATCGACGGAATCGCGCGGGTGGGGCGCTCGCTGGTCACCGCGGTCAAGGACGGCGGCAAGCTCGAGGCGCGCGGCGACATGATGGTGGCGGCGATGGAGGGGGCGATGGCCTTCCAGAAGGGCCTCGGGGCCTGCCACGCGCTGGCCCACGCGCTGACCCCGATCTCGAAAATCCACCATGGACTGGCGAACGCGATCGCGCTGCCGACGGTGCTGGAGTTCAACCGGGGCGCCTGCACCGGCCGGCTCGCCCGGGCGGCGATCGCGATGGGGGACAACCCGCTGGCGCGCCCGGAGTTGCTCGCCGAGAAGGTGGTCGAGGACGTCCGCAAGCTGAACGCCGAAATCGGAATCCCACCTCGCCTTCGCGACGCGGGAGTGGAGGAAGCGGACCTGCCCCGGATCGCCGCCAGGGCGTTCGAGGACGCGTCGCACCGGACCAACCCGCGCCCCTGCTCGCAGGAGGATCTGCTCGGGATGCTGCGGGCGGCGTATTGAAGTCGCCGTCTCTTCTCAAGCCCTGCTTGCATTCGAGGACCATCTTCGTACCCGCCCAGAGCGCGCGCCTATCTCCCCGCGTCGGCCTTTTCGGCAGCGCCCCCGTCGACGAGCTCGCGATGGCGGCCGACGAGGGTGCCGACCTTCGGCTCGCCCTCCACCGCCGGCGTGAACTCGAGGACCTCCGCCGTCGCCCGGCCGGGCAATCGCAGGTCGGTCACATTCAGGTACGGCGCCCCCGCCTTCTCCACGATCTGCGGCGCGATCGAGCCGGCGTTCAACCGCCGGTCGGAAAACAGGATGTAGACCCTCACCGGCCCCTCCGCGATCGGAAACCGATAGCTCACTCCCCCGATCGGTTGATCCGCCGGACAGTCGAGGGAGAGGTTCTCACCGTCCATCGTCAGCTGGCGGATGACGCCGGTGGCGGAGAGGGTGAAGACCAGGCAATAGGGCAATTGCCCGGCCGCGGGGATGATCCGCACCGAGGTGCCGCTTCGCTTGCGAAGCTCGACCCGCCGGGGGGGCGGCTGCTTTTCGGGACAAGCCGCCAGCGCCAGCGTCAGCGTCGCGATGACGGCGACCAGTCTGTTCGTCGGTGCAACGCGCGGATGGCGCATCGAGAGATCACTCCCGCTGATAGACAATCACTTGGGGCGTTTCGTCCAGATAGAGCCCGGTCATCGGAGTGCGAGTGCCGAAAGCCTGCCAGATATTCATCTCATGCTCCCGGAATTCTTGATGGTACTGGTAGACGGCAATCTGAGCATCCCACGGGCCCGCCGCAGACTGAAGATCTCGGCGCAACATCCCGTTGGCCTGGTATTCCTGAAAGGCCAGGCCGGTCACCTCGTGCAGCCAGATCCGCGCATTCGGCGGCGCGTGCTCGTTCAGCCAGCCCAGAACGCCGGTGACGTTGTTGGACCAGAACTGCCGCTGCATCCCCAGGATGGCCGCCCCGGGAACGCCGCCGGCGAGCTCCGAGTAGTAGCTGGTGCCGTAGGGGTGGTTGCGCGCCGTCGCGATCGCCGGGGGGACGAAGAGCAGCATGAACATCGGCAGGGCGACCCCCCACTCGCTCAACGCCGGCCAGTGCGGGCGCAGCGCCAGGAGCAAAGCGTGGGCCGCGCGCCAAACGCAGGCTCCTCCCAGAATCGCGAGGAAGGTCATCGCGGGAAACCAGTGTTTGACTCCTCCGAAATGGGGAACGTTCGGATGGCTGATGATCAGGATGGGCGTCACCGCGTTGGCGGCGACGAACGCTTCTTCAAACGACGGGAGGAGCGGACGCCACTTCCGCCACAGCGACGCCGCGGCCCGCGCGGCAACGGCGGCGAGCCCCAGCGCCATCGGAAGGAAAATCGTGACCGGCACGGTGAGCGCGGTCTTCACCACCACGTAGTCCAGCGGGAAGGGGGGTTCTCGCAACAGCTTGCCCAGATAGAACCAGGCATAGTGGACGTGGGTGGCGTGAAAGTCGAAGTACCAGGCCGCCCGCTCGATCGGGTGGTGCCAAAGATAGGGCCAGTGGAGATAGAAGATCGCCGGCCCCAGGATCGCCATCGCTCCGATCGGAGCCACCGAGCGGAACACGGAAGGGCTCGCGCGCCGGAGCCGGCGCAGGATCGCGATCGTTCCCACCAAGAGCAGCGCGAGCAGCGCGCTGGCGGGGCTGAGCGGGGTGAAGCCCTGCACGAAGCGACCCGGCCCCTCGGCGATCCAGAGCACCGCGAAGAAAACGCCCACCGCGGCATAGAGGCCGACGAACCGGGACAGCCACGCCCGCGCCTCCGAGTCTCCGCGGCTTAGGAGCCACCCTCGCCCGAGGGCAAACGGCGCGAGCACGAAGGGCAGGAACCACCCGTTGTGCTTCGTCGCCAGGGCGGCGCCGAACCATAGGCCGCACCACAGCCAGAACCGGGGCTCGCGCTGGGCGCGCAAGAAAGTGTACGCGGTGAGCAGCCAGAACGCGGCGATGGGGACGTCGAAACAGGCGAGGTGGGCGTTGAAGAATTGCCGCGGGACGAGGAGGAACGAGATCGCCGCCCAGAGCGCCGCCTTGCCCCCGTACATCGAACGGCCAAACAGGTAGATCGTCGCCGGGATGAGCGAGGCGACGGCGAAGGCGGGGAGGCGGAACGCGGCCGCGTGCGGCAGGACTCCCAGCCGGTCGTGAAAGACCAGGTGGGAGAGACCGAAGAGCATCTTCATCAGCGCCGGGTGCTCGTGGTTGATGTCGAAGGCGCGCACGATCGCGTTGTCGGTCAGCGCCTCGGCGGGCGCGTGAAGGAGCTGCTCGAACCAGCGCGCGTACGACTCCGCGGCGACGAAGTACATGCTCTCGTCCCGCACGAACCCGACCGATGCCTGGGTCGCGAAGAGCGCCGCCATGCTGGCGACGAAGAGGAGAGCCGCGATCAACGAATCCCTCGGCGCCGGCGGGTCAAAGGACTTTGGCTCGCCGGTGCTCATGGGGTCGCGGCGCGGTCGGAAAAGAGCTCGACGCACGTCTCTCGCAGGGCGGGATTCTCGGACTGCACCCACAGCCGTAAGCCCACCGTGTCGCGCCCCGCGCCAGCGGCCGGTCGCGTATCCTGAACGATCCCCTCCCGTCCGGGCGGGATGGTGACCTCGAGCAGTCGCTGGCCGGAGGCCATCTGTTCGACCACCACCCGCGCCGGGGTCAGCTCCGGTTCGTGGTGGAAGGCGAGCTCGCCGACGATCCCGGCGGCGAGGGTGAGCCGCTCACCCCAACGGGCCTGCGGAAACTCGGCGACGAGTCGGCGCGAGCCCCCGGGCGGGTGCATCCAGAGGCAGAAGCGCGGCTGGTAGAGCATCTCGTGCCACTCCGGCGCGACATGGAGCGTCTCGTTGCCGGGACAGCGGTGCGCCTTGCCGTCGAAGGGGCAATCCACGCGCGCGCCGCCGGCCTGCTCGAGGTAGACGCGCGCCGAGGCGTACTCGGAGACGGCGGAGAAGGCGATCGGACGGTGAAGCCCATTGCGGTAGAGCGAGAGCCGCAGATTTCCGAAGGGGCGCGGCGGGCCGAGCGGCGCGCGCCCGGGCACGAAGCGCCGCTCGAACCCGCTTAAGTCGGAGCGCGGAAGGCGCGGCTGCGCCAGCACCCAGATGCGGGCGTAGGCTGAAAGAGGATCGCCGTCCGAGCCGAGGTAGCCGACCACGGGAATCGCCTTGGGGACGAACAGGCGGGCGCGCTCGGTCCACCAGGGGTAGAGCAGGACGACGTCGCCCTCTTTCCCTTCGTTCGCCAGCGCCTCGGCGGCCTCGCGATAGTCCTTCTCCGTCACCAACTTGCCCGGCAGGGAAACCTGGAAGTAGAGGGCGCCCAGGGCAGCGACGAGCAGGAGGGCCGACTCCGCCAGCGGGAGCAACGAAACCTCCCGGCGCTGAAGACCGCTCGCTGGCGATTCAGGATTTGGCAAGCCGGATCTTCTGCTCGCTCTTTTCACGATCGAAGGTACAGAAAATCGGCTCCCCGTTGGCGAACGAGGGCGTCCACGGCGGATACATCGAGCAGCGCGGATCGAGGCAGTGGTGCAGATCCCACAAGTGCCCCAGCTGGTGCATGGCGCTGCGCGTGACCCGCTTGAGCCCTTCCTCCAGATTCTTCACCCCATGGGTGGTCACCACGGCGCGATCCTTCCCGTACCAGGCGTAGCCGTGGGTGGGGACGGTGCCCGAGGGCAGCTCGCGATCTTTCAGCCTCTTGTGCAACAGGTAGAGCAGCTTGTCGTCGGCGTAGGCGCGAACCGTTTGGACCTGGTCGAGCAGCTTCCTCGCATCCACCGGATCCCCGACGCCCGAGGGCATGGGGACCTTGGCGGACTCGCAGCCCACTCCGAATGCGGTGTACAGGGCGTTGCAGAGCTTCTCGATCTGTTTCGGATCGTAATCGTCCAACGTCAATAACCGGATCAACCACTCACCTCGAATCGCCTTTCCGGCGGATCAGTTCACTTCTTCCTTCGCGCGGTGGCCTTGGCCGGCCGCGACGCACTGTGTTTCCGCTTCGATTTAACGTCCGGCTTGGCCGCGGAAAGCTTGGCGGCGCGGGCCTTGGGCTCGGCCTTGGCCTTGCTCGGCTCCGCCGCCTTCGGCTTGGACTTGGCGCGCTCCCGCTTCGCCCCCGGATGCCCATTGGCAGGCGCCCCCTTCTTGGCTCCGGCCTTCTTCGGGCGCCGGGCGCTGGGAGTCTCTTCCTCCTCGGCTTCGGCCTCGACCGCCTCTTCGCCCTCCGCCGATTCCGCTTCCGCCGGCTCCGCTTCCTCGTCGGGAGGAAGCTCGAGCTCTCCGCCCAGCGCCTCCAGATCCGAGCCCAGCTCGAGGCCCTCGTCGGCGGCCGAGGGCTGCTTGAATTCTTCCGCGGTGCGCTTCGGCCTCTCCTTTCCCGGCGGGGAGAGCACGAAGTCGATCGCATCTTCGGCATCGCATTCGGAAATCGAGAGCGAAGCGGCGATCTCCGAAACGAGGAGGTGCCGGGCGTTGTCGTACAGCTCGCGCTCCTTGGTTGGCAGCGGCCGCAGCTCGGACAGTACTTGAAGGCCTTTGACGACCTCGGCAAGGCCGTGAATCCCTCCCTGGGTCATCCGATCCACGTTGGTGCGGGCGCGCTGTTTCCAGTCGAGGTCCGCCTTGTCGCTGTCCGAGCTCAGGAAGGTGAAGAGCTTGGCCACCTGGTCATGGCTGGCCAGCTTCCGCAGGCCTATCGATTGCACCTTCGTCGTGGGTACCATCACCACCGCGCCGTCTTCCTCGCGGCGCATGCTGACGAAGGTCAGCTTTTGACCGGCAACCTCGTGCGTGTCGACATTGAAAACGCGACAGACGCCCTGGTTCGGATAAACCACGCGGTCACCGACCGCGAGCGAAAACTCCGGTGCGGAATCAGTCATTGACCTCTCAACCTATGGGAGCGGCCGTTCGTAGCATCAAAAGCCGTGGGGACGCTACGTTTTGAATGCGAAAGAGTGCCATGCTCGGACAATGCGGAACGCCCAGGCCTGCGTTCGGATGGCGCTCGGCTCGCTGTTGCTCTTCGGCTGTCCACAGAACCACAAGGAACCCCCGCAATCCAAGGCTCCGGCGCCCCTTCCGGCCCTCGAGCCGGACCGCGCGGTCGCCGACGGGTCGACCGAGAACGCGCGCGAAGCGCTCTTCCGGGTAGAGGCCGTTCCGGTCTGGGGCGATGTCTCGCCCTCCTCCGCGCAGCCGTTCTACGTGGAGGCGGGCGCCATTTCCGTCGGAAAGAAAACAGTGAGCCGCCTGGCGCCGGACTGGTCCGCGCAGGTGCGCGGCCTTCTGTCCACCCGGCAATGCGCGGTGTTGCTGGATTCGGATCCGGAGAGGTACCTGGCCGATCTCGCCGAGTTGCTCGGGTTGCTCGCCACCGCCGGGTGCGACGTCTGGATCCGGCACCCCGATGCCCCGCTCGCGTTCAAGGTGACGCTCCGGGACAATCTTCAGTTCGAGCGCTGGTTGGTTGAGCCACAGGCGGGGAAAATCCGCGTCATTCAGCGCGCGGACGGGTTCGAGATCCAGACGAACATCGGCAAGATGGCCGGGGCCGATCCCAACGGACCCACCGTTCCCACCCGGAGCGGAAAGCTGGACGTCGGCCGGCTCCGGCGCGCCCTTGAAAAGCTCAAGGAGCGATTCTCGGACGCGCCCGACAGCTGCCTGGTGCCGTCCTACGGGATGGAGCTCGCGTCGATCGCCCGGGCGCTCTCCGGCTACTACCGCGCCGAGGGGAAGCGGATCTTCAACGAGCTGTGCCTGGTCTATCCGCCCGCCGCGCGACCCGCTTCCGGCGCCGATCGCTGAGCCCTCTGCCAGAGCACGGGAAGGGTTTGAGAAGGGACGACGACGGCGCGGGGGGTGCGGGCGGGCGAGATCCTTGCGGCGTGCGACGGGCATCGATGAAGCGGCAACCAGAGCGACTTCGAAAACGTCTTCGCCGGACGATCGCAAGCGTGAGCGTCGTCCACGCCTCTCGCACGCCCTATCGTCCGCCGTCGCGAGTGAAGATGCGGTGCTGGTTAAGATAGGCCGCGATGTTCTTGACGCCCATCGGGCCGGACGTGCCATCGCCCTCCAGCGCCAACCGATAGAGCAGCCGGATCGTGTCGCCGCGCAGCGGATCGATCTCCAGCTTCTTCTTCATCTTCGCGCCGCGCTTCGTCACGTTCTCTGCCTGATCTTTGGCGAGACTGCCAGTCCAAGGAACACAAGCACGGCCTGATTGAGCCGCAGGATGTCTCCGTCGTCCAGGTGGCCGATATGAGAGCCGACCTTGGATTTTGGGCTCGATGGCTTAGCTGCTCGGCGCACACTAGATGCCTCCGGCGGGCCCGACGCAGATGAGCCTCTGGTTGCTCCTCGACGGCCGGCAGACGTACCCGGCACGGCAATCGCTGTCCATGGCGCAGACGCGGAAGCAGGCGGCGGTCGTCGCGTTTCCCCCGTCGATGCAGGTGCTGCCGGCGGGGCAGGACGCGCTGTCGCCGACGGTGCAGGCCTTGCTGCAGTACCCGCCGGGCGTCCAGGGCTGATTGATGCAAACCTGATTGCTGCAGTCCGACGCCGTGGTGCAGGGGTCGCCGACCGTCGCTCCGCAGGCGCTGACCAAGACAGCCACCGGTATCCCCAGCCCGATCGCCCTTCTCACCATCTTTCCTCCATTCTTATCGCACCTTCCCGGCGAACCACGCTCTGCGAAACACCTTTCCGCTCACTTTGGACGCTTCTTGACGCCCCCATCGAAGGCTCGTATTTTCCTCCCCGGTGGAAGAAAGTGGTAATAAGTGGATTAGATATCAGCTTTTTCCCCAATCCATGGGTGCGCGGTGTTTCGAGGTGTCTACGAGCATCAGATCGACTCGAAAGGGCGGACGAGCCTGCCGGCGAAGCTTCGCGACACGCTGTTTGGCAGCTACGACGAACGCCTGATCCTCACCACCGCGCTGGACGAATGTCTTCACGCCTATCCGGTGCGCGAATGGGAGCAGCTGGAGAGCTCCCTTGCCAAGCGCAACCCGATGGAAGCCGGGGTGAAGACGCTGATGCGGCTCTACGTGGCAAGCGCGCAGGAGTGTCCGGTGGATAAGCTCGGACGCATTCTGGTCCCTCAGACGCTGCGCAGCCACGCCAGGCTTCAGAAGGACGTGGTCTGGGCGGGAATGGTGAAGGTGATCGAGCTTTGGTCGCAAGAAGGTTGGCTCAAGGCGAAAGAGGAAGCGCGAAGCGCGGCGGATTCGGCAGAGGTGATGCGCGTATTGACGGAGCTGCGTCAACAGTAGGGGGCGTTGTCGAAGTGCAGTTTTCTCATCACCCCGTCCTTCTCGACGAAGTGGTGTCGTTGCTCAAACCTAGAGGCGGAAAAGTGATCGCGGACGGTACCCTGGGCGGCGGTGGCCATTCCGAAGCGCTCCTCGAAAGGGGGGCGATGGTGATCGGGATGGATCGCGATCCGCGCGCGGTGGACTTCGCCCGCGAGCGGCTTTCGCGCTTCGGCCCCCGATTCCGCGCGGCGCCGGGAAATTTCGCTCAGCTCGAGCAGGCGCTCTCGGCGCAGGCGGCTCTCCCCGTCGACGGCGTCCTCCTCGATCTCGGGTTGAGCTCGCCGCAGCTCGAGGATCCGGCGCGCGGGTTCTCGTTCCAGTCGGAAGGACCGCTGGACATGCGGATGGGCGGCGAGGGTCCCACCGCCGCCGAGCTGATCGAATCGCTCGATGAGAGCTCGCTCGAGGCATTGATCCGCGACTACGGCGAGGAGCGCTTCGCCCGGCCCATCGCCCGGGGGCTGAAGCGCGCGCTGCCGCGCACCACGCTCCAGGCGGCCGAGGAAGTGAAGCGCGCCGTGCCCAGGCGCGCCTGGCCGAAGCGCATCCACGTCGCGACGAAGACGTTCCAGGCGTTGAGGATCGCCGTGAACCGCGAGCTGGATGCGCTCGATTCGATCCTCGAGTCGCTCCCCCGGGTGCTCAAGATCGGCGGCGTGGCGGCGATCATCTCCTTCCATTCGCTCGAGGACCGGAAGGTGAAGCAGGCCTTCCGCGATCTCGAGGGCCGCTGCACCTGTCCCAAGGGACTCCCCGTTTGCGTCTGCGGGGCCCAGGGAAATTTCTCGATCTTGACCCGCAAGGCGATCGGCGCCGGCGAAGCGGAGGTCCACCGGAATCCGCGCGCCCGCAGCGCCCGCCTTCGCGCCGTGGAGAAGGTCCGATGAAAAAGCGACGCTCTTCGGAAATCAGCATGGCGGGCATTTTGATGCAGCTCCTTCCGATTTCATTGCTCTGCCTGCTCTTCGCGGTGGTCGGCGTGGTGCACGTGACCTCGCGGGTGCTGGTGGTCCACGCCGGATATCAGATGTCGCAGCTCGAGGCCGAGTCCCGAAAGCTCGCCCGCGAGCACGACCAGCTCCGGCTGGAGCGGGCGACGCTGCTGTCCCCGGGGCGCCTGGAGCGGATCGCCCAGGAGAGGCTCGGAATGGTGCCGCCCCCGGCCGGGTCGGTGATCGCCACCCGGCGCGGAGTCGGAGCGGCGATCGGTTTCCAGAGCGCCGGCGCGCTCTCCCGAAGCGATCAGCCCACCGCGGTCAACGTCGCCCATCGGGTGGGACCGTGAAGGACTACAAGGCGACGGGCCGCTCATCGCCCTCGCGTTGGGTCCGCCTTCGCGTCGCCTTCCTGGCCGTCGTGTTCTGGGCCGTACTCGCCGGCGTGCTCCTGCGCGCGGTGATCTTGCAGGTGTACGAGGGCGAGCGCCTTCGCGAGCTGGCGCAGGATCAGTACCTGCGACAGATCGAGATCCCCGCCCGGCGCGGCGACATTTTCGATCGCAATCGGCTGCCGCTGGCCCAGAGCGTCGAGGTCGATTCCGTCTGGGTCGATCCTTCGCTGCTGCCCAACCCCGCATCGAACGCGCGAATGCTGGCCCGGGCCCTTCACGTCGATCCGGAGGAGCTTCGGGCGCGGTTCGCCCGGGCCAAGCGGTTCGCCTGGGTGAAGCGGCAGGCGAAGCAAGAGGAGGTCGCCGCGGTGAAGGCCCTGGCCTTGCCGGGGATCGGCTTCACCCGGGAGCCGAGGAGGTTCTACCCCCACCGTGAGCTCGCGGCCCAGGTGATCGGGCTCGCCGGGATCGACGGGGCGGGCCTCGAGGGGCTGGAGGTGGCGTTCGACCAGGCGCTCTCCGGGCAGAACCTCCAATTGCTCGGCCTGCGCGACGCGAAGGGACGGCAGCTTCTGACCCAAGGGACGCTCTACCCGCCCAATCGCCTCGGCGCGACCCTGACCCTCACCCTGGACCGGCAGATCCAGTACTTCACCGAAAAATCCCTCGCCAAGGCGGTGGAGGAGGCGAAGGCCCTCTCCGGGATGGCGATCGTGCTCAATCCCAAGACGGGTGAGATCCTCGCGATGGCCAATTTCCCGAGCTTCAATCCCAACGCCCCGGGCGCATCCCGGGAGCTTTTCCGGAATCGCGCCGCGCTCGACGTGTTTGAGCCCGGATCCACGTTCAAGTCGTTCTCCATCGCCGCCGCGCTCGAGGAGGGCGCAATCAGGTATGAAGATGTGTTCTACTGCGAAGAAGCCGCCTGGGACGTGGGGGGCCACACGATTCACGACACGCACCCGCATGGTTGGCTCACCCCGGCGAAGATCCTCCAGGTCTCCTCGAACATCGGCGCCGCGAAAGTAGCGCAGGTGCTTGGCCGCGAGCGGTTGGTGCGCTACTACGAGCGTTTCGGCTTCGGTGAACGGGCCCAGCTCGGCTTGCCGGGCGAGGCGCGAGGTTCCGTTCCTTTTCCAAAGGCCGACGTCTCCCTCGCCACCGCGGCGTTCGGACACGGAGTCAGCGCGAGCGCGGTGCAAATCGCTGCGGCCTACGGCGCGCTCGCCAACGGAGGAGTGCTGATGCGCCCGTGGCTGGTTTCGAAGGTGACGGATCAGGACGGCGCCGCGCTGCTCGAGAAGGGTCCGGTCGAGGTGCGCCGGGTCGTCTCGACGAAGACCGCGAAGAACCTCATCTCGATGCTCGAGGGCGTGGTGGAGAAGGAAGGAACCGCGCCCCGGGCGAGGATGGCCGAATACCGCGTGGCGGGAAAGACGGGAACGGCGCAAAAAGTCGACCCGGTCGCCGGCGGCTACTCCGACAAGCGGATCGCCTCCTTCGCGGGAATCGTTCCCGCCGAGGATCCGCACGCGGTGATCCTGGTGGTCATCGACGAGCCGAAGACCGACGTCTTCGGCGGCCTGGTCGCGGCTCCGGCGTTCAAGGAGATCGCGACCTCGGTGATGGCCTACCTCGGCGTCCCTCCCTCCCGCCCCCGCTCGCTGAGCGCGCCTGCCCTCGCCGTCAATTCGACGGAGCGCGAAGAGTCGAAGCAGAGACCGGTGGCGGGCGAGTCCGACATCACCGACCGGACCGACCGGGGGACCGTCAAGGTCCCGGATCTGCAGGGACGATTGGGGCGCGATGCGGTAGAACGGCTCCTGACCGCGTCTCTCCAGCCACGTTTGTCGGGTAGTGGTCGTGTCGCGTCGCAGACACCCCCGGCCGGCTCAATTGTGGAGAAGGGTTCGCGCGTGAGTGTCGAGCTTGTGCTGCGGCACTAGGGCCGCAGGTGGGCGGGTTTGTCTATTGCAGCGTCGAATGCAGAGGGATGCATGAAGCTGGTTGACCTACTTTCAGGCACCGGCGCCGAAATGACGGCGGCGGTGAAGAGCACAGAGATCAACGGGGTCACCCGCGATTCTCGCCAGGTGACGAAGCGGGATCTTTTCGTCGCGGTTCCGGGGGCGGTGGTGGACGGCGCGCAGTTCGCCGACGAGGCGGTCGCTCGCGGGGCGGTGGCGGTGGTCACCGAGCGCCCGCTGACCCTGAAATGTCCGACGATCCAGGTCGAGTCCGCGCGAAGGGCGCTCGCGGTCATCGCCGCCAACTTCTACAAGCGCCCGGCGGACGGGCTGAACCTGCTCGCGGTCACCGGAACGAACGGGAAGACCACCACCGCCTGCCTGCTCGAATCGATCTGCGCCGCGGGCGGTGCTTCCTGCGGAGTGATCGGCACCATCCACTCCAAGTTCGCCGGCCGGGTCCTCCCCTCCAGCCACACCACGCCGGACCCCCTGGAGCTGCACCGGATATTCCGCGAGATGGTCGAGGCGGGGGTGGACACCGTGGTGATGGAGGTCTCCTCGCACGCGATGACCCAGGACCGGGTCTTCGGGTTGACCTTCCGCGCCGCCGCCTTCACCAACCTTTCCCGCGACCACCTCGACTACCACAAGGAGATCGAGGACTACTTCCAGGCGAAGCGAAGGTTGTTCGTCGAAAACCTCTCCGCTGGCGGGGTGGCCGTCGTCAACAGCGACGACACCTATTGCAATCGGATCTACACCGAGCTGCGCGGGATGAAGCGGATGGCCTGGAAGTTCTCGCGCCAGGCGAACGCGGAGATCTCCGCGGTGAATGCAGAGCTCACCCACTTAGGGATCCGCGCCACTTTGAAGACGCCCGCCGGCGACATCCCGGTGAAGTCTTCGCTGGTGGGCACCCACAATCTGGAGAACATTCTCGCCGCCGCCGGGGTGGCGCTCTCGGCGGGATTCTCGCGCCGGGACGTGCAGGACGGAATCGAACGGATGCAGGGCGTCCCGGGGCGGATGGAGCGGATCGAAGATCGGGAAGTGGTCGCGCTGGTCGACTACGCGCACACCGACGATGCGCTCCGCCGCGTCCTGGAATCGATCCGCAGCTTCACCAAGGGGCGGTTGATCGTCGTCTTCGGCTGCGGCGGCGATCGCGATCGCGGCAAGCGGCCGCTGATGGGGGCGGCGGCCGCCGAGGGAGGCGACGTGGCGGTGATCACCTCCGACAATCCCCGCTCCGAAGATCCCGACGAGATCATCGGCCAGATCACCGTGGGCGTCGAGAAGGCCGGCTTCAAGCGGATCTCCCAGGGGAAGGCGCGGGCAGGGGAGAAGGGGTATCTGGTCGAGGCCGATCGCGCCCAGGCGATTGCCCTCGCCGCGAGCCTGGCCAAACCGGGGGACGTGATCCTCATCGCCGGCAAGGGGCACGAGACTTATCAGCTGATCGATGGCGAGAGTCGCCCATTCGACGACCGGCTGCAGGCAGCAGAGGCGCTCAAAGCACGAGGCTGAGTCGAGCGAAGTTGATGGCGCAGCAATTTTCAGAGCGAGAGGTTCTCGAGGCGACCGCGGGGCGAACCGCGGAGCCGGACGCGTCGCGCGCCTATGCGGGAGTCACCACCGACAGCCGGAAGTCGTGCACAGGTTGCCTCTTCGTCGCGCTCAAGGGCGAGCGGTTCGACGCCCACGAGTTTCTGGCGCAGGCCGCCGCGCAAGGCGCCGCCGGGGCCCTGGTCGAACGGGGCAGAAGGCTCCCGGTACTGCCCGCCCGCTTCGCGATCTACGAGGTGGAGGACACGCTCGCCGGGCTCGGCGCGCTGGCCCGCTTTCACCGCCTTCGCTTCACCCTGCCGCTCGCGGCGATCACCGGCTCGAACGGAAAGACGACGGCGAAGGAGATGACCTGCGCCATCCTCGAGTCGCGCGGCCCGGCGCTCAAATCGGAAGGGAACTTGAACAACGAGGTCGGCCTTCCGCTCACCCTGCTTCGGCTGGAGCGAAGACACCTCGCCGCGGTGGTGGAGATGGGGATGAATCACCCCGGGGAGATCGGCCGGCTCACCGCCATCGCGAGTCCCGACGCCGGGCTGATCACCGCCATCCATCCGGCGCACCTGCTCGGGCTGGGATCGGTCGCAGACATCGCCGCGGCGAAGGGCGAGCTCTTCCGGAACCTGCGACCCTCGGCCACCGCGGTGGTCAATCTGGACGATCCCGCGATCGTCGGGCAGGCGCGATCGCTGGGCTCGAAGAGGATCACGTTCGGCCGCGCGACCGAAGCCGACGTCCGGCTCCTGCGCGTCGAGACCCGGGGCACCGCCGGCCTGCTGGCGGCGCTGGCGTTTCAGGGCCGCGAATACGCCGTCCGCCTCGCCTTCGTCGGCGAGCACAACGCGCAGAACGCCGCCGCCGCTTTCGCCCTGGCCGTCGCCCTGGGCTCTCTGCCCGAGGATTGCGTCCGCGGGCTGGAGGCGGCCCGTCCGCAGGCGCATCGGCTGAACCTCGTCCCCGCGCCGGCGGGGATCACCATCCTCGACGACTGCTACAACGCCAACCCCTCCTCGATGGCCGCCGCCCTGGAGACCCTCCGCTCCCTGGCCGGCCGCGGGCGGGCGGTGGCGGTGCTCGGGGACATGCTCGAGCTCGGGTCCGCCGAGGCGCGCGAGCACCGTTCGATCGGCGAGCTGGCGTCGAGATCGGCGCAGCTGGTGGCGTTCTTCGGTCCCCGCTTCGGGGAGGGCCATCGCAACGCGACCGGCTTGGGCCCCAACGCCGCGCACTTCGAAGAGCTCGAGGGGCTCCTCGATTGGCTCCGCCCCAGGCTCCAGAAGGGCGACCTCGTCCTCGTGAAAGGAAGCCGCGGGATGCGCCTCGAGCGGGTGGTGCAACAGCTGGGCGGGGGAGTCGTCGAGGAGAGCCATCCGTGATCTATCTGCTCTACGAGCACCTTCGCGGAACCCCGGCAGCGCGCTTCCTCAACATCGTCAAGTACCCGTCCTTCCGGATCGTCGCCGCGGGGGTCGCCTCGCTTCTGATCGGAATGGCGATCGGGCCGAAGCTGATCGATCGCTTGAGGTTTACCCAGCACGGACAGAACAACGTCCGCGAGGACACCCCCCAGAGTCATCAGATAAAGAAGGGCACGCCGACGATGGGCGGCGCGCTGATCCTACTCAGCATCGCGGTGGCGACGACCTTCTTCGCCGATCTGCGCTCCCCCACGGTGGGGGCGGTGGTCACCATCACGTTCGGTTACGGCCTGATCGGTTTCTTCGACGACTGGCTCAAGCTCTCCAAGAACAACTCGAAGGGGCTGCCGGGCAAGAAGAAGCTCGCGCTCGAGACCGGGGTGTACGTCCTCGCCCTGCTCGTCTTCTTCTGCGACTGGAAGATCGGCTCCGACGGCAAATTCAGCGTGCATCTGCTGCTGGACACGAAGCTGACCGTTCCCTTCGTGCCCACCCATCGCTTCAACCCCAACATCGGGTGGGTCTACCCCATCCTCGGCTGGTTTCTCGTCGTCGGCACCTCCAACGCGGTGAATCTGACCGACGGGCTGGATGGGCTGGCGATCGTTCCCACCATCGTGGCGGCGATGACCTTCGCGGTCCTCTGCTACGTCGCCGGCACCAGCATCCACATCGCGGACCTCGTGGATACCGGAGGCGGAACGCAGAAACTGATCTCCATCGCGCTCTGGAAGTACCTCGGGATCGCCCAGGTGCCCGGCGGCGCCGAGCTGGCGGTGTTCTGCGCCTCGATCGTCGGCGCGGGAATCTCCTTTCTCTGGTTCAACACCTACCCCGCCTCGGTCTTCATGGGGGACGTCGGATCGCTGGCGCTCGGCGCGGCGTTGGGAAGCCTGGCGCTGCTGTCGAAGAACGAGGTCGTCTCCGCGATCATCAACGGCGTCTTCGTGGCCGAGGCGCTCTCGGTGATGATCCAGGTCGCCTCCTTCCGCACCACCGGCAAGCGGGTCTTCAAGATGGCGCCGGTGCACCATCACTTCGAGCTCAAGGGCTGGGCCGAGCCGAAGATCATCGTCCGATTCTGGATCGTCTCGATCCTTTGCGGAGGGGTGGCGCTGCTGTCGCTCAAGCTGCGGTGAAGAGATGGAACGATTGCTCCAGGGCAAGGGCGTCGTCGTCTACGGGCTCGGCAAGAGCGGGACGGCCGCCGTTCGCTTGCTCCTGCGCGCCGGCGCCCAGGTTGCCGCGGTCGACGCGAGAACGGAGGCGGAGTTGGGCGAGGCGGTGACCGCGCTGCGCGCAGAAGGGGTGAAGCTCTTCCTCGGAGGGCCCCAAGGCGATCTGCTCGAGCGCGCCGACCTCGTCGTGGTGAGCCCCGGCGTTCCGCTGCGCCTCCCCGAGATCCGGCGCGCCGCGTCGGCGGGGGTCCCGGTCTGGGCGGAGGTGGAGCTGGCATCGCGGTTCCTCGGAAGCGCGCCGCTGGTCGGGATCACCGGGACGAACGGGAAGAGCACCACCACCGCGCTCACCGGCGAGCTCCTGGCGCAGCCCGGGAAGCGCGTCTTCGTCGGAGGAAACCTCGGCCGGCCGCTCGCGGAGGCCGCCGTCCCGGTCGAATCGTATGACGCCTTTTGCATCGAGCTCTCCAGCTTCCAGCTCGAGGGAATCGAGAAGCTTCGTCTCCATGGCGCGGCGATCTTGAACCTGACCCCGGATCACCTGGATCGCTACGCCAGCCTCGCCGAATACGGCGCGGCCAAGGCCCGCATCTTTCTCAACCAGCGAGAGGGCGACTTCGCGGTCGTGAACGCGGACGATGCCGGCGTGCTCGAGCTGGCGCGAAGCGCCCGGGTTCCGCTCTACGGCTTCTCGCTCGATCCCCGCGCGAAGGTGTCGGGGGGATTGCCCTGGGCCGGCGGCGCCCGCCGCTCCCCGGGAGGATTCCAGGTCGGCCTCGGGGACGCACTTCTGGAAAATTACACCTTGGCCAACCCGGCGTTGAGAGGGGATCACAATCTCCGGAACGCGATGGCGGCCACCTTGCTCGCTCGGCTCTCCGGGGTGCCGGGCGAGGCGGCTCAACGGGGGCTCAACGCCTTTCCCGGCCTTGCCCATCGGATGGAGTCCGTTCGGACCCTCGATGGGGTTGAATGGATCAACGATTCGAAGGCGACCAACGTGGACTCCTCGCTGGTCGCGCTGCGCGCCCTCAAGGGGAGCATCTGGCTAATCGCCGGCGGGAAGGGAAAGGGCGCTCCCTACGCCCCGCTGGTCGAGGAATCCGTGGGAAAGGTGAAGGGGATCCTCACCATCGGTCAGGACGCGGAGGCGATCGGCGCCGCATTCGGCGCGCGCCTTCCGGTCCAGCCGTGCCAGACGCTCGAGCGCGCCGTGGAGCGCGCCCGCTCGCTGGCGCGCGCGGGGGACGTGGTGCTCCTCTCGCCCGCCTGCGCGTCCTTCGATCAGTTCCGGAACTTCGAGGATCGCGGCGAGACGTTCAAGCGACTGGTGAGGTCCCTCGCATGAGCCAGAGTGGATCGCCGCCAGTAAGATTCGATCTGTTGTTGCTGGTCTCGGTGCTGGTGCTGGTGGGGATCGGTTTGGTGATGGTCTACTCGGCGAGCGCGATCACCGCGCAGGAGAAGCTGGGGGACAGCTTCCACTATCTGAAGAGGCAAGTCGCCGCCGCCGCCGTCGGGCTTTTGGGGATGGCGCTGGCGATGAAGATCGGGTACCGGCGCTTGGGCAGGCTCGCCTACCCGGTGCTGATCGTCGCCGTGATCGGGCTCGTTCTGGTATTGCTGCCCGGGGTCGGCGCTGCGATCGGCGGAGCGCGACGCTGGATCCGCGTCCCGGGTTTCTCCCTGCAGCCGGCGGAGCTCGCGAAGTTCGCCTGGGTCCTCTACCTCTCGTTTTCGCTGGCGAAGAAGCGCGAGAAGGTGGCGACGTTCTCGGTCGGCCTCCTCCCCCACCTCGCGGTGCTCAGCGTGCTGGTGGGGCTTTGCATGGCGGAACCGGACTTCGGCAGCTCGATCGGGCTGATCTTCCTGATGTTCGCGCTGCTCTTCGCCGCGGGCGCCAAGCTCTCCTACCTGATCGGCTCGGTCCTGGTGGCGATCCCCATCGCCTACCACGCGATCGCCTCTTCCCCCTACCGGATGCAGCGCATCCTCGCCTTCCTCGATCCCTGGGCCCATCGTCACGACGTCGGCTACCAGGTGGCCGAGTCGCTGATCTCCATCGGCAGCGGAGGCATCTTCGGGCTCGGATTGGGCGATGGCCGGCAAAAGCTCTTCTTCCTGCCCGAGGCCCACACCGATTTCATCTTCGCGATGATCGGCGAAGAGCTCGGCCTGTTGGGCGTGTCGGTGGTGATCGGGCTGTACGCGATCATCATCTGGCGGGGAATCCGCGCCGCGCTCGCGGCCCCCGAGCCGTTCGGGACCTACCTCGGCCTGGGGATCACCTCGCTCATCGCCTTCCAGGCGATCGTCAACATGTGCGTCGCGATGGGGCTGGTCCCCACCAAGGGCCTGACCCTCCCGTTCATCTCCTACGGCGGAACGTCGCTCGCGGTCTTGATGGGCAGCTCGGGGGTGCTGCTGTCGATCAGCGCCAGCGGGCGGCGCGCTCCCGCCGGGAGTCGGTCGATGGCGCCAGCGGCGCGGGTCGGAGAGGTCGCGGCGTGAGGGTGCTGATCGCCGGCGGAGGTACGGGAGGCCACTTGTTCCCCGGCATCGCCCTCGCCGAGGAGGTGACCACCCGCCACCCGAAGAACGAGGTGCTCTTCGTCGGCACCCGTCGCGGGCTGGAGGCCCGAGTGGTGCCCGAGAGCGGCTACCAGCTGGAAGTGATCGCCGCGCGCGGGCTCAAGGGGATGGGGCCGGTGAAATTGCTCCTCGGGCTCCTCGCCCTGCCGATTTCCTTCCTCGAGTCCTGGCGAATCCTGAAAAAATACCGGCCGGACGTCGTCGTGGGGGTCGGCGGCTATGCTTCCGGCTCCGTGGTCCTCGCGGCCTGGTTGCAGGGAGTCCCCACCGCGGTGCAAGAGCAGAACGCGCTGCCCGGCGTCACCAATCGCCTTCTCGGCCATCTGGTGAAGGTCGTGTTCGTCGCCTTCGCCGAGTCGCGGAAGTTCTTCCCGCCGAAGAAGGTGCAGCTGATCGGAAACCCGATTCGCCGGATGCTGCTCGACAACTATCTTCGCTCGCGAAGCGCCCACGACAGATTCACCGTGCTAGTGTTCGGCGGCTCCCAGGGTGCGCGGGGAATCAACGATCGCGTGGTGGAGGCGCTCGATGAGCTGGGCGAGCTCAAGAACGAGCTTCACTTCATCCATCAGACCGGAACGCGGGATCTCGAGCGGGTCCGCGGCGAGTACGCCCGCCGCGGCTTCTCCGCCGAGGTGGAGGCCTTCATCGTCGACATGTCCAGCGCCTATTCCCGGGCGGAGATCGTGATCTGCCGCGCCGGCGCGGCGACCCTCGCCGAGCTCACCGTCTGCAAGAAGGCCTCGCTCCTGATTCCCTTCCCCGCCGCGGCGGACAACCACCAGGAAAAGAACGCCCAGGCGATGGTCGCGGGGGGCGCGGCGCTGATGTTTCGCGAATCGGAGCTCACCGGCAAGCGCCTGGCGGACGAGATCCGGAGCCTGAAGGGCAATCCCGAAGCCTTGCGGAGGATGGAACATCAGGCGGCGCTGCTCGGCAGGCCGGAAGCGAGCAAGGAGCTCGCCGACGTGTGCGTGCAGATGATGGTGGACGCCTGGGGGCCGCACGGGCGGGACCGTCCGGACAAGAAGCGGAGGGTTGAAGCGTGAGCGCGGAAAGGCCTCGCAGTCTGTTTCGATCGCGCCATGCCGCGCACGTGCACTTCGTGGGGATCGGCGGGATCGGGATGAGCGGAATCGCCGAGGTGCTGCTCAACCTGGGATACCAGGTCTCCGGCTCCGACCTCAAAGAATCGGAGGTGACCCGGCGGCTCTCCAAGCTCGGCGCGCGGGTGATGCCCGGTCACCGGAAGGAGAACCTGGTCGCCGCCGACGTGGTGGTGATCTCCACCGCGATCGCCAAGGACAACCCGGAGGTGCTCGCCGCCCGGCAGCGGAAGATTCCGGTGGTCGCCCGGGCGGAGATGCTCGCCGAGCTGATGCGGCTCAAGTACGCGGTGGCGGTGGCCGGTTCCCACGGCAAGACCACCACGACCTCGATGATCGCCACCGTGCTCACCGCCGCCGGAATGGATCCGACCGCGGTGGTGGGAGGCAAGGTCAACGTGCTCGACTCCAACGCGAAGCTGGGCCGGAGCGAATTGATGGTGGTGGAGGCGGACGAGTCCGACGGCTCGTTCTTGCGCCTGCACCCGTCGATCACCGTGGTGACGAACATCGACGCCGAGCACATGGACCACTACCGCAGCCTCGAGGCGCTCAAGACGGCGTTCGTGCAGTTCTGCAACTTGGTGCCGTTCTACGGGCTCAACGTCGTCTGCCTCGATCATCCGAACGTGCAGGCGCTCCTGCCGCAATTGGAGAAGCGCTTCGTCACCTACGGGACCGCCCACACCGCCGACTACCGCCTGGAGGGCGTCCAGCTGAGCGGGTATTCGACGTCGTTCCGCGCCTTCCGCCGCGGCGAGGACCTCGGAGACTTCTCGGTGCAGATGGTCGGGGCGCACAACGCCTTGAACGCGCTGTCGGTCTTCGCGGTGGCCGATGAGATGGACATCTCGATCGACACCGTGCGCTCGGCGCTGGCGGAGTTCGCCGGGGTCCAGCGCCGGTTCACCGTCCGCGGCGAGCTGAAGGGGATCACCGTCGTCGACGACTACGGCCACCACCCGGCGGAGGTGAAGGCGACGCTGGCGGGGGCGCGCGCGGCGTTCGGCAGGCGGCTGGTGGTGGCGTTTCAGCCCCACCGCTACACGCGCACCCGGGACCTCCTCGCCGAATTCGCCACCTCCTTCAACGACGCCGACGTCCTGTTCCTCACCAGCATCTACGCCGGGGGCGAGCTGCCCATCCCCGGGGTGACGAGCAGGGCGCTGGTCGACGCACTCGCCGCCCACGGCCACCGCGACGTCACCTACGTCGAGAAGCGCGCCGACCTGGCGCGGTCGATCGTCCCCAAGCTCAAAGAGGGGGACATCGTCCTCACCCTCGGGGCGGGCGACATCACCCAGGTGGGTCCCGAGCTCTTGCACCTGCTCAGCCTGGAAGCGGGCACGTCCGGCGCGGTGGAAAGGGCGGTGGCGAAGTGAAGCCCGCGCTCGCCTCGACGACCCCGCTTCACCGGCTCTCCCGCGTCTGGGACGCGGAGACGCTCGCCGAGGAGCCGCTCGCGCCGAAGACCAGCGTGCGGGTGGGGGGCAACGCCGAGCTCTACGTGCGCCCGAGGTCGATCGACGGGCTGCTCGGCGTGTTGAAGGCCGCCTGGGCCGAGAACCTTCCCCTCACCCTGCTCGGAGGCGGCGCGAACACGCTGGTGGGAGATGGGGGCGTGCGCGGAATCACCCTCAAGCTCCCGGCCGATTTTCTGCCCGAGGAGGTCCGCCTCTCGTCGTCCGAGGGCCGCCTCACGCTCGGCGCCGGCGCGGCGATCGCCCGCCTGATTCAGCTCGCCAAGCAGAACGGCCTCGTCGGGGCGGAGTTTCTCGCCGGCATCCCGGGGACGATCGGCGGGGCGGCGGCGATGAACGCGGGAACGAAGATGGGCGAGTGCATGAGCGTGGTGGAGGCCCTGGAGATCGCCACCCCCGACGGGATCGGCTGGACGGAGCGCTCGGCGCTCGTCTGCCGCTACCGACAAACGATGTTGCCGCAAGGCGGCGTGGTCACCCGGGTCCGGTTTCTGCTTCGGGAGGGGGATCTGATCAAGTCGGCCGCCCAGATGGACGCGGACTTGAGCTATCGGAAGCGGACCCAACCGCTCAGCCTGCCGAACTTCGGCAGCGTGTTCCAGAACCCGCCGGGCGACTTCGCCGGGCGGCTGATCGAGGCGGCCGGCCTGAAGAGCTTTACGATTGGACGGGCGCAGATCTCCGCCGTCCACGCCAACTGGATCGTCAACCTCGGCGGCTGCACCGCCCGGGACGTCGTTTCGCTGATGGAGCTGGCCAGCGCGCGGGTCCGCGACCTCACCGGGATCGAGCTGCGGCCGGAAGTGAAGCGGGTGGGGGTCTTCGAGTGAGCCCGGCGCCGCTCTCGGCGGTCAAGCAGAAGCGGATCGGAGTGCTCTTCGGCGGCCTTTCGGTCGAGCGGGAGGTGAGCATCCGCACCGGCGCGGCGGTGGCCAAGGCGCTGCGCGGCCTGGGGTACCAGATCGTGGAGATCGACGTTCAAAGGGACCTCCCCGCCCGGCTCGCCCAGGAGGGGATCGAGGTCGCCTTCATCGCGCTGCACGGGCGCTACGGGGAGGACGGCTGCGTGCAGGGGCTGCTCGAATCGATGTTCATCCCCTATACCGGGTCGGGCGTGCTGGCGTCCTCGGTGGGGATGGAGAAGGTCTTCGCCAAGCAGATCTTCATCGCCGAGGGCATTCCTACGCCGCGCCACGTCGCATTCCGGACCAGCGCGGACGCGCGGGCCGGCTTTGCTTCGCTCCCGTTTTCGCTGCCCGTCGTGGTGAAGCCCTCGCGCGAGGGTTCCTCGGTGGGCGTCCACATCTGCAAGACGCCTGAGGACTACGAGCGGGGGGTCGACGACGCGGCGCAATACGCCGGCGTCTTGATGGTCGAGGAGTACATCAAGGGGCGCGAGGTGCAGGGCGCGGTGCTCGACGACGAGGCGCTGGGGGCGATCGAAATCGTCCCCGCCCGCGAGTTCTACGACTACGAAGCGAAGTACAGCAGCGGCAGCGGGACCCGCTACCTGTTCCCGGCGCCGCTGCCCCCGGCGCAGTACGAGCGGGTGAATCAGGTCTGCCTGGCCGCCCACCGGGCGCTGGGCTGCAGCGGAGCGACGAGATCGGACGTGATCGCCGGCGAAAACGGCGAAGTGCACCTGCTCGAGCTGAACACCCTGCCCGGGATGACCGCGACGAGCCTGCTCCCGAAAATTGCCGCCGGACGGGGGATCGATTTTCCGGCGCTCTGCGAGCGGCTGCTCCTCGGCGCGTCCTTGAAGGCCTGATCGAAATGGGGAACTGCAAATCGCTACCGGTATGTGGCGAAAAACTGGCGAGCGGATCAAACCGAGTCGAGCATTTGAGGCTGGACAGCGTTTGGGGCTGAGAAAGCACAAGAATCGCCGAAAGGCGGATCCGCGGCAGACGATTGCCGCGGTCAATGGGGCGCTGGCGAGATGCGGCCGGGCCCTGCTCTGGTCGTCGCTGATCGGCGGATCGATCGCCGCGCTGGCGGTCGGCGGGTACCGCACCTGGCGCTGGATGCACGAGTCGCCGCGGTTCGCCCTCAATGCGGTGAGCTTCCAGGGGCTTCGCCATGCCTCGCAGGCGGATCTGCTCCGCCTGGCGGGCTTGAGCGTCGGGCAGAACCTCTTCCAGCTGGACGCCGGCTCGATCGAGCGGGCGATGGCCGCGCACCCCTGGGTCGACCAGGTTCACGTCGTGCGCCGATTTCCCCGCTCGCTCGCGGTGTCGGTCAAGGAGCACGATCCGGCTGCCCTGGTTGCCCTCGGCGACCTCTACCTCGTCGACAGCGACGGCCGTCCTTTCAAGAAGATCCAGGCCGGGGATCCGAAAGATCTGCCGCTGATCACCGGCCTGCCGCGCGAGCAGTTCGTGGATGCTCCTGAGCAGAGCCGGATCCGGCTGCTGGAGATGCTCGACTGGGCGGATGCGTACGCGCGGTCCGACTCCGGGCGCGCCTCGCCGCTGAGCGAGATCCGGATCGGGCGGACGGGAGTGGCGCTGGTCACCGCTCAGGGCGAGGAAATCTGGATTGGCGAGGGCGACCCGAGCGAGAGCCTGACGCGGCTGACGAAGGTGCGCGCCGAGCTCGAAAAGCGTGGCCTTTCCGCCCAGGTCATCCATCTGGAGAACCGATCCCGCCCGGCCTGGGTGGCGGTGAAGCTTGCAAACGCTGTCGCAGCGAAAAGAGGCGGCCCGGCGCGATAGCGAAATTCATCCACCTAAAGGCGACTGATTGGGAGGCATTTCATGGCGAAGCAG
>Ga0070708_100000145_pt1 | contig 49090 bp, 47 predicted proteins | sample KBSK5503metaG_FD_65469 | JGI IMG/M metagenome (GOLD analysis project Ga0070708, IMG submission 65469) | Corn, switchgrass and miscanthus rhizosphere microbial communities from Kellogg Biological Station, Michigan, USA - KBS K5-50-3 metaG | ecosystem: Host-associated > Plants > Roots >... | reverse complement strand
ATCGCTCGGGGTGTCAGCTCGCGCCGAAGCACTTGCCGTCGCCCTTGCACGGGTCGAGCGACCCGTCCTTGAGCCCGGCGAGCGCAGCGTCGATCTTTGCCTGGATGTCCAGAGTTATCAGGCCCGCGAGCTCGTGATAGGGGGCGAGCCCGATGCCGACCGGCGTCGACTTCGCGTCGTTGACGATGTTGCCGCCCTTGTCGGTCCCGTCGGCGATGCGCTGGATGGCCGCCTGGATGGCTATCTTGATCTTCTTCTCCGCGCTCGTGACGATGCACTTGTGCAGCGCGGCCGGCAGGGAGAGGTACTGGTCGACGTCCACGCCGATGGCATATTTGTTCGCGTTGCAGGCCGCCTCGACGGCGCCCTGACCCGTGAGGCCGGCCACCTGGAAGATGACATCAGCGTTAGACGCCATCATCTCGTTGGCGATGGACTTGCCCTTGTCGGGGATGTTGAAAGCCTTTGTGATATCGGTCGATGCGTACTGCACCAGGACCTGGATATTCGGATTCACCGACTTCGCGCCGTTGACGTAGCCGGCGATGTAGTTCACGACGGGCGGAATGGTATTGATGCCGCCCACAGTGCCGATGACGTTGGTCTTCGTGATGCTGCCCGCGACGATCCCCGCGAGGTACCCAGCCTCAGCCTCGACGAAGATGACGCCCTGGTAGTTGGGGAGCAGCTTCGCCGGGTCGCCGTCGCACTTCTCCGGCGTACGGGTGTCCGGGTCGCCGCTGGGCGTGATGCAGATGAACTGGTCGAGGCCCACGAACTTGATGCTCGGGTTCTTCTTGGCGGCGATGGCGGTCGCGTTCCCCAGCGCGAAGCCAAAGGTCACGATGACCTTGTAGCCGTTGTCGATGAAGGTCTGCATGTTCGAGGCGTAGTCGGACGGGTTCTTGGTCACGATGACCCGCGCGGTCGAGCCCGTCGCCGTGGCGCCGGCGATCGTTCCGCACCAACCGGCCTCGTTGAAGGACTTGTCGTCGAGCGTGCCGACGTCGGTGACGCCACCGATCTTCAGCTTGGTGCCGCTGTTCGGATCGCCGCAGCCCGCGACGGTCGTCGCCAGTCCCACGTTGCTCTGACAGGCCGACAGGATGAGGACCGAGACGACAGTGAGGACCGAAAGGATGCCGGGGTTGCGCTTCTTCCGCATCGATACTCCTTCAGCAATGGGGTGCTGTGCCGTGTTGCGGCGCCCCTCTGAACAGCGCCTGACGCGGAGATCGGTCGGGCGCGAGTCTGCGGAATCATACTGCCGCCGTTGAGCGGTACTCAACATATTTCGACGCGCGTTGAGCGAGCCGATTGGGCAGCGAGCGCCCGTATGATTCGCGCCGATGGTTGAGCGCCTTCCGCCTCCCGTGCGGCTCCTCATCTTCGATCTCGATGGGGTCATCTACCGAGGTCATCACGCGGTGCCGGGGGCCCCTGAGCTGGTGCGCGACCTGCAGTCGCGTGGTCTCCTGGTTCGTTACGCGACGAACAACTCCACCGCGACCCGCACCGCCTACGTGGAGCGCCTCGCCGGCCTCGGGATCGAAGCGAGCGTGGACGAGCTAGTGACCTCCACCTCTGCCTCGATTGCCTACCTCCAGGCACACCTGCCGCGCGTGCACCGGGTGCTGGCGGTTGGTGCGCCCGGGATGCTCGACGAGCTGCGGCAGGCGGGCTTCCGGGCGACTGCCGCCGCTGATGCGGCGCCGGACCGATACGACGGTGGCCCGCTCGCCGAGCACTACGACGCCGTCATCGCCGGCCTCGACCAGGAGTTCGATTACCACCGACTGGCGGCGGCCGCCTCGGCGATCCGGGACGGGGCGCGGTTCATCGCCACGAACGCGGACCTCCGCTACCCGACGCCGCACGGCTTCTTGCCAGGCGCGGGTGCGATGGTCGCGGCCATTCAGGCCGCTGCGGGGGCCGAGCCGCCGCTTGTCATTGGCAAGCCGGAGCCCGCCATGTTCCTCACCGCGCTGGAGGAGACGGACGTCGCCGCCGAAGAGGCGTTGGTGATCGGCGACAACCCGGATGCCGACATGGTCGCTGCAACGCGCGCCGGGATCCGCTCGGTTCTGGTGCTGACCGGCGTCACGGACGCCGGGAGCGCCGCGCTGCTCGATGGCGAGCGGCGGCCGGATGCCATCGTGGCCGGACCGGCCGAGCTAGGCCGGCTGCTCGATGCGTGGCTCAGGTGACGCCGGTGAGGACGCTGGTCGTCGTTGCCCAGGATTCCCAGGCTGTTACTCCAGCGTCGGCAAGGGGACCCCGCCGATCGGCCGGCGCGAAGCCTCGCCGGAAGGCGTTCAGCGCGATGGCACTGAGCTCGGTCGCTGTGAGCCGTTGGGCAATCGCGACGCGGGCCAGTTCACCCGTGAGCGTGCTGGCGGAAACGGTGCGGTCGTCGGTCGAGCACGTGACGCTGACGCCAGAGCGGTGGAGGAGCGCGAGCGGGTGCGCGGCAAGCGATGGGACGATCCCGGCCTGGACGTTGCTCGTGGGGCACAGGTCGAGGGTGATGTCGCGCTCGCGCAGGAGCGCCAGGAGGGACTCGTCCTCGATAGCCGTCACGCCGTGCGCGACGCGCGTGACCCCCAGGGCCAGCGCCTCCCTTACGCGTTCCGGACCCGGCACCTCGCCGGCGTGCGCGGTAAGGGCCAGCCCGCCTTCGGCGGCCGCGACGAAGGCGGCCGCATGGGGAGGCGCCGGCCATTCGGCCTCCAGGCCGGCCAGGTCGAAGCCGACAATCGGCCAACCGACGGATGCCGCGCGGCGCGCGAGCTGCACGTTGGCACCCGGCGGGTGGGAGCGCATGGCCGTGACGATCAGCCCGATGAGGGGGGCTGCGTCGCCCAGCCCAGCCACGCCATCCGCTACCCCCTCAACGACCGCCTCGAGCACCTCAGGAACGGCGAGCCCGCGCTCCAGGTGCAGTCGCGGCGCCCATCGGATCTCGCCGTACCGGATGCCGTCTTCGGCGAGGGTCGTGACCAGCTCGCCGGCGGCCCGACGGAGCGCCGACCGGGTTTGGAGCAGCGCGATCGGCAGGTCGAAGTACCTGAGCAGCTCCGCCTGGTTGGCACAGTGCGCAGGCGCGACCATCCGCCGCTTGGCCTCGCCCGGCGTCATCGAGATACCCACATCGGCTGCGAGCTCGACCGCGGTTTCGGGGCGGAGCGCTCCATCCAGGTGCTGGTGCAGCTCGGCCTTGGGCAGCGAGAGGAGCTCGCTTGTCAGGCGCGCAACCGCGTCGGCATCTGGTTGGAGCTCCGCGTCGTGGGCTGCCGCGGGCTCCCGTTCTCGCGGGTCCACCGACGCATGATAGGTGCGCCATCAATGGCGCCGGTGGGCGGCGGGGGACGATGACGGTTCGGACGAGACGGCTCAGGGCGCGACGCCCATTCCTGGCCGGGGTGGCCGCCATCGTGGTCCTCGGTGCCCTCTTCAGCCTCCGCTCACCCGATCCCGCGGTGGCCGATCCTGCCGCCGCCGCGGCGCTGGGCGCGCAGCTTGAAGCTCAGGCCGTCGCGGCTCGGATGGCGCTCAAGGCCCTCCAGCGGGCAATCAGCGGAGCGATCGATCTAGCGCGGACGGGTGCCGCGCTCACCATCGCCGGCACGAAGGACCCAGGCGCGTACTTTGCCGGGGCGGGATCCAGGATGAGCGCCGCCGAAGCGTTGATCGCTCCGGCCCGCGACGCGGTGGCGCACGTCGCCGGTTCTCTGGCGATTGCGGCGTCGGGCTCGGCCGCGAATGCACCCAGCCTCGGCGTTCGGCCCGGACAGCTCTTTGGGACGGGCGCACAGCTGACCACGGTGGCAGCTGCCGCCGACGCGTTCGTCTCGATGCGGCGCTCGACGGAAGCCACGCTCGCCCAGCTGAGCGCAGCGCTGGCCGCCCTCGCCGCCGAACAACCTGCCAATGCCCTCGTGGCGCTCGATGCGGCCGATGCCGAGCTGGCCATCGTACGCGCCTGGCCCGGCCAGCTTCAGACGCTGCCGATCTGGGCGGACACGACCGAGCAGCTGCTGAGGGCGCTTCGGGATCTTGCAAAGGCGACCATCGCCCATGACGTGCCAGCGGCGCGCGACGCCGAACGGGCCTACCAGACGGCGGCGGACGACGGACACCGTGCCGATCAGGCGCTGGCGATCGCGATCGCCGAGGGCGGCTCGGCGATTTCATCGGGGGCGATGCGGTCGGCGGCCGACGAGCTCGCCGCCGTCGAGCAGACGCTCGCCGATCTGGCGGCTATCCCCTAGGGGCCGCGGCCATCGGTCCAATCGAGAGGTCGGCGTTGTCTATACTCGCTTGACTTTGTCGTCACCCCGGTCGGGTGTTCACTCCACGAATGCATGAGGAGACCTCGCGCATGCGCGTGCGTCCGGCATCCGCCGATCCAGGAACGATCGAGGCCGACGTCCTGGCAGTGCCCATCTATCGCGAGGACAAGGAATTCCCCGCTGACCTGGCCGCGCTCGACGCAACAGCCGGGGGCGTGATCCGCGACGCCATCGACTGGGGCGAGTTCAACATCGTCGAGCATTACACGGCACTCATTCCGCCAGGGGACCTGCCCGTGCGACGAATCCTGCTTGTCAACGGGGTGCGTCGCGGTCGGGGCGCCTGGCGAGCCAGGCGGATCGCGGCGAGCGCCACGCGGCGCCTGATCGGCCGCGGGGCACAGTCGCTGGCCCTCTGGCTGCGCGACGGCGAGGATGCGGATGCATTCGCGGCCGCGGTGGTTGGTGCGCGACAGGGAATCTATCGGCCGTGGAACACGTACGGCCGCGTGCGTGACACCGCGGCCATGCAGCGCAGCGTGGAGGAGCTGATCCTGCCCGGCGGTCCTGCCCAGGATGTCCTAGATGCTGCCGAGCTCGTCGCCGAGGGGGTCGAGTTCGGCCGAACCCTAGCCAACCGGGCCTCGAACGACCTCTTTCCTGAGGCGATGGCCGAGGTAGCCCGCGGCTTTACCGCCGATGGCTGCGCGGTGGAGGTCCTGGGGGTCGAGGAGATGCAGGCGCTGGGCATGAATGCACTGCTCGGGGTCGGGCAGGGCGCCACTCACGAGCCGCGTCTGATCGCCGTCAGGCTCCCCGGCTGGGAGAAGCATCCGGATCGCCGGCTGGCGATCGTCGGCAAGGGCGTCTGTTTCGACTCGGGAGGGATCAGCCTCAAGCCGCCCGAGCGGATGGAGGAGATGAAGCACGACAAATCGGGTGCCGCGGCGGTGCTTGCGGTTGCGCGAACGGTCGCCCGCATGGCCCCCGAGACGCCCTTGATGGCGGTGGCGCCGATGGTCGAGAACATGCCTGGCGGCAGCGCTCAGCGACCGGGCGACGTCGTCAAGGCGATGAACGGCAAGACCATCGAGGTCACCAATACCGATGCCGAGGGTCGGCTCATCCTGGCCGACGCACTCACCTGGGCCGAGTCCCAGGGGGCGACCCATCTCATCGACATCGCCACCCTCACCGGTGCGGCGTCGGTCGCGTTCGGCGAAATGATCAGCGCCTACTTCGCGAAGCCGCGTGCCTGGGGTGCCGCCGTCCAGGCGGCCGGTGATGCGACGGGCGAATGGATGTGGGAGATGCCCCTTGCGACGGAGTATCGAGCCACGCTGGACTCGCCTCACGCAGACATCGTGAACTCGGGCAGTCGAGAGGGCTCGCTGATCAAGAGCGCAGTCTTCATCAATGAATTCGTGACCGTGCCCTGGGTTCACATGGATATCGCGGGCAGCGCCTACCTGATCGCGGACCGCGCCCACAACCCCCGCGGCGCCCTGGGAACCGGCGTCACCACTCTCGCCCGCCTGGCCCTCGACTTCGCCAACGGCTCAGGCTCCTGAGCACCTCCCGCCCCAGGCGGGACCATCGGGTCATCGTCGCGTCCCCGCATCGCCGCTACCATGCGCGCGGTGCTCCGGCGCACCATGCGTGGCGGTCCGCGCGGGTGTAGCCCGGGCCAGCAATCGACCGGACCAAGGCGTCGTTGGGCAGGAGGTGCGTTGGAGCCAGGCGTGATCGCGGCGGGCCTCGTCTTCGCGGTCCTCGGCTTCGGCGCCGAGCGCCTCGCCAGTCGCTGGCCCGCGGATGAGCCCAGCGGCCGCGGACCAGGGCCGCGCTCGGCGCTCTTCGCCATCGGGGCAGGCGCCGCGGCGGCGGCGATCGTCGGGCGCTCGACGCTGCCCCTGCCCGCAACCCTGGCGTACGTGGCGCTTCTGGTGCCGATCGTGGTGCTCACGGCCACCGACCTCGAGCAGCGCCGCCTCCCGCATGTCGTTCTCGACCCATTGATCGCCGGAGCGGTCCTGTTCGTGCCGTTCAACCCGGCCGTCCAGCCAATCTCAGCCCTGGGTGGCGCAGCCTGCGCCGTCGCCTTCCTGGGCCTCGCGGGACTCCTTGTGCGGGGCGGCGTGGCCCTTGGTGACCTCTACCTCGTGGCGCCCATCGGCCTCATGCTCGGCTGGCCGCAGGTCTTCACCGCGCTCTTTGTCGCGGCGCTCCTCTCCGCGCTCGCGGGCCTCGCATTGCTCGCGTCGCGACGTGCAGGCCTGCGCAGCTACATCCCCTTCGGGCCCTTCCTGGTCGTTGGCCTGGTCTTCACCATGATCCGCGATCCGGACCTCCTGACGGCCGCTGCGCACCTCGTTTTCGCCTGACGCAAGCCCGCCGGGGGGGCTTCCCACCCGGTGTATGCTGTCAACTCCGCCTCGTGCCTGAGCGGTGCGCGCCGTCTCGCCTTCGGTTGACCTGCTGCCCCGGGGCGTGGGACGTGACGGCGAATCGTCACGATCGACTGAAGGAGGCGCATGTCGACCGTCCGCCACCGCGCAGCCATCCTCGCTGCATCGCTCGTCCTCGTCAGCATCGCGCTGCCTCGGGCCAGCCTGCCGGTGCGCGCCGATGACCCCGACGTCAACGGGGCCATCGCGCAGCAGCAGCAGATGGAGCAGCAGCTCGCGGCGCAGCGCGCCAAGCTCGCCTCGCTGGTGCGCAGCCAGGCGGACCTCGGGGCAAGCCTCGAGCAGCTCACGAGCACCATTGATGCGGTCGGCGTCGCCATTCAGGACGCCGAGCAGCGCCTGGCGGCACTGGCTGCGGCCCTCGACCGCTCGAGGAGCGAGCTCGCCGACTACCGGGATCAGATCGTCAACCTCTCCGTGGATCTGGGCCGCATCGCTGCCCAGATCGACACGACGAAGATCGACCTCGCGCAGCGCGAGGCCCTGCTCGAGGATCACCTGCGCACGACCTACGAGCAGAGCCAGGTCTCGGTCCTGGAGGTGCTCCTCTCGAGCCAGTCACTTGGCGAGGCCGCCAGTCAGCTGACCGACCTCATGAGCCTCTCGGATGACGACCGCCTGCTGGCGGACGGAATCCGCACCACGCGGCGTCAGCTGGAGGTCCGCCAGGCAACGCTTCAGGATGGGCGCCAGACGCTTTCGGACCTCGAGCAGAGCACCGTCGCGCGGGCCCAGGAGCTGGACGCGCAGCAGAAGGCCCTCGACGCCGCCCGGGCCGCCCTTGCAGTCAAGAAGGCGCAGCTCGTCGAGCTCCAGAAGGAGCAACAGTCGCAGCTCACCGCCGCAATCCATGATGCGGACGCCTACCGTCAGCGGATCGCCGAGCAGGAGGCCGCCCTCGCTGGCCAGGACGCGCTCGTGGCGCGTCTCAAGGACGAGGCTAACAAGCTCGATATCGCGTACCGGGGCCGGTTCGGTTGGCCGCTGCATGGCGATTTCGTCGTCACCCAGGAATTCGGCCGAACCCAGTACGAATACTTCCATTCCGGCATCGACATCGCCTACTTGACGCCGATCTGCGGGGGACCGATCTACGCCGCAGCCGATGGCGTGGTCCTCGCCGATGGGCGGCCGAACCTCGACTATGGCGACACCGCCATTGGCGTCATCCTGGGGCATAGCCAGCGGCTGCAGACGTGGTATTGGCACCTATCCCGGGAAGTGGTCGACGTGGGCCAGGTCGTGAAGGTCGGCGACCTGATCGGCTACGAGGGCGCCACGGGCTGGGCGACCGGGTGCCACCTCCATTTCCAGGTCATGTTCGACGGCCAACCGGTGAACCCGCGAAACTACCTGCCCTGATTCGACCCGCGCTCCTCCCCCTGTTACCGTAGCGCGCGATGCATCCGGCCATGCAGCGGCGCCGCCATCGGTTAATGACGCGCCGCACCACGAAACGCCACGGACAACGACAGGGCGTCGCGACCCTCCTGGTGGCACTCTTCGCGGTCTTCGTGGTGGTGATCGTCGGATCCGTGGCGGGATCGTTCGGAGCGGCGTTTGCCGCATACAACTATTTCGCGCAGGGCCTGCCGTCCCCGCAGATCCTGGAGGGGATCAACCTTCCGCAGTCGACCCTCATCTACGACCGCAGCGGTAAGGTCCTGCTGGCGCGATTCGAATGCCAGAACCGCGAGTCGGTGAACTTCGCCGACGTGCCACCGATGATCGTGAACGCCACCGTCTCGATCGAGGACCGCACCTACTGGACCAACCCGGGGGTCGACTTCGCAGGCGCCGTCCGCGCCATGCTCGCCAATCTGAAGGCGAAGCGGGTCGTCCAGGGCGCCTCGACGATCACCCAGCAGGTGATCAAGTACGCGGGGTCGATCAAGGAGGCCGCGGCACAGGCAACGCCGACGCCCAATCCCAGCGCAAGCCAGCCCGCGACCACGAATGGCGCCGAAACGGATATCTGCAAGCCGCCGGATCTCACCTTCCTCTCGGGGCGCTCGCTCACCGACAAGATCAAGGAGAACATCCTTGCCATGCAGGTGACGAATGCCTATCCGGGTCATGCGGGCAAGGAGAAGATCCTGGAGGCCTACCTGAATCTGATCTTCTACGGGAATGGCTCGTACGGGATCAAGGCCGCCGCCGCCAACTACTTTGGGATCACTGATCTCAAGCAGCTCACTCTGTCGCAGGCCGCCTTCCTGGCCGGCATTCCACAGCTCCCCAGTGTTTATGACCCATATCAGAACCCCGATGGCCCGGCGCCGGCCATCGCACGCCGCGACGAGGTCCTACGCCGCATGTTCGAGGACGGCTACATCACCGCCGCGCAGCGAGCGGCGGCGGTCGCCACGACGTGGGAGCAGATGCATCCCTCCCGCGTGACCAGCGTGCTCAAGGAGCCGCAGTTCTCCTTCCGCGTCGAGAACGAGGCGGAGCGCATCCTCAGCAAGATGGGGATCCCGAATCCTGCCCAGGCCGTCCGCACCGGCGGCTATCGGATCACGACCACCCTCGATTACGGGCTCCAGCAGACCGCCAAGGCGGAGGTGGCGGCCTGGGTCAAGAGACTTGTCGGTAACAACGTGAATAACTCAGCGATGGTGGCCATCGACTCGGCGACCGGCGAGATCGTGGCCTACGTGGGCAGCGTCGATTACTACAACCGCAAGGACCCACGCGTGCAGGGCCAGTTCGACGTCGCGGGATTGGGCCGGCGCCAGATCGGATCGGCGTTCAAGCCGTTCGCCTACACCTCTGCATTCCAGGCGCGGAGGGCGAACGTGGCAACCATGCTCGTGGACGCCACAACGAACTTCGGTGGCAACTACGTGCCCACCAATGCCGACCTTCAGGAGCATGGCCCCTTGCTGGCGATGGACGCGCTGCGCTACTCGCTCAACGTTCCCTCCGTCCAGGTTCAGTACCTGGCCACCGCCGACGTCACGGCACGATTCGCCGAGGCGGCGGGCATTGCCAGCCACGATTACCTGATGGGGCAGAACCCGGGGCTCACGCTTGCCCTCGGCTCCGTGCCCGTGAACCTGACCCAGGCGACGCAGGGCTACGAGACGTTCGCCAACCAGGGGACGGTCCACCCGGCGACCACCATCCTCGAGATTCGCGACCGTAACGGCCGGCTCGTGTACTCGCTGGACCAGAACGGACCTGACGCACTGCACCCGGTAACCCCTGCCGAGGCGTACCTAACCCACTGGATCCTGGAAAGTAACACCGATCCCGCGCGGAACCTGTTCTGGGGCCCGACCTCTGAGCTGACAAACGACCTGTATCGCCGCGGGACGCGCCGGCACGCAGCGGTGAAGACCGGGACGACGAACGACTTCAAGGACGTGACCACCTTCGGGTACGTCCCCGGAAGCCTGGTGCTGGGCGTCTGGATGGGCAACAACAACCAGCAGCCGATGACGAACAACCTGTTCGCGGCGTACGGGCCGCTTCATCTCTGGCATGACTTCATGAACGTCGCGATCAACAAGCCGTGGGACTGGAATGGCAAGAAGATCGTCCCGCTCACGGATTTCCCGCAGCCGGCCGGCGTCAGGATGGCCTCGGTCTGCCGCTGGACCGGCCTGGCGCCGAGCAGCAGCTGCCCCAAGACGATCTCGGTTCCGTTCCTGGACGGGACGCAGCCCGGTCCAGACGATTCGTGGGTGAACGGCTGCCTGGACCTCACCAAGTTCGTGACGGAGCAGGGTCGGCCAGCCACCTGGGCGAAGGCGGCCAAGATCTGGTCCGACCGCGTCGTGAACGGGGGGAAGGTGGTGGTTAAGGACCCCGATCCGGCCACCGCCAAGCATCAGCTGCCTATCACACCGCTCCCAGGCGAGCGCGGCTGGCCGGCGATCTGCGGCACAAAGCTGGCGACACCGTCTCCGAGCCCCAGCGGTTCCGGAGGGCCTGGCGTCTGCAAGGGCAATCCCCATGACTGCACGCCCGTGCCGTTGGTCACCCTGCCTGCCACGGGCAGCCCCACAGCGGAGATCGGTACGGCGCCCGTCCCGATCGCACTCTTTGGCGCCCCCGCCCTGGCTGGCCTGCTGGCGTATGCCGGCAGGCTCAGACGCGCAATACGGCGCGGGAATAGCCAGCTACACGCTGGGAGCGGCACGCAGAGGACGCACCGCTAGAATTCGGGCGTGCCGTCCGTGCTGACCCTGATCCTTGCCGGGGGCGAGGGTGAGCGGCTTTCGATCCTCTCGCAGGTCCGTGCAAAGCCAGGCGTGCCGTTCGGCGGGAAGTACCGAATCATCGATTTTGCCCTGTCGAATACCGTGAACTCCGGCCTCGCCGACGTGGCTGTGCTGACCCAATACGCGCCGCGCTCGCTGATCGACCACATCGGGGTCGGTCGGCCGTGGGACCTCGACCGCAGCCGCGGCGGGGTGACGCTCCTCCAGCCGTACCTCGGTCGCGGTCGAGCGCGTGACTGGTACCGCGGAACGGCGGACGCGGTGCTGCAGAACTTGGAGTTCATCGCCGACCGTAATCCGGAGCTCGTCCTCGTCCTGGCCGGCGACCACGTGTACAAGATGGACTATCGACCCTTCCTCCAGCTGCACCGCGATCGCGGGGCCGACGTCACCGTCTCGGTGCGCACCGTGCCGATCAGCGAGGCCCATCGCTTCGGCATCATCGAGACCGATGCGGACGGTCGGGTGACCGCCTTCATCGAGAAGCCTCCCGTGCCAAAGTCGAACCTGGTGAGCATGGGTGTCTACGTCTTCAGCTGGCGTGCGCTCGTGGCCGAGCTGCAACCGGAGCGCATCGACTTCGGGCGCGACGTGCTGCCGGCGATGGTGGCCGCCGGCCGCCGGGTGTACGCGTATGAGTTCGGCGGGTACTGGGAGGACGTGGGCACGATCGAGAGCTACTGGCGCACGAGCCTGGACCTGCTCGGCGACGCGCCGGGGATCGAGCTGAACGACCTTGGCTGGCTCGTCTACACCAAGAGCGAGGAGCGTCCCCCGGCGCGCATCGGTCCGGACGCCCACGTGGCTCGCAGCATGGTGAGTCACGGATGCGTCATCGACGGCAGCGTCGACCACAGCATCCTCTCGCCTGGCGTGCGCGTGGGTATGGGTGCCACCGTGCGCGACTCGATCGTGATGTTCGACTCGGTCATCTCTGAGGGTGCTGTGCTGGACCGGGTGATCGTTGACAAGGACTGCCTGATCGGTCACGACGCGGTGATTGGTGAGGGCGACGACATGCGACCAAATCGCGATGAGCCCGAGCGCCTGTACGCGGGGATCACGCTGGTCGGCAAGAAGGCGCGCGTGCCGGCCCGGACGGTCATCGGTCGAAACTGCCGGATCGATCCCGGCGTGACCGAGCGCGACTTCCGGCGACGACGCCAGGTCGCTTCGGGCGAGACGGTATCGGCGTCGACCGCGCCGCGATGAACACCGCCCCGCCGCTCGATGCCTGGCTCGACGAGCTGGGCGTGGAAGTGGTGGGAGCCGCCGGCACGGACGGCGACCAGGCGCTGAGCCGAGACGTCATCCTGGATGGCGAGCGGCGCTTCGACCTGCGGGTCACGGTGGCCTGGGTGGCTGGGATCGGGCTCTCCCTATGGGCGTACTACGGCCTGGAGGCTATGGAGCTGCCGCGGCGGATCCTGCATCGCATGCTGCGGGCGAATTTCGAGTATCCATTCGTCAAATTTGCGGTCACCGAGGACGACCGGCCGATGCTCGTGACCGAGATCCCGGCCGCGGCGGTCGATCGCGATGAGCTCGCCCGCGGCCTCGTACGGCTCGCGATCGTTGCCGACCGATTGATGGACGAGACGGCAGCCGCCGTTGCCGACCGCGGGCTGCTCCCCGATTGGAGTGAACGCCGGCCACGCAATCCGGACCTGCTCGAGGCGCAGCGCGCCGAGGTGCTGGCCGCCATGCCCGCCTGGGAGCTGCCCTCTCCGCGGCGCCGGCGGCGGGGCATTCTCGCCTGGCTGCGTGGCGGTCAGCGATGAGTCGGGGCCGCGCCGGTCACGCGCCGCTGCTGGCCGTGGCAGCCGGCCTGGTTCTCCCCGTCCTCCTGACGTCGGGTGGGATGGGGCCACCCTCGGTGCGGGCCGGCTCTGGATACACCATGCAGACCGAGGCCGAGTACCGAGTTGACCCTGGCTCGCGCCGCGCGGTGGTGACGGTTCACGCCACGTTCACGAATACGACGCCGAATCCGGCGGGCAGCTTCAGTACCTTTGACTGGGTCCCGTTCGGGCTCCAGGACGGCGCGAGCGCCGTCACCGCGGCGGATGCGACGGGCCGTCTCGCGGTAAACCTCTCCGGCGCGGCGGGAGCGCGGGTCGCGAGGGTGACTCTGCGTGCGCCGCTGCGCTACGCCAGGACTGCCTCGCTCAGCCTGTCCTATCAGCTGGCCGATGGTGCCGCCGCACGGATCCGCGTGCGCCCGACGGTGGTGGTGCTGCCGGTCTCGAGCTTCGGGACCTCGGGAACGGTGACCGTCCGCTTACCGCGCATATACACCGCCCAGGTTGCCGGTGCGACGATGACCGCAGCCAGCATCGGCGACCAGCAGGTCCTCTCGAGCGGGCCGATCGTCGATCCAGCGACCTGGCAGTCGCTCCTGACGGCAACCTTCGGCACGACCTACGAGACCACGACCCGTAGCATCCCCCTCACCGGCGGAACGGTCGACCTGCGGGTGCGCGCATGGTCGGACGATGCCGGCTGGGGTGGGCGAACCGCTGACCTCCTCGTGGCGGCGCTGCCGCTCCTCGAAGAGGCGATCGGCCTGCCCTACGCCGGTGTCGGGCCCCTCGTGGTCACCGAATCGGTGCCAGCCGGCACCTCGGCCCTGGCTGAGCCTCAGATCGGTGCCCAGGAGATTGCGATCGCCTTTGACGCGCCAGCCTTCACCGCGCTGCACCAGGCGGCCCACGTCTGGATCGGCACGGGCCTCGCGGCGGAGCGGTGGATACGGGAGGGGCTCGCCTCGCACGTGGCCGCTGAGGTGGCACCCCGCCTGAACGCGGCTCTTCCCTACGTCCCGGCCGCGGAGGCAGAGCGCCTGGTGGGAGGCGCCTTCCCGCTCGCAGCATGGGGCAGCGTTGCGCTGAATGCGCTGCAGGACCGCTGGGCATACGCTGCCTCGTGGGCATTCGTGGATCGGATTGCCGCCCAGGTCGGGGAACCCGCGTTGCGGCGCGTCCTGCTGCGGGCCGCCGGCGGGGTCGGTGCGTACGACGCGGAGGCGGCGGGGGACGCCACGTCCGCCGGGCAGCCCTCGCTGGCCCTCGACGGGCGCACCATCCTCGACCAGCTGGAGCAGGCCAGTGGCAGTCTGATGGCGACCTGGTTCGCGGAGCGCGTCTTCACGCCCGACACCGCCGCGCTCGTAGCGCAGCGAACCATGGCTCGTACCGCGTATCTGGCGCTCGTCGATCGGGCCGGGGACTGGGGCGCGCCCGACCTCATCCGGGCAGCGATGACCGCCTGGAACTTCGCGGTGGCGCAGCGGGCGATGGTGGCCGCCGTGAGTTGGCTCCAGGATCGCGATCGGCTCCTCGCCGCCGTTGAAGCCGATCATCTCTCTATACCCTCACGACTTCGCGAGCGCTGGCTGACCGATGGCGGCGGGCCGGGCGCGCAGGCGGAACTGAAGGCCGAGGCCGCGGTGGTGAGCGGGTATCGTCTGGCGGCCAGTGCGGTCGGCGACGCGCGCGGCCCGATCGAAACGCTGGGCCTGCTCGGTGCTCCCGACACGACCGCCGTGCTCGCCACCGCCGCCGGCATGTTCGCCAACGGGGATCTCGTGGGGGCGGCGGAGGCTATTCAGCGCGCCAGCGACCTGGACAACGGAGCACAGGCCAGTGGCGTGGTGCGCATGGCGGCAGGCGTTGCGCTCCTGGCAGTCGCGGTCGCGGCGGTCGTGCTTGCCGGGCGTCGCGTGCGGCGCTGGCGTGCACGGCGGCGCGCCTTAAGCGCGTGACCGGAGCACTCATCGGGCGCTGCTACACTGCCGGGCCATGACCTCCGACGCCCCATCGCAGTCGACGCGCCTCGTGGAGCCGCATTTCGAGACCGCGGCGGACGTCCTCGCCGGCGACACGGCGGACGCCTATTTCGAGCGCGCCCGCCGCATCCTGGCCGCGGAGGGGATCGACCCGGTGGTCACCATGGAGATCTTCTGTCGCGCGAATGCGGTCCTGTGCGGCGCGGAAGAGGCGCTCGCCTACCTGCGCGAGATCCTTGGCAACGGGCGGAGGCTCGACCCGCCGCCGGTCGTCGAATCGCTCCATGACGGGGATCGGATCACGCCGCTCGAGGTCGTCCTGCGTATCACGGCGCGTTACTCCGCCTTCGGCCTGTACGAGACAGCTCTCCTAGGCATCCTCGCCCAGTCGACCGGTTGGGCAACCGCGGCGCGCCGCATCGTCGAGGCTGCCTCGCCCATTCCGGTCATCGGATTCGGCGCGCGCCACGTCCACCCCTCGGTTGCCGACCAGATGGACTATGCCAGCGTGGTGGGCGGCTGCATCGGCGCTTCCACCCCGGCCGGCGCCCGGCTCGCGGGCCTGAGCCCGACGGGCACCATGCCCCACGCCCTGATCATCATCTTTGGCGACACGGTACGGGCGGCAGAAGCGTTCGATCGCCACGTGGAATCGGACGTGCCACGCATCGTCCTGGTCGACACCTTCCGCGACGAGGCGGAGGAATCGGTTCGGGTCGCCAACGCGCTGGGCGATCGCTTGTACGGCGTCCGCCTGGACACGCCGTCCGAACGCGGACGCGTCACGGCAGACCTCGTGAAGGAGGTCCGCGCCCGCCTCGATCTGGCCGGGCACGGTCACGTCCGCATAGTCGTCTCCGGCGGCCTCGACGCCGATCGGATCGCCTACTTCAAGGAGGCCGGTGCGCCGGTCGACTCATTTGCCGTCGGCTCGGCCATCAGCGACGCCAGCCCCATCGACTTCACCGGCGACCTCAAGGAGATCGATGGGAGGCCGATCGCCAAGCGCGGCCGTATCCCCGGGCGCAGCGAGAATCCGCGCCTTCACACCGTCGATCTCGGCGGTGAGCGGTGACCAGTTCGCGCGGCCGCGCCCGCGGTCCCGAAGAGACCGGCGAGCGAGAATCGGCCTACGAGCTCTTCCAACGCGGGTCTCGCCTCCTCGCGGAGCATCACCCTGGCGCGGCATCCGTGGTCCTCGAGCGGGCCGAGCGCCTCGAGCCGGGCAAGGCATCGATCCTGGAAGCCCTGGCGCGCGCCTATTTCAACCAGGGCCGGCACGCCCTCGCCGCCGACCGATTCCAGCAGATGATCGACCGCGACCCGCTCGCGCATTACGCGCACTTTGGCCTGGGCTTGGCGCGGCATCGGCTCGGCGACGATCGTCAGGCGCGGATTCACCTCCGCATGGCGGTCTTCCTCAAGCCTGAGGTGGACGATTACCAGCGGGCCCTCGCGCGAGTTCGCGGCGTCTAGAGCCCGAGGCCGACTCGGATCCGGAGGCGGCTCCTAAAGGCGGCGCACGATCCGCACCCGCCGACGCCGGTGCTGCGCGCCGCCGGCGGCGCGCGGGATGACGCTGATCGAACCATCGGCCTCGAGGATGGCGAGGCGCACCTCCTTGACATTCGCGAACCCGTGCTCGCGCAGGGCCATCTCTGCGTCCTCGACAGTGAGCTCCTCGTTCTCGAGTGCCGGTTTGATCCACGCGCCATCGCGGGCCAGGATCGTCGGCTGTGACTCGAGCAGCCCTTCGATGAAGGGGACCCGGGTACGTGCGAGGGAAATCGCGCGATTCATGGCCACCAGGGTCACGATGATGATCACGCCGCCGAGCAGCGACGTGTCGGGCCCGGTCATGGCCGGCTGAACCGCGTTCGCCACCAACAGGATGAGCACCAGGTCGAAGAGCGTGAATTGACCGATCTCCCGCTTGCCAAAGACCCGGAGCATGGCGATCAGCGCGATGTAGATGACCCCTGAGCGGACCACGAGCTCCCACCAGGGGAGGCCCAGGTTGAACATCGGTCAGGACTCTGCCGGCAGCCGATCCAGGTGCCTGGCCAGCCACAGGATCGCGACAATCGACTTCGCGTCCTGGACCTGACCGTCGTCGATCGCCGCGAGGGCCTCACCAAGTGTGAGCCAGCTGGCCTCCAGGTCCTCGTCCTCGGGAGATGCCACATCGGGCGTGGGAACCAGGTCGCTGGCAAGGAAGAGGGTCAGCCGCTCCGTGCAGAATCCGGGTGCCGAGAAGAAGGCCGGACCGGTCTGCCAGCTCGCAGCCCTCACGCCCACCTCCTCGGCGAGCTCGCGGGCCGCCGTTTCGGCGGGCTCCTCGCCCGGGTCGCGCGTCCCGGCGGGGACCTCCAGCAGCGTCGTAGCGGCGGCCTGCCGCCACTGGCGCACCATCGCCAGCCGCTCCCCGTCCCAGGCCACGATCACCACCGCGCCGGGGTGCACCACGATCTCGCGGCGCGCCTTGCGCCCGGTCGCGAGCTCGACGTCATCAACCCGCAGCGAGATCAGGCGTCCCTCGTATGCCATCCGGGAGGCAAGGGTTCGCTCGGCCATGGCCACCTCTCACGGGCGTTGGGGGCGACCATCGTACCGGACCCGCCTCGTCAGGTCGGCTGCTAGAGTGCGGCAGTGGTCAGCTGTCGATGATCGAGGTCGAGGGCCTCGGCAAGCGCTTTGGCGCGGTCCAGGCCGTCCACGAGCTCAGCTTCACCGTTGGCGATGGCGAGATCTTTGGGCTGCTCGGTCCGAACGGCGCCGGCAAGACGACGACCGTGCGGATGCTCGCGGGCCTCATCGTGCCCTCCGCGGGCGGCGCGCGCGTCAATGGGCTCCAGCTCGGTCCTGATTCGGCCCGGATCCGGGCATCATCGGGCATCCTGACCGAGAGCCCGGGTCTCCACGACAAGCTGACTGCGCGGGAGAACCTCTCCTACTACGGCTTCCTCTACGGACTGCGGGGCGGCGCGCTGCGTGGTGCAGTGAGCCGCTACCTGGAGATCGTGGGCCTCGAGGAGATGGGGGACCGCAAAGTGATTGGCTTCAGCAAGGGGATGCGGCAGAAGGTCGCCATCGCGCGGGCGCTCCTCCATGAGCCGGAGGCGATCTATCTCGATGAGCCGACGAGCGGGCTCGACCCGCACGCGGCCAAGATGGTGCGCGACTTCGTCTCGACCCTGCGCAACGCCGGTCGCTCGATCGTAATGTGCACCCACAACCTGGACGAGGCCGAGCGGCTCTCGGATCGGATCGGGATCATGCAGGGGACTCTGTTGCGGGTTGATACTCCCGCCGCCCTCCGCCGACGTGGTCGAGCGGCGACCGTCCGCATCGAGCTCGCTGCCAGCGACGGTGAAGCTCACCGCCTTCTCGACGCTCTCGCGGCGCTGCCATTCGTGGCGGCGGCCCGAACCGAGCCGGGCGGCCTGCAGGTCGAGGTGCGCGATCCGCGGCGCGACAACCCCGAGCTCGTTGCGGCGCTCGTCGCCCACGGCGCGAGGATCGTGGCAATCCACGAGCAGGCGGCCTCCCTCGAGGACGTCTACCTGCACCTGGTGGGCGAGATCGGGGAGCGCGATGCGGCTTAGCTACGTGGCTGCGGTCTTCGGCAAGGAATGGCGCGACATCCGCTCGAATCGGATCCTGCTCGGGGCGGTGGTCCTGCCCGCAATCGTGTTCGCCGCCATCCCCACCGGGCTGGTCGCGTTCATCCAGACGCACGAGCTCGACCCCAACCAGCTCGACCAGATCAAGCGCTTCATCGAGCAGTTCCCCAACCTGTCGCCCAAGCTGGCGGTGCAGGGGTTCATCGTTACGAACTTCATGGCCTACTTCCTCCTCATTCCGGCCATGGTGCCAATGGCGATTGCGACCCAATCGGTGATCGGCGAGAAGCAGGCACGCTCACTCGAGCCGCAATTGGCTACGCCGATCCAGGTCCCCGAGCTGCTCGCCGGCAAGGCGCTCGCTGCGGCGCTGCCCGCGGTCCTGGCGACGTGGGGGGTCTACGCCGCGTATGGGTTCGTGAACGGCGCGATCGCCGACACGCGATTGACGTACCTCGTCTTCAGTGACGTGTGGTTGACGGCGATGGTCAGCCTGGTCCCGCTGATCTGCCTCTTCAGTGTCCTGCTCGGGATCGTCGTGTCGAGTCGGGTGAGTGACGCACGCACGGCGCAGCAGATCGGCGGCTTCGTGGTGATCCCGATCATTGGCATCGCCGTCGCCCAGTTCTTTGGCGGTCAGGCGACCTTCACGCTGCAGCAGGTGCTGATCGGCGACCTGGTCGTGACGGCCTTCATCGGTACGACGATCGTCATCGGCTCATGGGTCTTCGACCGTGAGTCCATCCTGACTCGATTGGGATAGACGGCGTGGACCCAAACAAATGAGGCCGACCACACGGCCGGCCTCATTTCATCGGTCCAATGAGAGGTCAGCCCTTGACGGAGCCTCCGACGATTCCGCGCACGAAGTAGCGCTGCAGGCTGATGAAGACGATGAGCGGGACTGCCATCGAGAGGAAGGCCGCCGCTCCGAGGAACTGTTCGCCGCCGCCGATGGACGTCACGAGACCCGCAATGCTCACCGGGAGCGGCGCATTGTCCGGGTTCACCGAGCTGATGTAGATCAGGGCGACCAATAGGTCATTCCACACGAACAGGAACTGGAAGATTGCCAGCGCCGCGAGGGCTGGGACGCTCATCGGGATCGCCAGGCGGAAGAACGACGTGACCGGACTCGCGCCGTCGATCGCCGCCGATTCAAAGACCTCGCGAGGCAGCGACCCCATGAAGTTCCGCAGCAGGTAGATCGCGAAGGGCAGCCCATACCCGGTGTGCGCCAGCCAAACCGCGAGGAATGTCCCGGCGATGCCCCAGGTGGAGAAGAGGCTCAGGATCGGGATCAGTGTGGCCTGGAGCGGAACGACCAGGAGCCCCACGACGATGACGAACAAGATGTTGCGTCCGGGGAACTCCATCCAGCTAAAGGCGTAGGCGGCAAACGCCGCCACGAAGATGGGGATCACCGTCGCCGGGATGCTGATGAACAGGCTGTTCAGAAAGTTCGTCCCAATGTTCTGCTGGCTGAGCACGTGCGAGTAGTTCTCGAACGTGAAGCGGTACGGCGGGAAGATCGCAGTCCACCAACCGCTGCCGCTCGCGACGTCGCCGGGCCGGAAGGAGTTGATCGCCAGGCCCACGGTGGGGATCAACCAGATCACCATCAGGAGGATCAGGATTCCATGCAGCCCCAGACGGCCGCGGACGCGGCTGAACCAGCTGCGCGTTGCGGCTGGAGATTCCATGGGCGCAGCAACGGCGGTCATCGCACCGACTCCTGAGCGCGGAAGCGGCCGATGTTGAAGAACATGATTGGCACGATGGCCAGCAGCAGGACCACCGCGAGGGCGCTCGCCCGCCCGAATTGGTTGAAGTGGAACATGTTGTTGTACATCAAGGTGGCGATCACGTCGGTATGCAGCTGTCCACCGGTCATCGTGAAGACGACGTCGAAGGTCTTCAGCGCCGTGATGATCATGGTGGTCGACACGACCACGAGGGTCGGCACCAGCAGGGGAAAGACGATCCCGCGAAAGACCTGCAGCTCGGTCGCGCCGTCGACCCGCGCGGCCTCGAGCAGCTCAGGGTTGATCCCCTTGAGGGCCGCCGAGATGATGACCATCCCGAACCCGGTCCACATCCAGGTCATCACGATGATCAGCATGAAGGTGTTCACGCTGAATTCCTCGACCTGGACCCAGGGGACGGGCCCCAATCCGACCGTGCCGATGGCCGCATTGAGCGTGCCAGTCTGGACCGCGCCCGGCGGGTTGTATCCGTACATGTACAGCCAGATGACCCCGGCGGCCACCATGCTGATGGCGAGCGGCACAAAGATCACGCCCTTGGCGAACCCCTCGTAGCGAACGCGGTCCACGAGGACGGCCACCAACAGGCCCAGACCCACTACGAGGCCAGTCAGAAAGACCAGCCACAGCACGTTGTTCTTCAGCGCCGAAAGGGCATCGTCACTTGTGAAGAACCAGATGTAATTGGCTAGTCCGACGAATTTCGTCCCGAACGTGTTCTGGAAGCTCGAGATGATCGTCCCGATCATGGGGTAGACCAGGAAGAGTCCGAGGAAGGCGAACGCCGGCGCCAACCAGAGCCACGGCCGAACCCGTCCCTTGCTCCGTTCTGGCAGGACACGCAGCACCTGCTCGGTCCCCCAGATGTAGCCCACCAGAACCGCAGGGACACCGACCACCACGATCAGCGCGGTGATCAACTTATCGGTCATGCGCTACCTCCGGCTTCGTGGCGTCTGCCATGGCCAGGACGCGGCGCGTGGCCGCGCCCCGGCTGAGGGTCAGGTCATGTGGCGTTACGACGAATAGGCATCATCGGCGACCTTCTGTAGCGCCTGTAGCGCCTGGTCGACCGTCTCGGCGCCCTTCGAGAGGGTCACCATGTGCGACTTGAAGGCCGCATTCATGGCATTCGGCATCTGGTCAGATGCATCGAAGACGAACTGCGTGGCGCTGGTGATGAGCCCGGCCATGGTCTTGCTGAGCGCATCGGTGTAATCGTTGGCGTTCTTGTTGGCCGACAGGGCTCCGCCCTTCTTGACCCAGATGTCCTGGGCGGGCGCGGTCACCAGGTAGCGCATCAGCGACTTGGCTGCGGGCGTGTCGTGGAACATTGCGAAGAGGTCGCCGGAGCCCTCGACCGCGGTCTTGAACTGATCGTTGATTGAGGGGAATGGGAAGGCGTTGTAGTCCGTGGGATTCTTCAGCCCCGCGAACTTTCCGAGGCCGGTAATAAAGCTGGCCTGGTGCAGGAACTCGCAGCCGGGCGGGGTGGCGAAGAGCGGGTCGCCGGCGAGATCGAACTTGGTGTTGATCGCGTTGGTCCCTCCGCCGTATGTATTCGCCACGACGTCCTTCATGTACAGATCGAAGGCGGCCTTGATCTGCGGATCGGTCCACTTGACCTTCCCGGCCACCCAGTTGTTGTAGACATCAGGACCGGCCTGGTGCAGGAGGATGTCTTCGATCCAGTCCGTGCCCGGCCAGCCGGAGTCGGCGCCGGAGCTCAGGCCCAGGCACCAGATGGCGTTCGCGGCGCCCTTGTTCGCCTGCGCCTGCGTCATCAGGTCATCCCAGGTCGCAGGCGCCTTTCCCGTGTAGTCGTGCAGCTTTGGATTGAACCAGATCAACCCTTTCACCGACGCCTTGATGAAGACGCCGTAGGTCTTGCCGTCGATCTTGCTTAACGCGACGAGGCCCGGTGAGGTCTCGCTGGTGTAGGTCGCGACATCGAGCACGTCGTCGAGCGGCTTTAGCTTTCCGGCGGCAGCGTATTCCTTCATCTGGCCAGGGCCAGGTATGCCGGCCAGGTCAGGCAGGACGTTGGTCCTCAGGCCCGCCGCCAGGATGTCGTTGATGGATCGGGTGCCGGTGTATTTGACATGAGCCCCGGTCGCCTTCTCCCACGGCTGCACCATCGACAGGAACGCGATCTGTTCAGTATCGGTCCATGTTCCGATGACGGTGACCGACTGATCCTTGAGGTTTTCGGTCCCTCCTGAGCCGCCGCCAGGTGTCGGACTCGACCCTCCTCCACACGCGGCCAGGATCAATGCCAACACCATGAACGGGGTGAAACTGCGCAACCGTGATCTCATTCGTAACTCCTCGCTTCGGGGCGCGTCCCCCGCGCCCGCCAGGTGACGCCCGCTTGAACGAGGGGCACCCCGACCCTCGCTGGCGGATCTAGTTGATGAGGGTCTTTTCGGTCTCTGGATCGAAAAGGTGGAGCTTGTCCGCCGGAATCGTCAGGTCCACCTTGTCACCAGGCTTGACCTGTCGATCCGATGGGACCAGCGCCACGACCTCACCGCCCTCAATCTGTGTGTGCAGCAGCTCTTCGTTGCCCAGGTACTCCACAACATCGACCTGGGCTGGAATGCGAATCACGCCGTTCCCTTCTGAGCCGGCGATGTCCAGGTGCTCCGGTCGAAAGCCCATCAGCAACGTCGTGCCGGATGTCCGTTGCTTCGCGATCTCCGCGGGCCGGCCAGTGAGGGCGATCTGCTGCGACCCCATGGCGAGCGCGCCGTCGGCGACCGTGGTGGTCGCAAAGTTCATGGCGGGGGATCCGATGAATCCCGCGACAAAGACATTGCTGGGATGGTCGTAGAGCTCCTGCGGTGTACCCGTCTGCTGGAGGAGCCCGTCGCGCATGACCGCGATTCGATCGCCCATGGTCATGGCTTCGACCTGGTCGTGGGTGACGTAGATCGTCGTGGTCCCGAGACGCTGGTGAAGCCGCGCGATGTTCGCGCGTGTCTCGACGCGGAGCTTCGCATCGAGGTTGGAAAGCGGCTCGTCCATCAGGAACACCGAGGGTTCCCGGACGATGGCACGGCCCAGCGCCACTCGCTGCCGCTGGCCGCCAGAGAGCGCCTTTGGCTTCCGGTCGAGGAGGTTGGCCAGGCCGAGGAGCCCGCCGGTCTCCTTCACGCGGCGCTCGATCTCTGCCTTGGGCGTCTTCCGCAGCTTCAGGCCAAAGGCCAGATTGTCGTAGACGCTCATGTGCGGATAGAGCGCATAGCTCTGGAAGACCATCGCGATATTGCGGTCCTTGGAGGGAACGTCGTTCACGACTCGGTCGCCAATCAGGAGGCGACCCTCGCTGATCTCCTCCAGGCCAGCGACGCAGCGCAGTGCCGTCGTCTTCCCGCAGCCCGAGGGTCCGACCAGCACCAGGAACTCCCCGTCATGGATCTCCAGGTTGAGGTCATTGACTGCCAGCACGTCGCCGCTGTAGCGCTTGACCAGGTGGTCAAAGGTCACCGTTGCCATGGGTCGGTCGAACCTCCCTGTGGGCTATCGGGTGGCGCCAGGGCGCTCGCGTCCCTTCGCGGGCATCATAGTACGCGTGACAACTGATACGCGATGCCCCACGCATCGTGCTTTCCGGTCGCCCCGGTGCGCCTGAAGACGACCCTGCGTCCGCGTCGCGAGCCGCTTCCTTCGCTCTACGAGCGGTACCCGGAAGCAGGCGCCGCCGCGCGGCATCCGCGCGGCCTGCAGACGGTGCCCATCGAGGCGATCGTGGGCACCGCCCGCCATCCATCACAGAACACCACCGACTTCCTCCCGCTCCCGGCGCTGCGCGGGCGCAACTGGGAGGCGCGCCGGCAAAGGATCCAATCCGCAACGAATGAATTAAGAGTCCTGCCTCCGATCGAGCTTCTGCAGGTCGGGGATACGTACTGGGTGGTCGACGGCCACAATCGGGTGGCCGCAGCGCGCGACGTCGGGGCGGTGGCCGTGGACGCGGAGGTGACCGAGCTGCGGCTGCCCGGTACCCCGATCGCCGGCCATACCCCGGCCGGGGCGACCGCGCTCATTGGTTCCGATGAGCTCCGCCTGGCCGCGGAAGGGAGGCTGTCGCGGACTGTCGACCATCGCATCGAGGGGGAGACATTGGGCCGCGAGCAGCTGGGGCGGATGCTGCAGGCTGCTGACGAGGAAGCGGCCGCCGCGGACGCCGAACGCGAGGCAGGCAATTCGGACGAGGAACCCCCGGACGCTCCGCAGTGACGGTTCGTCTCAGCGTGCGCTGGCCGGATCCGCTCATGTTCGAGGAGCGAGCCGGCCAACCGCTCCGCATCCTGGCTCTGGCGGATGAGTCGGAACCGGCCCTGGACTCAGCCGAAACGCGCCAAGGTCTCCTTCCGGTCGACCTGATCATCGGCTGCGGTGATCTGCCGGTCGACTACCTGCGCTTCGTGACCGATATCTTCAACGCTCCCCTGGCCTTCGTGCGCGGCAACCATGACGTCGGCGGGGCCTGGGAGACCGGCGAGGCGACCGATGTGCACCTGCCTCAGCCCCTTCCCGATGGCCGCCCGATCGAAGAGGCCGGCATCACGCTTCTCGGATTCTCAGGGGTCCCCTGGCACGGTGGCTCGGGCCTGCAGGTCGGTGAGTCGGCCCTCTGGCGACGAGCGGTCGGTTCGTGGCTTCGTCTTCGGCTCCGACCCCGCCGGCCATGCCTGGTCGTCACGCACACGGCGCCACGTGGCATCAACGACGGTCTGGATCGCGTCCATCGCGGATCGACGGCGATGCGGTGGCTCGCCGGAACGATTGCCCCGCCCCTCTGGCTCCACGGTCACACGACGCTCATCACGCGCCGGCTGGACGCCCGTCGCGTCGACGAGGGCGGGACGATCTTCTACAACTGCGCCGGAGCGGTACTCGTGGAGCTCCTCCCGCCCGACTGAGCGGCCGGTGCGGAGGCTGATCGGCTCGGCGCGGCGCGGTAGGCTCTCGCCAGATGCGCCCCACCATCCTGCGGTATGCGATCGCCTTCGTCCTTGCCCTCGCCGCGCTCGTTGGGCTGCTGCTCCTCGTCAGGCCCCTGATCTTCACCTTTTCGTCTCCTCGGGACGACAGCGTCTACGCGGTTGCCGCGACCGGAGAGATCGGAGAGACGCCACGCGTCAAGGAGCTGGTGCTGAACGAGCCGCACGGGCTCCAGGGTGAGCGTCCCAATGGTCCCCACGCTGCGATCAGCGTGGTCATCACCCGGACCCTGACCGGCCAATTCAGCGTCATGAGCGCGTGGTCCGTGGTCCACCAGTGCCTGGTGGTTGTCGCCGCGGATCGGCTGCGCGACTGCCGCGGCTCGACCTGGACCTTCTCCGGTGAGCCGATATCGCCTGGCGCCCCTCCGCTGCAGCAATTTCCTGTGCATGTCGAACAGGGCGCGGTGGTCGTGGATTTCACCCGTCCAGTCGCCGTGACGCGCTAGCATCCACGCGAGGAGGTGCACCGATGCCTGACCTGGGCATTTTCGGCTGGATCGTTGTCGGCCTGTTGGCGGGGGCGATGGCCGGATTCTTCGTGCCCGGGCGCGAGCGCTACGGGTGCCTCGGCACGACGCTGATTGGCGTGCTGGGCGGGCTCGTGGGCGGATGGATCTGGACCCAGGTGCTCAACCAGCCCCCAGCCTCCGGCCTGTTGGGTGCCCTGTTGATCGCGATCCTCGGCTCGGCGATCGTCCTCGTCGTCCTCCGCACCGTGAACCGCGAGCCCTAGTGCCCGTCAATTGATGAGGTTGCCTCCGTTGCCGCCCTCTCCCCCGCGGCCGGGCTCGCGCTCGCGCAGGAAGCGTTCGATATCGGCGATCAGCTCGTCGCCGACCGGCAGGCGCGCCTCGTCGGCCATCGCTTCCAGCCGCTCGATATAGGCCTTCGTCCGCTCATCGGCCGCCGTTGCGGCATCGAGAAGCGAGCGGGTCTCCAACGCTCGCGAGGGCAGCTCACCGAGCGGCAATTCAATGCCGAGGTACCGCCCAAGGTTCTTGAGCAGCTCGATCGCCGCGTTGGGATACACGCCCGAGACGTAGTGGGGCACCTGGGCGAAAAGGCCAGCAGCTGGTATTCCCGCCTGTGAGACGGCGAGCTCGAATACGGAGAGTGCCGCAGACGGAACGCGGAGCCTGCCATCAGGCCCCTGCGCAATCTCGGGTGGCAGCAGTCCAGGAGCCGATGCTGTCCCGAGCACCGGCACCGGCCGCGTGTGCGGCACGGCGACCGGAATGGCGCCGAGACTTACCCAGCTCGACGCTCCCAGCTTCTTGGCGAGGGTCACCATGTCCGCTGCCATCTGGTGCCATCGGTAGTCGGGCTCGGGTCCGGTCAGAATTAGCAGGTCGCGCTCAGCGACGCGCGATGAGCGGAGCTTGAGCTCGGGCCACTCGAGGTTGATGAGGGTCCCGCTCAGGATTTCCAGCGTGGGGCGGCGGGCGCGGTAGTCGAAGATCTCGTCCGCGTCGAAGGTGGCCACAACCTGGCCGTCCCCGGCGAGCTGTTGCGCGGCCATGGTGCCCGCCGATCCCGCGTCGACCCAGCCGTCGAACGCGGCGACGAATACCGGGTCGCTCAGTTGTGCGGATTCGTGCTCACGATAGAGAGGCATGCCTGAAGGATACGGGCAGCGGGCCACAGGCGCGCGGGCCAGCCAGTTTGAAGCGCCCGTCGCGCGGATTGGGCTAGACCACGGCGAGGGCGCGAGGGTCCGCCCCCCGACCGCGCCGGATCGAGGGCCAACGCGGAAGGCGAGTACCCGAAGTCAGGGGCGGTACCCCAATCGCTCAAGACCGCGCGTTTAGTAGTCCAGGTGGGTGCAGGCCACGAGGTCGTCCGCAAAGCCGGTGATGTTTTGATGGACCGTCAGCACGCGCGACGAGTCTGGGATTTCATACTGAGTGGTCGGATAGCTGGTGACATAGACCAGCCTGCCATCGACGTTGGGCTGCAGGTCCTGTGTCAGGACGACGTCCAAGCTGTTCTCGGCACACGAGCCGTCGCCGATCTCCATCCTGTAATGCGAGCCCGGCACAAGCCCGCTTACCGACACCGTCAGGGTGTAACCATAGCCCTTGATGTCGATCGTCACCGTCCCCTGTGCCGCCTGGTAACGCTTGCCCGCTTGGAGCTGGAAGGTGAGTTTCTGTGGCGTCTGGGTGGGCGCTTGGGTTGGACTGGGAGTGGCTCTTGTCGGGGAAGCCGACTGCGATGCCGCAGCCGAGCTCCCGCTACAGGCAACAAGCGCCAGCAAGACTTGTAGAGCCAGGAAGGCGGCCACTCCACGCGTCTTCATTGACCTGTCGAAGAATGCGATTGCCCCCTTGGGGCTGTCAATGACAAGGCGGGATCGCGCGACCCGCTCACCAGATCTGTGAGTGTTGACGTCGCAATGGAGCCGAGCACAGCGCCCGTCCGATTGAGATCCGGCGGGCTCGGCAACCTCGCTCGGACCGATGTGTAGCGGGGTGCCGAACGACTACACTCGGCGTGGATCGATCCCGATGGTCAGGCAGTGGCGTGCGCCTGCCTAGACGGCGGCCAGCAGCAGGAGGGCGGCGCCGATGGCGACGACGGCGTCAGGGGGCGGCGATCCGAGGCCACGTCGGGGGCTGAGCCAAGCTGACAATCGACTTGTGCGAGGCGTCGGTCGGGTGCCCGCCTCGGTTCAGGCCAAGTTGCTGACCGCTTTCGTGGGCCCGCTCCTCCTCCTCGTCGTCGTGGGCGTCCTGGGCCTGCGGGTCATCGGCGATTCGAATGAGAGGATCGTCACACTCGGGATGCTCCAGCAGCGGGCCACGGCGTACCACGCACTGCAGACCGCCGCAGCCCAGGTTCGAGAGCTGCTCAGACAGCGGACCCTAGGCCCCGGCGGCGGGGGCGAGAACGTCGCCGGGCGGCTGCCCCTTGACCGAACGATCCGCTCAACGCTTCTTGTGCTGGACAAGGCGGCCGATGCCGCGCAGCTTGGATTCGTGCCTCCCGATGACCAGAAGCGTACGCTCGCGCTGATCCGGCAGGTACGCGTTCAACTCTCCACGGTGATGACGAGGATCAGTGAACTCGACGGGCCTGCTGGAGATCCCATTGGCGGCATACACCTCCAGCATACCGATGCGGATCCTCTCGCCAGTCGCCTCAACGATCTCGCAGGCTCGCTTGTGTCTGCGACCCAGAGTGCCACCAACGCGATGATCGACCTGAATCAGAGGTCATTCAGCGCAACACGGGATCTATTCATCGTCGTCGCAATCGGGAGCACCATCCTGGCCTTGCTCCTGGGCTACGTCCTTTCGTGGTCGATCATCGGGCCAATCAGGCAGATGGAGACCCGCCTTGCGGCGATCGCATCCGGCGACTTCTCGAGCCACGTCGAGGTGTCCAACCGCGATGAGCTGGGCGCACTTGCCTCGCACCTCAATCGGATGAACGACGAGCTGGGACGCCTGTACCAAGCGCTCGAAACTGCGAGCCAACACAAGTCGGAGTTCCTCGCCAACATGTCGCACGAACTACGAACGCCATTGAACGCCATCATCGGCTTCTCCCAAGTCCTCAAGGAGCAGATGTTCGGCGAACTGAATGCCAAGCAGGCGGACTACATCGACGACGTCCTCAGCTCGGGTCACCATCTCCTGAATCTCATCAATGACATCCTCGATCTTTCCAAAGTCGAGGCGGGGCGCATGGAGCTGCAGCTGGCAACGTTTGCCCTCCCCGAGATACTCGAGAATGCGATATCGATGGTCCGTGAGCGTGCGACCCGGCAGGCCGTCATCTTGACCACGGCGATCGACCACTCCGTAGGACTCCTCGAGGGTGACGAGCGTAAGGTCAAGCAGATCATCTTCAATCTGCTCTCCAACGCCGTGAAGTTCACACCCGGCGGTGGTCAGGTCACCGTGGCAGCGAGAGCCAACGACATGGATGTCGAGATCTCGGTTCGCGACACCGGTGTCGGCATCAGCGCAGAGGATCAGGACCGGATCTTCGAGGAGTTCTATCAGGTGGGCGCCGGCAAGACGCAAGAAGGGACCGGTCTGGGCCTGGCCCTGACGAGGCGACTCGTCGAGCTGCATCATGGTCGCCTGAGCGTCGAGAGCGAGCCTGGCGTCGGGAGCGCGTTCACGGTCACGTTGCCCCTCCGCCAGGCGCAATCCGAGGCCGAGATTGCGGCTGCCATAGCGGAGGAGCCAGTTTCTCTATGAGTGACCAAGGCGCAGGCAGGCTGATTCTCATCGTCGAGGACAACGACAAAAACCTGAAGCTCGTTCGGGATGTCCTGCAATTCCATGGGTTCCGCACTGTGGAAGCGATCAGCGGCGAGGACGCCCTGGTCATGGCTCGCAAACACCGGCCCGACCTCGTGCTCATGGACATCGCGCTGCCTGGCATCGACGGGGTCGAGGCGGCGCGGCAACTCAAGGCTGAGCCGTCGACGGCAAGCATCCCGATCGTCGCGCTGACCGCGTCCGTGATGGAAGCCGATCGGGCACGCTTCGGCAAAGTCGGGTTCGCCGGCCTCATCGCCAAGCCAATCGATGTCCTGACGTTCCCCGACCAGGTACTCACCTACCTCAGGCAGCCTGCCGAGGAGACGTAGGTGCCACGCCAATCGCGGATCCTGGTGGTTGACGACAGCCCGCAAAACCGCCGACTCCTCGAGGCTGTCCTATCGGCTCGGGGCCACGCCGTATCGAGCGCGGCCTCCGGCCGCGAGGCGCTGGATCTGATCGCTAAAGAGCCGCCGGACCTCGTGCTTCTCGACATCGTGATGCCGGAGATGGACGGCTACGAGGTCTGCCGGGTCCTCCGGGCGGATCCGGCCACGAAGATGTTGCCGATCATCATGCTCACCTCGAGCGGGGACCAGGACAAGGTTGGCGCGATTGAAGCCGGAGCCGACGATTTCATCGCCCGCCCCTTCGATCAGCCCGAGCTCCTGGCGCGCGTCAGATCGCTGCTGCGCATCAAGGAGTATCACGACACCATCGGGGCGCAGGCCGCTGAGCTGGCCGAGCTGAACCAGACATTGGAGAGTCGCGTCCGCGCCCAGGTCGAGGAGCTGGAGCATCTCGGGCGGCTGCGTCGCTTCCTGTCGCCCCAGCTGGCAGAGCTCATCGTCTCGGGGGATGACGAGACCTTGCTCGACAGCCATCGACGTGAGATCACCGTGGTCTTCTGCGACCTTCGAGGGTTCACAGCGTTCTCCGAGACCGCCGAGCCCGAGGAGGTAATGGCCGTGCTCGGCGAGTTCCACACCGAGCTGGGGCGGCTGATCTTTCAATTCGGAGGGACGCTGGAGCGGTTTGCAGGCGATGCGCTAATGATGTTCTTCAACGATCCGTTCCCATGTCCTGACCCACCGCTGCAAGCCATCCGCATGGCGCTGGCCATGCAGGAACGGGTCGCCGAGCTGGCCACGGGCTGGCGCAAACGCGGCCATCAGCTCGCCCTTGGGATCGGGATCGCCGTAGGCTACGCAACACTTGGCCGCATCGGCTTCGAGGGACGCTTCGATTACGGGGCCGTGGGCAGCGTCGTTAACCTTGCAGCGCGGCTATGTGCCGAGGCACTCGGCGGGCAGATCCTGCTGGCAGGTGGCGTCTTCGCGGCAGTCGAAGGCATTGTGGCGGCGGAGCCACTGGGCCCGTTGATCCTGAAGGGTTTCCACCGTCCTATCGAGGCGTACCTCGTCACGGGCTCGAATGCGGTCGAGGATGGTCGCGCCCAGGACTGAGGTCCGCGGTTCCCTTCCCAAGCCAAGACTCTGAGGCCCGTGGGAATTCCAAGTCGATTCGAGGGTCGTGGGCCTGGTTGTTCGCGATCTCGAGCTGCTCCTCGAGATCGGCCTCGCCAGCCTGCCGTTCGAGCGCTGCGATGAGCTCGACCGGATACTTCCTGCTCCAGCTAGTGGAGCTCATCGACGGCTTGCCTCACGCCCAGCTCGAAGCCTGTGATTGGCGCCAGATGCGCTGCGGCTTCTGCAGTTAACGTGGTGGTGAGCATGGGATCTCCTCTCGGTTTACGATCACATCAACTGTTGGTCCGTCGTTACGGGATGAATGCACAACTCCTCGACCCTGCCGACTCCTACGCTCAATCCGAGCGTGAATCGCGGTGGCCTTAGCTCAACCGGCAGAGCATCGGATTGTGGATCCGAAGGTTATGGGTTCGACCCCCATAGGCCACCCCACCCGTTCTGAGCACGAAGCCGGCCTGTCGGCGGCTTCGTCTTCGAACAGACGTTCCCACCGGTTGCCGATGTGTTGCCTATCGCGGTCGTGAGAATGGCGTCCATACGATCGACAGCGTCCTGCAACATGGCAGGGATGACGTGGGCGTATAGGTTCAGGGTGATCCCGATCTGTGAGGGCTCAACGTCTCCATGATTACGCGCGGCGAGAGGCCCTGGGCCAACATGAGGGGCGGTTCAGGTCGCAGACGGGCCCCAAAAAGGGCCACTGCCGACCCATCATTGGCAACCCGGTAGGCAGCCTGGCGGAATCGGGTCGGCCTCCGTGGCCTGAGACGTCATCCAAGGAGATAGCGAGCGGTCGCCTTTCCGGACCGACGTGCCCAACAAGCGCTTTCAGACCAGCGAGGCGGCCAGGTCTGCAAGCGCCCCTGCGACGGCCTCAGGATCTACGACCATGTGCAGGTGTTGACCGGGCACATGCCTGAGCGGCCAGCCCCGCTGTCTCCGTCGTCTGGCCAGAGCGGAATCGATGAGTTCGGCGTCGCCCGCTCGCTGAGGTCCCGGCTGGGGCTAGCTGTCCCTCAGCTCGGCTGACCGAAGCGCACGGCGAACACGCCACCGGCGAAGCGCCGCCAGGCGGCCTGCTTCGTGACGCCCAGCGCGCGCCCGATCTCGGTCCAGCTGTGACCCTGCCGCCGCGCAGAAAGGACAACCTCATTGAGGGCCTTCTCGATCTTCAGCGACTCGCGGCATAGGCGGGAGACGCCCTCGGGGGGCCGCCGCTCGTCCACCGCGACATTGACCAAGACTCGCATCGGGAAGCCCTCGTAGCGTCAATATTGGTTGACGCTACGATACACGCGCCAAGGTCCGGCGGCACCAGCCCGGCGCTTGCCGTTGAGGGCGGCGGACTTGACACCACCCTCGGGACTGATGTGTAATATATTACATGCCACTCCCGCGCAACCAGCCAATCGTGCGAACCCTGCTGAGCGAACGGGCCTACGTCGTCCTTCGGTCTGCGATCATCGATGCCACCCTCGCTCCAGGAGAGCGGCTGCGCGACCCAGAGCTCGTAACGAGGCTGGGTCTCAGCCGAACGCCGATTCGCGAAGCGCTTGCCCGCCTCGAAGAAGACGGGCTGGTTGAGTCAGCTCCGAACCGGTACACGCGGGTCGCGCCGCTGGATCGGAGGGACGCGCGCGACGCCTATCCGATCGTCGCCGCACTCCACGCCCTCGCCGCCGAGCTCGGGGTGCCCCGCCTTTCGTCGGAGGACATCCGCGCCATGCGATCCCAGAACGACCGATTCGCCAGGGCAATTGCCGCGGTTGACGTGGACGAGGCGATCGCGGCCGACGACGCCTTCCATGTGGTGCTGATCAACGCCTCCGGGAATCCCGCCATCGCGTCCGTTCTTGAGCGGCTGATGCCGCGCCTCCACCGACTGGAACGCGCCCAATTTGGGTCACTCTTGGGGCGACGTTCGGTGAGCCAGCACGAGGCTGTCATTGCCGCATCGAAACGTCGTGACGCACAGGCCACCGCCGCGGCCGTTCGGGACAACTGGCTCTCCTTGGGCGCGCTTATCGAGCAGACCTTCCGGAACGAGGAGTCGTGACATGTTCACCACCGCAACCCATATGTCGCTCGAATCGTATGCCCGATACCCCCTGATGTTCGGCCCCTCGCCGGTCCATCCCCTCGAGCGGCTGACGGCGCGCCTCGGCGGTGCGGCGGTCTGGGCCAAGCGCGAGGACGTCAATTCAGGCCTCGCCTTCGGCGGCAACAAGGTCCGCAAGCTGGAGTACCTGGTCGCCGACGCGCTAGCGCGGGGCTGCGACACACTCGTCTCGATCGGCGGCGTGCAGTCGAACCACACCCGCCAGGTTGCCGCGGTGGCGGCCGTGGCCGGCCTGAAATGCGTGCTGGTCCAGGAGAGCTGGGTGGACTGGCCGGACGTTACATACGACCGAGTCGGCAACATCCTCCTGAGCCGCCTCATGGGGGCCGATGTCCGGCTGGTCAAGGCCGGCTTCGGGATCGGCTTCAAGGAGAGCTGGGAGCAGGCGCTTGCCGAGATCACGGCCGCGGGCGGGAAGCCCTACGCGATCCCTGCGGGAGCGTCCGACCATCCGCTCGGAGGCCTGGGCTTCGCCTCCTGGGCCCGAGAGGTGGAGGCGCAGGAACGCGAGCTCGGCGTCTTCTTCGACACCATCATCGTGTGCGCGGTCACGGGCTCCACCCAAGCCGGCATGATCGCCGGCTTCGCGAATCGGGACCGGGAGCGGCGCGTGATTGGGATCGATGCTTCGGCTAAGCCGGCCGAGACGCGGGCTCAGGTCGCTCGGATCGCCCGCTTCACGGCCGAGGCGGTGGGCGTAGGCCGCGACCTGCGCGAGGAGGAGATCATCCTCGACGACCGCTACCACGCGGGCACCTACGGGATCCCCGACGCGAACACGCTCGACGCTATACGCCTCGTCGCGCGCCTCGAGGGCATGATCACGGACCCGGTCTACGAGGGGAAGTCGATGGCCGGGCTAATCGATCTCGTAGGCCGTCGCGAGATCCCGGCCACATCGACCGTCCTGTACGCCCACTTGGGTGGCCAACCGGCCATCAACGCGTACGCGTCGCTGTTCAGCTAGATCCAAGCATCACGGCACCTGGTTGGCAGCCCGGAGCCATTGATCGCGGCGTTGGATCCGCACGAGCCATGAGGTCACTGATGCTGCTACACCCCACTGTCGCCCACCGAATCTCTCGTATTGAGCACAAAGCGACCGCCTTAACAGGCGGTCATCAGGACCCGGGCAGCGGTGCTTCTGCGCACCAGCCGACGTCCGTGACTGATGTACTTCGGTCAGGGCGCGGCGCAGAATGGGGTGAGCGCCGCGCCGCCGCTCGGGCGCCCGGGGAAGGCTCGGCAACACTCGCGCTACGGGGCGCCCGGACTCCCGAGACCTGCGCATCCACCGCAGGCCCGAGTGACGCCAGGGAGAGCGTATCGTGAAGCGCTTAGCAGTCCTCATCAGCCTCGTCGCCATAGGTACTCTCGCTCTCTCCGTGCCGGTGCTGGCGGCGGCACCTGGCAACGACACCTATCCCGGCACGACGATCGGGTCGCTGCCCTTCAGCGATACAGTCGATACGACCGCGGCCACCACTGACGCCAACGACGCCGAGATGAACGCCAGCTGCGGATTCGCGGCGACGGATGCCAGCGTGTGGTACGCGTTCACCGCGCTCATCGACGAGAGGATCGTCATCGATGCCTCGACCTCGACCTACTCGGTCGGCGTCATCGTCGCCACTGGCAGCCCGCCCAGCTTCAGCGGCGTCGCCTGTGGGGCGTTCTTCGGCGGCGGCGCGCCACAGCCGAAGGCAACCGGGGGTCCCCTCGTCTTCGATGCGCTCAGCGGCGAGACCTACGCGATCCTTGCCGTCGATTTCGACGGTAACGGCGTGAATGGCGGTACGCTCAACATCAGCGTCGAGGTGGCGCCGCCGCCCCCGACGGTCACCCTCACGGTTAACGCCAACGGGCATTTCAACAAAGTCAGCGGGTCAGCCACGGTCAGCGGCACCGTCATCTGCAGCGGGACAGACTTCGGATTCATCGATGTTCAACTTACCCAAACCGTCGGTCGCTTCACCATCACGGGGTTCGGCGAGACCTCGTTCGTATGCGATGGATCGACCCAGCGATGGAGTGCCGAGGTGCTCCCGTTCGGCGGCCTGTTCAAGGGCGGCCGCGCCGCCTCGGACTCGATCGCCGTCGCCTGTGGCCCCATCGACTGCGGGTCCGACGAGGTGTTGCGGTCCATCAGGCTGCGTTCGTGACGGACCACAATTAGGAGCGAGGGCCGTTCCACCACCCGGAACGGCCCTCGCACCTGTTAGCTGACGCATCCAGCGCCAGCCGCCAATGCTTGACGGTGGGCTCCGAGCCTCTGCGGCGCTACCCTGGCATGGCGCCTCGAAGGCCTGACGGCTGCCAGGCTCGATCCGCGGCGATCGCCGGCCGAGCGTGTTCGACGTAACCCCGGCCGTACAGCAGAGCGAGCTGCCCGAGCAGAGTCCCGCCCTACACAGGAGATGCAGGATGCTCGATCGCTCCAAGGTTCTTCGATCGTTGGTGTTGGCCACGCTCCTGAGCGTGAGCAGCGCCACCGTGGCGCTGGCTGCGGCCAATCCCAATGGGACCGGTCAGCCCGGCCAGTCCTGCCAGGCCGAGCCCTCCGGTCCTCCCGGCCTGTTGAGCACCACCAATGGCTTTGCTCGGGTGGCGGTCAACGTCTATGCCGGCAGTCCAGGCACGCCCTCGTTGGCGAATGGCAATCCCCACGCCGTGTCGCAGTACGACGTCGCCTGCTTCCAGTTCTCGGCTAGCCATTAAGGCTGCCTTCCGGGGGCCGGTGTCCAGGGCCTGGCGCCGGCCCTTTGCGATAAGCCTCGGGATTGGACGGGTGGCCGTCGGCGGAATACCCCGTCGCATATGCCGGTCTCCGCCGGGGGTGAGGAGTGCCAACGTTTGCAGGCATCCGATGCTTCCCTCTAGCCTGAACCCCCGATGACCAAGGAACGCCGGTACATCGTGCTCGCGCTGCTCCTCCTGGCGCTGGCTGGTGGCTTGGTCGCCTACAACCTCAACCGGGGTCCGAGCAATTCGCAACCCACCAGCGTACCGGTCCACCTGTATTGATCGGGCCCCCAGTTAGCCGTTCAGCGCGTCGGCGGGCGCCGTTGCGATTAGATCGCCAACGACAGAGCCCGATCCGCCACATCGTCTGGTCCGCCCCCTTTTTGACGCCAGCGAGGCGTTTTCAGCTCGCTGGGCTGATCCGCACCACGCGCCCCGCCTCGAACTCCGCGACGACCAGGTCCCCGTCATCGGTCACCGCTAGGCCCCACGGCAGGCGGAACCTTGCCCCATTTGGCAACAGGATCGTCGCTACGAGGCGACCGCCGGCGTCGAATTCGAGGATCCGGCCGTTGTTGTAGTCGGTGGCGAAGATGTGGCGAGCGGCATCGGTGGCAATCATGCTGATCCCAGCAAACTCTCCGGGTCCGCTTCCTTCATTGCCGATGGTCCTGATTGGCTTGCCAGTCGAATCGAAGACGCTGATGGAGCTCTTCTGGTAGTCCGCGACGAGGACCAGGTTGCCGATGAAGGCGATTCCGGTGGGATCGCCGAACGGATCGGTCGGATCGCCTTTCCAGCTCCGGATAAAGCGCCCGTCCTGCGAGAAGACCTGGATGCGCGCGTTCTTGTCCTCAGAGACATAGACCTCGCCGGTCGGGCTAACGGCCACGCCATCGGGCCCATCAAATTGACCCTGACCGGAGCCACGGTCGCCCCACGCTAGGACGTATCGCCCAGCCGGCGAGAACTTCTCAATCCGATAGTTGTTGTGGTCAGCGACGAAGAGCGTGCCATCTTGAGCAACGGCAATTCCAGCGGCCTGCGCGAGCTGACCTGGACCCGACCCCGACTTTCCGAAGTGCCCCAGGGTGCGGCCATCGGCGCCGATGTGCATGATCATGTTTAAGCCGTAGTCGACGACGAACAGGCTGCCGTCCGTAGCGATTCCGACCCCGGTCGGTTGGCGGATACCCTCTGATGCCTCCCATACCAACGTCGATCCTCCGCTCGACGCGGTGTGAGGGGTGCCGTTGGTTGCCGCCTCGGATGCGTTGCGGGATGCGCCCTGGTTGACCGTGCACGCCGCCAGCAGGACGACCACCACAATGGCCAGCTGAACCAGGAATCGCTGACGTGGCGGCCGTCGGCGTGACGAACGAGGCAAGCCAATCTTCGAACGAAGTCGCATGACTGCGATCATGAGGCGGCCGAGGCAGCCCGATTGACTGAAGATCCGCCAAATTCGGCGAGATCATGAATGTCGCCGAGCTCGGAACAACGATCCACTCGACTCTCAATCTGCTGGGTCTGATTAGCGCGGACCTGTTACCACCGGCCCGGCGAAGCCCGTGTACCAGAGCACAAGCAGCGCATGCGCCACGGCCCCTCCGATAATCACCGGCCTTGTGCGAGCGCCTCTGGCTCAGACGGCGAGCACCACGCCGACAACCACGATGAGAGCAGCGATAGCGAGCCACAGGCCGACGCCGCAACCTGGGATCAGCGCCTACCTGATCGTACCCGTCCTCAGCCGTCCCAGTGGACCCTGACCGCGTGCCGGATATCGGGCAGCGGCATGGACGCAGCCTCGGCCTCGACCGCCTCGCGCTCCGCGCGCGAGAGCCGGCGCCACGACTCGATCGTGACGTCGGCCTGCGCGCGCCTCCAGGTCCCGACGATCTCGCCCTCCACGAGGACGGCGCCGGGCCAGACTCGGGGGGTCCAGAGCTCGCGACGGCGGTCGGAGTCAGGGACCAGGAGCTCCCGATCGGCTCCTTGCAAGAGGAAGTACGCGTCCCCGCTCGGGAGGAGCCGCGCGGTCGCCCGATGTCTTGCAGGGGCGCGGAACGTCGTCTCGTCGCTGCTCAGGATCCACGCAATGCCGACGGGCGTCTGCACCGGCGTAAGCGATCCGGCGAGGGCCTCGAACGCGGCGCGGCCGCCGGCCGGTCCGATCCCGGCCCACTTTGCGAAGGCCACCGGCGTCGTCGGGCCGAAGACGTGCAGGTATCGGCGCGCGAGCTCGAGGCGAGCCTCTCGCGGGTCGAGGCCGGGGACTGGCACACTCCAGATGGTCGCCTGACGCGCGCCGTCCCACCGCATCAGCACCGTCCCGGTCGGTGCGGCGTACCTCAGCCGGTTGGGGTGGATGCCGAGGCCGTGCCCCGCCTCGCCGTAGGTCATCGTCCTGCCCTCGAGGAAGGCGTGGAGGCGGGCGGCGATGCCCTCGGCGACCCGCAGGCCTTTGGCGTCGTCTGGAAGCCGTCCCAGCGAGAAGGCCGCGCGGTCACGGGCCGCGACCACGTATGCGCTGAATCGCGGCCCCCACAGCTGGACGAGCGACGCGTCCGCCCACGTGTCGGGGCCAGTCCCCTCGACACGGGCATGGATCGAGATGACCGCCGCCCGCGGCATGCTGTCCTGCAATCCCGCCCAGGCCGCCCGCCTGAGAGACGTGGCGCCCGGTGGCAGCCGCTCGTCGAGAGCCCCGACGGTCCGTCGGTAGCCGAGGATCTGCTCGCGCGTCAGCTCGAGCCGAAGTCTCGTCATCTCAAATGTCGCTTCCGCATTGAACGATCCGGGCGACAACGGGTTCTCAATGTGCTCACCGTTGGGGAAAGGATCAAGCGCCGATAGCTCTCGCGGCGTCGTGCATGACGAGATCCTACCGGGGCAATGGGTAGCGAGGCCCTGGCATGTCCAGAACCGCCGAGGACCACACGAGCGTGACCCGGGTTTGACGTCCATTTGGTCGTATGGAAGCCAGGCCGGACCGCTCAGGCCGTCCCGCAGGCCGCGTCGTTGAAGCCGAACGTCGCGTACCTAGACCCGCCGAAACAGTCAAGCTGGGCCGGTGGATCGGGGGCCAGCATGGTTTGTAAGATGGCTGTGGTTGGTCGCTGCGGCCGTCGCGCCCGCTTCGGATGCTGGAGGAGCGGTGCGACATCCCCACGACTCGGGTGGCTGATGTGAGTTCCGCTCCAGCACCGTCAGAGCTGGTCTATTTCACTGAGCGCGGGTCCGGCCCACCTCTCCTGCTGGTACACGGGCTGATGGTCACCGGCGAGATGTTCGAGCCGGTGGTCGAGCGTTTTGCCACTGCTCGCCGCGTGATCATTCCCGACCTTCGCGGCCATGGCAGGAGTAGGCGACTTCCGCCGCCGTATACCGCACGACAACTGGCTGCTGACCTAGCGCGCGTGCTCGATCACCTGGGCATCGAGTCAGCCGCCGTACTCGGGTACTCCCAAGGGGGTGCCATCGCCCAGCAACTGGCCCTCGACTCCCCCAGGCAATGCAACCGCCTGGTCCTGGGGTGTACGTACGCCTTCAACATGGCGACGCCACGCGAGCAGGTCGAAGGCCATCTGCTGCCCTTGCTGGTGCGCCTCCTCGGCACCCAACGCTTCGCACGCTTCTCCGTGTCGGTGGGGGCAAAGGAGCTCGACACGGAGCGAGCCGAGTGGCTCGTGAGCCTGATGGCACACCAGGACCGCAAGCTGATGGTCTCGGCCTGGGAAGAGACAATGGCATTCGATAGCAGGCAGCGCTTAGCAGAGATCGCGTGTCCCACGCTGATCATCGCCGGCTCAGACGATCAGGCGGTTCCGATGCATCACGCACGGATGCTGCACGACGGCATTCGGGGTTCGCAGCTGGTCGTCATCGCTGGCGCCCGCCACACGTTGATATGGACTCACCCCGACGAGTTCGTGCGGGTAACCGAGGAATTCCTCGAAGCCGCAGCGTGAGCTACGAGGCGATCCGTCCACCGGTCGAGGATCCACTGAGGCCAGAGCGTGCTCGCCAGACGATGATGCGCGAGGGCAGCGCCTAGACGACGTTGAGCTCGCGCACCGGCTCACCGCGCGCGATACGGCCATAGCCCAGCGGCGAGAGGTCTAGCGTCTCGTAGCGGCCGGAACTGATCCACTCGGCGAGCCCACGGCCGACGGCCGGAGCCTGCTGCAGGCCGTGCCCGGAGAACCCGTTGGCGAACACGAAGTTCGCCACCTCTGGATGCGGACCGAGGATGGCGTTGTGGTCGAGCGTGTTCACTTCGTAGTGCCCAGCCCATGTGTCGATGAGGCGGATTGCGTCGAAGGCCGGCACCCGATGCGCCAGCACCGGCCAGACGCGCTCTTCGAACGGGCGGCGGTCCATCGTCAGGTCGAACGTGTCGGGGTCCGGCTCTCCCTCGCGCGGGGAATAGCCGCCAATGTATGCCGGCCCCTCGGGCCGAACGTAGACTCCGCTCGGGTCGATGATCAGCGGCATGCCGGGTGTCGTGGAGTGACAGTCGAAGTGGTACACGTGGCGCTTGCGTGGCCGCACGGGCAGCTCCAGCCCGGCCATGGCAGCTACGTCGCTCGCACGCGGGCCCGCGGCGTCGACCAGCCAGTCGCAGCTGATGGCCGAGCCGTCCGCCAGGCTGGCGCCGATCACACGGTCTCCGTCCCTGTGGATCGCGGTCACCTCTCCGGCGACGTATTCGACACCGAGCGACCGCGCCTTGCGCCGGAAGGCCTGGAGGAGCGCATACGCGTCGAACCAGCCTTCATCGGCCAGTCCCAGCGAGCCGCCCGCCAGGTCGTCCACATTCAGCCATGGGAATCGGCTCTGCAGGTCTGAAGGCTCGAGGAGCGCGACCGGGACGTCAAGGGCGCGCTGGACGGCATGATTCGCTTCCAGTACCGCGCGTCCAGCCTCGGTCGCCAGGAAGAGGTAGCCCCCTTCGACGAAGTCGATCTCGGGCTCCGGCTCGCCTGCCAAACCGAGCCACTCGCCCAGGTGCTTGATGAGCCCGACGCCAAATCGGCTGATCTCGATGTTCAGCGGGGTACTGAACTGCAGGCGGATGGATGCCGCTGACAAGGTGGTTGAGCACGCGCGATACGTGAGGTCCCGGTCGACGACCACGATCCGGCCATCCCAATCCGGACGCCGAGCCAGGAAGGTGGCCACGCTGCTGCCGACGATGGCGCCGCCCACAATGAGGACGTCAGCCCGCTTGGTCTTGCCCATGGACCGATGCTAACGCGAGACGTCGCCTCGTCGCGAGTGGCTGATCCTCACGGCAGACTCACCACTGAGACCGCTTAGACTGCCCGCGTGATCGCCTGCCAGCGTTGCGCGACTGAAAACCCGGATTCGTCGCGCTTTTGCTCGTCATGCGGCGCGCCGCTTCAAGCGGCAGCCGCACCTCATGAGACGCGCAAGACGGTCACCGTCCTCTTCTGCGACGCGGCCGCGTCGACGAGCGTCGGCGAACGGATCGACGCCGAGTCACTCCGGGCAGTGATGACCCGTTATTTCGACGCCATGCGGGCCGTGGTCGAGCGCCACGGCGGCGTGGTCGAGAAGTTCATCGGCGACGCGATGATGGCGGTCTTCGGCGTGCCTCGGGTTCACGAGGACGACGCGCTCCGGGCGGTGCGAGCCAGTCTCGAGATCCGTGATCGCCTCCGCGAGCTGGACGAGTCGATCCGAGCCGAGCGCGGCCTGGCGATCGAGTGGCGGACCGGGGTGAACACCGGAGAGGTGATCGCCGGCGACACGGCGAGCGGGCATCGTTTCGTGAGCGGGGACGCGGTGAACGTCGCCGCGCGCCTCGAGCAGGCGGCCCATCCGGGGGAGATCCTGATCGGCGCCGATACCCGCCGGCTCGTCCAGGACGCCGTCAACGTCGAGGTCCTCGAGCCGCTCGCCTTGAAGGGCAAGGACGAGCCAGTGCCCGCGTACCGCTTGCTTGGAACGGCCGATACCCGGCGACACCATGCTCGCCTTCAGTCTCCGATGGTGGGGCGCGAGCGTCAGCTGCGCCAGCTCGACGAGGCCTGGGAACAGGTCGTCAACGAGCGGATCTGCCATCTGTTCACTATCCTCGGCGCCGCGGGCGTGGGCAAGTCGCGCGTCGTGAACGATTTCGTCGAACGGGATGCAACGGATGCGAGGGCCGTCTACGGGCGCTGCTTGGCATACGGTGACGGAATCACCTACTGGCCACTGGGCGAGATCGTGCGAACCCTCGCTGGTCTGACGGACGCCGACGATGCCCCCACCGGGCAGGGCAGGGTGCAGGCTCTCCTTGGGGGCGAAGAAGATGCCAATGCGGTCGCGGAGCGAATTGGGGCGGCGATCGGCCTCATCGAAACCCGGGCAACCCAGCAGGAGACCGCGTGGGCGGCTCGGCGCCTCTTTGAGGTGGTTGCGTCACGCGAGCCGCTGGTAATCGTCGTCGACGACGTGCAATGGGCGGAGCCCGCTCTGCTCGACCTGATCGACGACGTCGCCACGTGGGCCCACGATGCGCCCATCCTTCTCATCTGCCTCGCGCGAGAGGAGCTGCTCGAGCTGCGGCCGGCGTGGGGCGGTGGCAAGCGGCACGCGACAACCATCTCTCTCGAGCCGTTGAGTCAGACCCAGAGCAGCGAGCTGGTCGCCAACCTGATCGGTGGCGCCGACCTCCCCGACGCATTGCAGAAGCGCATCGCCGCCGCCTCGGAGGGGAATCCTCTGTTCGTCGAGGAGCTGCTGGGGATGTTGATCGACGAGGGAGCACTCGAGGCCGAGGACGGTCACTGGCGCCCGGCACGGGATCTCGCCGAGCTCAACGTACCGCCGACCATCGCCGCCGTGCTCGCCGCGCGCCTTGACGGGCTGCCATCGTCGGAGCGTGCGGTGCTCGAACGTGGGGCGGTCGAGGGGAAGGTCTTCCATCGGGGCGCGGTCATGGAACTGGCGTCGGAGGGGGAGCGCACGGATTTGCCCGTGCAACTCCTCGCGCTCACGCGCAAAGAGCTCCTCAGGCCGGATCGCTCGGAGTTCGCCGGAGAGGAGGCGTATCGGTTCCGGCACCTCTTGATCCGCGACGCTGCATACCAGGCCATGCCCAAGGCGACGCGCGCCGAACTTCATGCGCGGTTCGTGGCATGGCTGGAGCACGTCGCCGGGGATCGCATTGCCGAGTACGAGGAGATCATCGGCTATCACCTCGAGCAGGCATATCGCTACCGGGCCGAGCTGGGCCCGCCCGACGCCGAGGCTATGGCTCTCGCTGCTGCCGCAGCGGAGCGACTGGGCGCAGCCGGAAGGCGGGCGGCGCGACGAGGGGACGTGCATGCGGCCCTGGGCCTGCTACGGCGCGCGGTCGCGCTGCTTCCCGAGGAGGATGCCCCTCGTGTGGCGCTTCTGCCGTTCTATGGTGACGTCATCGCGGACTCCGGAGACCTGCCGGAGGCGGATCGCGTGCTCTCCCGAGCGCACGTGCTCGCGACGGCCCAAGGGGATGAGCTGACCGCTGCCAGGGCTGCGCAGGTGCTCATGGAGTTGAGATCGTCATCGGAGCACACTCCGGCCGCGGAAATAAATGCGCGCAGCCGTGCGCTCGCCAACGAATTCGAGCGCCTCGGTGATCGCACCTGGCTGGAACGCGCCCAGCTTGGCGTTGCCTTCAGCACGTTCGTCGGAGGCAGCGCCGAGCATGCACTGGAACTCCTGGACGCGTTGATCGAGGCCCGTGCTCGGGAGGGGTCCGAGGTCGAAGTGGCCGATGTCTTTGGCACTCTCGCCGCCTTCCTGTATTGGGGACCGACACCGGTGGACGAAGCCATCGCTCGGCTCGAGGCGGTCTGGGAGCGACTGGGACCGGCTCCTTGGCTGGAGCATCTGCTTTTCCGTGGACTCGGCGCGCTGTATGGCGAGCTCGGTGACTTCGAGCGCGCGCGCGAGCTCCTCGAGCGGGCGCGGTTACGCGCGATGGAGCTTGGCCACCCATTCCGGGCTGCGGGTGTCGTGGGCTTCTTCCTCGGGCCAACCGAGCTCCTCGCCGGCAACGCACAGCAAGCGGCTCAGATGATGCGGGCAGCGTGGGCCGAGATGACCGCCACCGGGGACCGGTCCTTCGCGTCGACCGTTGCGGGCAACCTCGCCTTAGCACTCATCGAGCTTGGCCAGATGGACGAAGCGGAGAAGTGGGCAAAGGTCGCCAGCGAAGACGCCGCAGCCGACGATTTCGCATCACAGACCTCATCTCTGGCCGCGATCGGTCGCGTCCTTGCCTCGCGGGGCTCGATCGAGGAGGGAGAACGCCTGGTTCGAGAGGCCGTCGACATGACGGCGGCGACGGACTACATGACCTACCAGGGCGAGATGCGTCTGCACTTCGCGACCATCCTTGACCTGTCGGGCCGACGCGCCGAAGCCGAAGAAGCAATAGCAAGGGCGATCGAGCGATTCCAGGCGAAGGGCGCGACGGCCTGGATAGCCCGTGCCGAGAGGTGGCTGCCGACCTCGCCCTGAGCAGTCTCGCGCCCCGGCGTGACGACCGCCTTCGAGTCGCGGCTAAGCCTTGGCGACTCGTGCCACCGCGCGCTCGGGCCGCGATCGTTTGTTGGCAGTAGCTGGGACTCCGATTTCATCGGCCCCGTCGTATACCACGCGGTTCCGGCCCGCCTGCTTCGCTCGATAGAGTGCCTCGTCCGCGATGCGAAGGAGCGTCACGCGCTCCAGTGCCTGCGCGGGGGCGCACGCCACCCCGATCGAGACGGAGATGCGGTCGGTGATGCCAGGGGCCAGAGCGATGAGCGTGGATTCCGTTCGGGTCCGAACCCGCTCCGCGATCGTGAGGGCGGTTTCCGGGTCGACGCCCGCAAGCAGAACAGCGAACTCCTCGCCGCCGTAGCGAGCCGCCACATCCATCTCCCGCATGCATGACCGCAGCACGCGCGCGAAGGCGCGCAGCGCCTCGTCGCCGGCCGGATGGCCGTGCCGGTCGTTGAAATCCTTGAAATGGTCGATGTCAAGCATGAGGACTGCGATGGATTCGTCCGTGCTTCGCGCCGAGAGGGCCTCCTCCAGCGCCAGGTCGAAAGCGCGCGAGTTGGCGAGACCGGTCCGCGGGTCCGTGTTCGCCTGGCCATGCAGGGCGGCGAGCAATCTGCGATTACCGATGGATAAGGCGGCGTGCTCGGCGATTCGGCTGACGCTGGCACGCAACTCCAAGGCCAGTGCGTTCGACCGATGCCAGTAGAGGTGAACCGAGCCCACCATCTCCCCCGAGCTGAGTGGTACGCACGCGAGTGTCCCCGACTGAACGGGGTACACCGGGCAATGCACGCTGAGGGGAGCTGCGGCGTCGGAGGTGACGTACATGGTGCTGCGGACCATTCCCGGGCAGCCGGAAAGTGCGTTCAGCGACAGAACTTCGGCGAGGGCATCGCCGAGGGTAGCCTCCGGGACGGCCCGATCCTTCGATCGGTTAAAGACGTGCGTCACCGCGGCGTCCGGGTGCGCCAGGAGCGCCAACGCCTCGAGGTTTGATCTGGCGACCGCCGTGTCATCGAGCGCGAAGGAGGCTACCTCGGTGAATTGGTTGAGCACGCCGGTATGGCGCGCTTCGCGCTCCAGGGTGCGGCCGTATCGGCGGATGAGCCACAAGGCCAGACCGGAGGCGATGAGCATGACGGCGAGGCCCAAGCCGGTGGCGATCGTGCGGGTCAGGGCCAGCGTAGAGCTCCGCGCCCGGAGCTCTGCGTCGAGCCCATCGAGCTCCCTGGCCAGGGGTGCGATCCCCGTATCGAGCTCCGCGCCGTTGTTCCCCACGACGGCCTTGGCTCGCGCCAGAGCCGCCTCGTCCTGCCGTTGCACCGCGTTGATAGCCGGCTGGGCAAACGAAGCGTGCCATTTAGCGCTGTATGCATCCACCTCAGCGATCGCGGCTTCGACCTCCGGGCGGCCTGCGGCAGCGGCACGGAGGTCCGCGAACTTCTTTGCCTCGCTGGCCACCGCCTGCTGGTAGCTGCCCAGCGAATCGGCTGAGCCGGATAGCAGATAAGCGCTGATAGCAGATTCCTGGTCATTCAGCGCACTGGCCAGACCCATGAGAAGTCCGCGCATGGTGGTCGCGGTCTGATCATCGTTCTGGATGTCGAGCCGCTCGCTCTCCGTGACCCCGTAGGCAAGTGCCACGAGCGTGATCGCCACTATGGCCAGCCCGCCGATCGACGCTAGGTATCGGTTGTGCCTCGAAAAGAGTCCGCGCATGTTCGGGCAGCGTACTTCCGCACCAATCTGAAGCCATCCGCCCTAAAGTCACCCATCGCCGTGGTACCGGGGCGCCCTATCCCGAGGCGCGCCCTCGCATCCCGCGCCTGGCGTCGAAGAGCATCAGGGCCGCGATTGCGGCCAGCCACGCGAGCAACCCGCTGGCGATGATCCTCAGAACCACCAGTCGCGGGTCGCTGCTGCCGCCATTCGCCGATGGACTGAGGCGTCGGGCGAGCTGGGCGAGCGCCGCGATGTCGTCATGAAGCGCCACGAGCTCGGCGCGGCTGCCCGCTAGCGACATGCCCGTCGAGCGTAGCGAGACGGCGAGGGCGGCAGACCGTGTTGCGAGTTCGGTGAACTGCGGGATCAGGGGGGCGAACGGTTGCGTCCCAAAGACCCGCAGGTCGGCCGCATCGGCGAGGTCGGACATCGCCGTACCGAGTGAGGCGGTGACTCCCGCGGCATTGGTGGCGGACGCCTGGGCGTCCTTGAGCGTTGCTTCCGCCGAGCGCAGCGAGGAATCGACGTGCTCCAAGGTGGCTCCGAGACGGTCCATTCCGCCGGTCAGGTCGCGGGTCGCCGAGGCGAGGGGATCGAGCGGGCCACCGGTGCCGATGCTGAGGGTCACCGCGAGCGCGGGGATCGTGAGGATGAGCCCCAGCGCCCCCAGGATCGCGCGCAGCGGTGGCATCCCTCTCATTCTGCCGCACACACCGTCCCGGAAGGGCGGAGTACTGGGGTAGACGGCCGCATGGTCATACCTCGAACCCGGACCACCGCCCTACAGACTGGACTCCGGTTCGCACCTAGGGTGGGACCACGAGCTCCGGGCACATCGGAGTTCGGTCACGGGAGTCTCGCGATGTCCACGCACCTGCTGCCGCGCCGGCCTCGGCGCATCCTGACCCGGGCCATGACCCTGGGCCTCACGAGCCTGCTCTCCGCCGCCGTCCTGGCATGGACGCCGGCCATCGTCGCGGGCTGGAACCAAAGCGGCGCCGAAGCCAAGCTCTGGCAGTTGGTCAACGGCGACCGTGTCAACAACGGTGTCCGTCCCATCCAGCAAAACAGCACCCTCATCAGCCTGGCCCGCTGGCGATCAAAGGACATGATCGTCAACGACTACTTCAGCCACAACATTCCCGCCTGCGGCGGCTGCATGGTGTTCCACTACTACGACCTGTACGGCGTCGAGTATTCGTGGGCCGGGGAGAACATCGGCTGGAACTCCGGGTTCTCCGACACCGACTCGCCCGTCCAGATCAACATCTCGTTCATGAACTCGGCCGGACATCGGGCAAACATCCTGGAACCGAGGTTCACCCACGGCGGGGTTGGCGCATACGGAGCCGATAACCTCGTCTGGCAGGGCAAGCTGCGCAGCCCGCGGATGTATACCGAGCTCTTCATGCAGGCCAAGTCAACGGCGCCTGCCCCGACACCCAAGCCGGCGCCCGTGCCTACCCCAAGGCCGACCGTGAAACCGGCGCCCAAGCCTACCCCCAAGCCAGCCGCGGCGACCCCCAGGCCCACGGCGACCGCTTCGCCGTCGCCGAACCTGCTCATCGGACCAGACGCTTCGCCGTCGCCGATCCCCACACCTGGCGCCGACCTCAACCCTCTGCCGGCATTTAGCAGCGACCTCACCGGCTACCGCGTGGAAGCACCTCAACCTGCCGAGAAGGGCTTCTTCGAGACGATCTTGTCCAGCATCCTGGGGTTCACGCTCGGCTAGAGCCAGGCCCCATTCAACGGAGCGGGCCAGTCGACGATGTGCCCCGTTGGCTCGGCCCGCTCAGCTATCCTTCCGGCCGATGACAGTCATCCTCGAGGCGCGCGACCTTGTGAAGCGCTACCGCCTCGGCGAGGGACAGGTCGATGCGCTGCGCGGGGTCTCGCTCTCCGTCAACAAGGGCGAGTTCGTCGCCATCATGGGTGCCTCGGGCTCCGGTAAGTCGACGATGCTGCACCTGCTCGGTGGCCTGGATCTGCCGACGAGTGGGGACGTCGTGATCGACGGGCTCAACCTGGCGGCCCTCGATGAGGAACATCGGACGCTCACCCGGCGCGAGAAGACCGGCTTCGTCTTCCAGTTTTTCAACCTCATCCCGCTGCTCAACGTTCGTGAGAATGTCGCGCTCCCGTTCCTCATCGCCGGTGACGCGCTCGGCCAGCACAAGGGACGAGTCGAAGCGTTGCTAGAGCTGGTGGGGCTGACCGCGATGGCGGATCACAAGCCGGATCAGCTCTCCGCCGGGGAGCAACAGCGCGTTGCCCTGGCACGTGCATTGGCGACTTCGCCGGCGATCCTCCTCGCCGATGAACCGACCGGCAACCTCGACTACACGACCGGCTCGGAGATCCTCGACCTGCTCTGGGATTCATGCGATCGCCTGGGCCAGACGATCATCCTCGTCACGCACGACGCGCGAGCGGCGGCCTACGCGGATCGCGTCTTCGTCCTTCGCGATGGCGCCATCCTCGACGAGGTCGAGCTCGGCCGTCGAGGCGAGCACCATGCCGGGCCACTGATCGAGCGCCTTGCCGTCCTGGGTTTGTAGACCGATGCGGACCCGATGCGGCTGAGCGCCCTCGCCTGGCGAGGCCTCGCGGATCGGCCGCTGCGGACCGTCCTGACCCTCGTCGGCATCGCCCTGGGCGTGGCAATCATCTGCGCAACGTTGATCGCCAACCAGGCGGCGACCGAAGCAGTCGAACGTGCCGCGGCCGAGCTCTTCGGGCGAGCGTCATTGCGGGTCCGGGCCTTCAATGACGAGGGGCTGACGCCGCGGGCGGTCACCCTGATCAACCAGCTGCCGGGTGTGACGGCCGCGGCAGCCGTCGCCGAGCGCCGCATCGCCATGACCACGGTGCCGGGCCCCGACGAGCAGCTCTTCAGCCTCTTGGTCATCGGCGTCGACCCGGGGAACGAGCGAAAGGTCCGCAGCTATGACTTGGAGGCTGGGCGCTTCCTGGCGACGGCCCCCGCGAGCGGCCCGCTCGTCAACGAGGTGCT
>Ga0070708_100000144_pt1 | contig 49292 bp, 50 predicted proteins | sample KBSK5503metaG_FD_65469 | JGI IMG/M metagenome (GOLD analysis project Ga0070708, IMG submission 65469) | Corn, switchgrass and miscanthus rhizosphere microbial communities from Kellogg Biological Station, Michigan, USA - KBS K5-50-3 metaG | ecosystem: Host-associated > Plants > Roots >... | reverse complement strand
TCTTCCTGGTGACCGAGCTGCTGCTCGCCGCCCGTCGGGGACCGCTGCCATGAGCGACGTCGCCTTCGACTATCCGTACCTGCTCGCACTTGGCATCATCTTGCCGCTGCTCGCCGTGCTCGTACTGCGACACGCCTATCGCCAACGTCGCGCGCGCCTGCAGCGGCTTGGCAGCATGGACGTCGTCTCACGCTTGATTCCGCCGAACACGCTCGTGTCGCCGGGCTGGCGCATGACACGGCTCGGTCTGGCGAGTGCGTTGGTCGGCGTCGCGGTCGCCGGTCCGCGGTGGGGCGATGAGCGGAGCATCGTCCGATCACGCGGCATCGACATGGTGCTCGCGCTCGACGCGTCGCTGTCGATGATGGCACAAGACGAACGCCCGAGCCGGTTGGAGCGAATGAAAGAGGAGGTGCGGCGCCTACGCGCGCTGTCGCCGGGTGATCGCATGGGTGTGCTCGCCTTCGCCGGCCGAAGCTACGTACTGTCGCCACTGACGATCGATGAGGGGGCGCTCGACCTGTTCCTCGACAACCTCGACCCCACGGTGGTCGGCCAAGCGGGTAGCTCTCTCGCACGAACCATTCGTCAGGGTGTCGACTTGCTCACCCTAACCAACAGTGGCGCCGACCGCGCGCTGGTCGTCATGAGTGATGGCGAGGCGTTCGAGCCGATCGAGGACGTGACCGCCGAGGCGAAGCGCGCGGGCGAGCAGGGAATCAGTCTCGTGACGGTGGGATTTGGCACAACGACGGGAACGACCATCCCGATCAAGAACCCCGACGGAACGGTCTCGACCAAGAAGGATGAGAATGGGAGCACGGTGATCACGCAGTATCATCCCGAATACTTGAAGGGCGCGGCCGACGCCGCGGGCGGCACCTTCGTCGACGCGAGCTCGACCGACAAGGCGGCGCGCGTGAAGACGGCACTCGCCACGCTCCGTACGCAATCCCGCGCCAGTCTGGGCGGCGAGACGAAAACGCCGCGCTATCAGTGGTTTCTCTTTCCCGCGTTTGCCTTGCTCCTCCTCGACACCGCGCTGATCGAGCGACGTGGACGTCGGCGCCGCCGTCCCGCATCGGCCGAGACGGCCGCCGCGGCCGGTCTCCTGTTCGCGGTCTCGCTCAATGGCTGCGCGGGCTTGTCGCGAAGCCAGCAGGCGATCGAAGCGTACCACCGCGGGCAGTTCACGCAATCGTCGTCGTTGTTTCGCGACGCGATCACCGCCGGTGATAAGAATCCTCGCACGTTGTACAATTTCGGCACCGCGCTCGTCGCGGCCGACTCGAATCAAATGGCGCTCGAAGCGCTGGGTCGGTTGAGCGACAGCAAAGACGACGAGCTCCGGTTCCGGACGCTGTTCAACATCGGTCTCGCGCACTTGAAGCCTGCGCTCGCCGCGCCATCGGGTCAGGACAACGGCGAGCTGGACTCGACGCTCGCGGTGTACAAGCAGGCGATTCTCATGCGTCCGGCTGACCTCGAGGCCAAGTGGAACTACGAGCTCGCACTGCGGAAGAAACAGCAGGGCGGCGGTGGCGGGGGAGGAGGAGGTGGCGGCGGTGGTGGCAACACGAACAAGTCACCACAGGGCCAAGCGCCCCAACCGCAGGGCGGTCTCGGACAACAACAAGCCGAGCAACTCCTCGGCAGCGCGGCCCGCGAAGAGCGCGACGTGCAGTCGAAGAAGCAAAAGCAGAACCGCGTCGAGCCGCCACCGGGAGGGAAGGACTGGTGATCGGCCTCGTCGCCCTCGCCGCGCAGCTCGCGATCGTCGCCCACGCGCCGGATACCGCCGGCGTGTGCCAGGCGATCGAGGTCAGTGTGGCGATCAGCGCCGCAGGCAACACGCCGCCGCAAATCGTCGCCCCGTCGCTCGCCCCGTTTGACATTCTGCGGTCGTCGGCCGTGCCGCACATCACGTACGATCCGCGAGGGGGCGGCTCGACCACCGCCGAATTCAAGTACGTCTTGACCACGGACCGCGTCGGCGTGTTCAACATCGGACCGTTCGAGGGCCGGCTTGGCTCCATGATCGCGCGGTCGCGCCCATTCGCGATCGCCGTTCGCTCCACGGGACGATCGAACGTCCCGACGGTCGTGGCACGGGCGCGGATCGATACGAGTCTCGAGGTGAACTTCCGCGCGCTCACACTGCCCGAGACGGTGTTCGTCGGACAACAAGCAAACTATGAAGTCGCGGTTTTCCTCAACGAAACGGTTCGCGACCGACTGCGACGCAATCCGACGTTCTTCCCGCCCGACATGCAATCGATGCTCGCCTACGATCTTCCGGTGCGCGGCGATCCGCCCCGTCGTCAGGTGGGCTCGCACTGCTTCGATGCCCTGGTCTATCAGCGCGCGCTGTTTCCGCTGATGCCCGGCCGCTTCGCCATTCCGCCGGCGCAGCTCGTGTACGCGCTCCCGTTGTCGGCCAGCTTCTTTAGTCGCGAAGAGACGCACGAGATCGAAACCGACAGCACCGTGATCGTGGCGGTCGAGCCGCCGATGACGGGACGGCCTGCGTCATTCGGCGGTGCGGTGGGGAACCTCCGCGTCGGCGCCACGCTCGATACGACCGCGTCGCGCGTCGGCGATCCGATGCTCCTCACCGTACGCGTGTCGGGGACCGGCAACGTGAAATTATTTCCGCGGCCGTCGGTCGGCATTCCGTGGGCGACGCTCGTGAAGGGCGACGAGCGCGTTCGCGTCGACACCAACGCGCGGCGCATCGCCGGATTGAAGGAGTTCGATTGGGTGTTGACGCCCCGCATCGCCGGCGAGCTCGATCTCCCGCCGATTCGCTACAGCTACTTCAACCCGGATTCGCGGCGCTACGAGGTTGCATCGACGAACCCGACGCGTGTGCGGGTCGGACCCGGGACGCTCGCATCGGGCGACACGACGCGCACCGAAACGTTGCTCTCGCTCCGCACGAGGTATCGCGGGACGCCGCGCACGCCTCTTCATGAACACCCCGTGTTTTGGGCCCTACTGGCACTGGCGCCGTTCCCCGCAATTTCACTTCGGGCGCGCGAACGCAAACGTCGCGCGACGCCGCGCGCTGTCACCGCGGCGGGTCGTCTCCTGTCGATAGCGCGCGATAAGCGCGTGCTGCATGATCCGTCGGAGATTCGTCGCACGTACACCGCGGCGCTCGCCGAGCGTCTGCGCCTCGCGCCCGAGAGCTTTACGCGCACCGGCGGTCTCGCCCGCGCGCTGCGTCGCCGCGGTGTTTCGACCGACGTCGCGCTCGATGCCGAGCGATTCCTCCGTACCCTCGACGAGGCGGCGTTCGCCGCCGGCGGATCGTTGCCCGAGAACGCGGCCGACCGCGCCGCCGATCTCTATCGCGTCATTGACGCCGAGGCGTTGCCGCAAATGCACATTGCCGCGCCGGCGCTTTGCATCGCCGGACTCCTCGCCGTCGGTGTAGCGACAGCGCACGCCCGCGACGACACCGCGCGACGCGCGTTCGACGACGGCGTGTCGGCGTATCAACATCACAGCTTCGTCGCGGCGCGTGAGGCATTCATCGCCTCCGTGATCGCCGAGCCCCGCGCGCCCGACGCGTGGGCGAACCTCGGGACTGCGTCGTGGGCGGTCGCCGATACGGCGCGGAGCGTCGCGGCGTGGCAGCGGGCGCTTCGCATCGAGCCGCTCGCGTCCGATGTGCGCGATCGGACCGAGTTGGCGCACGCCCTGCCGCTCGGCGCGGCCGGGTACGTTCCACCGGTGCCGGCCGAGTGGGCGTTCGGCCTCGCGGCGCTGCTGTGGGGTGCGGCGTGGGGCAGCGCGGCATATCGTGCGACGCAGCGTCGCACCGGCGGCGGAGATGTGGCGGCGATCGCCGTCTTGGCCGGGCTGCTCACCATTGGCGGCTTCGCGCTCAGCGAACGTTTGGCTGGTCGTCGCCTCGCGGTGGTTCGCCACACCGAATCGCTCAGTCACGATCCCGAGCTCGGTGGCGAACGCGGTGCGACGGCGATCATCGGCGAGGTCGTTCGCGTGACTGGCAGACAGGGCGCGTGGAGCCGCGTCGTGCTCGATGACGGCCGCGACGGCTGGGTCGAGAGCGCCGCGCTCATTTCGCTCGACGCGCGCGACGCATCGCAGATCGCGACGGAGTGAGCCGACGGCTCCGCGCGGTGCGAGCGCGTCGCCGCCGATTGACCGCGAGCGCGCCGCGCCGGTAGCTTAGCGCGGTGTCCGTCGCCTCTCGCCCCGTTTCGCAGCGCATCGCTGTCTTGCCGAGCGCCGTCGCCGATCAGATCGCGGCGGGTGAGGTCGTCGAGCGTCCGTCGTCGGTCGTCAAAGAGTTGTTCGAGAACGCGTTCGATGCCGGCGCGTCGGCGATCGAAGTCGCCGTCGAGGACGGGGGCCGCCAGTCGATTCGCATCAGCGACGACGGATCGGGAATGTCGCCCGAAGACGCCGTGCTCTCGATCGAGCGCCACGCGACGTCGAAGATTCACTCCGCGCAGGACCTCGTCGGCGTGCGGAGCTTTGGATTCCGCGGCGAAGCGCTCGCCGCCATCTGCTCGGTCTCACATCTCGAGGTCGAGACGTCGCTCGATGACGGCGCGGGCACGCTGGTTCGCGCCGCGGGCGGCAGCATCATCGATGTGACGCCCATCGCGCGCCGCCGGGGCACGACGATTCGCGTGTCGCGTCTATTCTACAACGCGCCGGCGCGACTGAAATTCTTGCGCGGCGCGCGGTCGGAGTGGCGGGCGATTCTCGACGGCGTTGGTGGCATGGCGCTCACCCGTCGTGACGTGCGGGTGACGATGACCCACGACGGCAAGCCGATGCTCAGCCTTCCGTCCGCGACGTCGCTTCGCGAGCGCCTCGCCGCGGTGTACGGCGGCGAATTCGCCGGACGACTGCTCGATGTCGACGATCTGCTCGGTACGACGCACGTCGCCGGACTCGTCGAACGTCCGGCCGACGCCGGCACCGGGACGCGACGCGTGTTCATCTCGGTGAACGGCCGCGCCGTACGCGACGTTGGTCTCGTGCGCGCCGCGGAATCGGCGTATCGCTCGACAATCCCCGCCGGCGTGCGGCCAACATTGTTTCTCGATGTTGTGGTCGCCGCCGACACGGTCGACGTGAACGTGCACCCGGCGAAGGCAGAGGTGCGCTTTCGCGATCGTTGGCCGATCGAGCGCGTCGTCGAAAACGCCGTGCGCCGCGCGCTCGGCAACTTCGAGGCGGGCGCAACCTTCGGTCGCACCGCATGGCCGACACCGGCGCTGCCGGCACTACCCACGCAGGTCGACGTCGAGGCGCTCAACACCGAGACGTCGCCGCCCGACGACGGACTGTTCGAGCGCGAAGACAGGGAGTCGCCGGCCGCGCAGCCCGTCGCGGCCCCATCGCCAGCAGTCGATGGCGTCCCGCCCCTGATTCAGCTGCGTCGCACGTATCTGATGTTCGAGCACGAGCACGGTGTCGTATTGATCGATCAGCACTCGGCGCACGAACGCGTCTTGTACGAGCAATTCATGCGCACGCTCGAGAACGGCGAACAACCCGCGCAGCGGCTGCTGTTCCCGATGACGCTGCACCTCGGCCCGGCCGAGGGCGACGCCTTCGATCGAAACCGGGATTTGTTCGAGCGACTTGGCTTCGAGATCGAAGGGTTCGGCGGGCACACGCTGCTGGTTCGCGCCGTTCCGATGCCGCATCCTCGGTTCGACCCCGAACGATGCGTGCGGGAGACGCTCGCGTCGATCACGGGCGATCGCGAGACCGGTGCCCACGCTCGCCACGAGCGGCTCGCCGCGACGGTGGCTTGCAAGGCGGCGATCAAGGCCGGCGAGGCCCTGTCGCCCGGCGAGATGCGCGCGCTCTACGTCGCGCTTCGCGACACGACCCTTCCGGCGCACGACGTCCACGGGCGCGCAACGATCGTGCAACTCACCTGGGACGAGATTGAGCGTCGATTCGGCCGGCGGTGATGTCCGGGTCATCTGCGGACCGACCGGCGCGGGGAAGAGCACGATCGCGCTGTGGCTCGCGGAACGTGGCGCGACCACAGTCATCAGCGCGGACTCGCGGCAGATCTATCGCGGCTTCGACATCGGCACGGCGAAACCGACTGTGGACGAACGCGCGCGCGTCCCGCATCGCGGCGTCGACATTGTCGATCCGACGGAGCGGTATTCGGCCGCGGCGTGGGCCGCGTCGGCGGACGGATGGATCGATCGAGCGCTGGCCGATGCGAGCACACCACTCGTCGTCGGAGGAACAGGTCTCTATATGCGAGCGTTGTTCGACGGGTTGTTCGACGAACCGACGAGTGACGCGGCAGCGCGTCGTGCGCTCGAGATCTGCCTCGGCACTCTGAGTGTCGATGAGTTGCGCCGTTGGACAAAGGCGCTCGATCCCGCCCGGGCGCATCTCGGCCGAACCCAACTGTTGCGCGCCATCGAGATCGCCCTGCTAACAGGCCATCGCGTGAGCGAATTGCATCGCGATCGCGTGCGGGCTCCCCGTTGGCGTCCCCGCTATCTTGTGGTTGATCCGGGACCGGCGCTTGTCGGACGAATTGCGGCGCGTCTGGACGACATGTTGAACCACGGCTGGATCGATGAGGTCGAACGCCTGATGCAAACAGTGCCACCTGACGCACCGGCGTGGAACGCCACCGGGTACGACGCGATCCGTCGCGTCGTCCGCGGCGAGCTGACGCGAGCCGCGGCGCGCGACACGATTCTGATTCACACGCGGCAGTACGCCAAGCGGCAGCGGACGTGGTTCCGTCATCAACTGCCGCCCGAGCGCGTGACCCGGGTCGATCCGCTCGCGCGTGATTGGTGTGACACCGTCGCGAGATGGTGCGACGCTCGTTCTCGGCACGAGACGCTGACGTGAAGATCGGCATCACGTGCTACCCGACGTATGGCGGCTCGGGCGCGCTGGCGACGGAGCTCGGGATCGCGCTGGCGCGCCGCGGACACGAGATCCATTTCATCACATATCAGCAACCGTTTCGACTCCCGGCCTTTCTTCCGCGCATCTACTTCCATGAGGTCGACGTCGGCCGATACCCGCTGTTCGAGTATCCGCCGTACGATCTCGCCCTCGCCGTCCGCATGCACGAGGTCGTGCTCGATCACGGCCTCGACCTGTTGCATTGCCACTACGCGATCCCGCACGCGACGAGCGCGTGGATCGCCAAGGAGATGCTCAAGCCGACCCGACCGGACATCCGCGTCGTCACCACACTGCACGGCACAGACATCACGATCGTCGGTCAGGACCCGTCGTTCCGTCCGATCACCAAATTCTCGATAGAAAAGTCTGACGGCCTGACCGCGGTGTCACAGTATCTCCAGACGGAGACGCTGACCACGTTCGGCTGCACGGCGTGCCGCATCGAAGTGATTCCAAACTTCGTCGACCCCGACGTGTACGACCGGACGCGGTACACGTCGATCCTCGACGAACAAGTTGATTCGGACACACGCGTGCTCATGCACGTGTCCAACTTCCGGTCGGTGAAGCGCGTGAAGGACGTGGTGCGGGTGTTCGGACGCGTCGCGGCGCAGATCCCATCGGTGCTCGTCATGGTGGGTGACGGTCCGGATCGCGTCCATGCCGAAGCCGAGGCCAGAGAGCTCGGACTTCACGAGAAGGTATTCTTCCTCGGAAAGATCGACGCGGTGGCGCCGCTCCTCGCGGGGGCGGACCTCTTTCTGCTGCCGTCGGCGAGCGAGTCGTTTGGGCTGAGCGCGCTCGAGGCCCTCGCGTGCGGGGTGCCGGTGATCGCCACCAAGGTTGGCGGATTACCCGAGGTCGTGCGCGACGGCGAGACCGGCGTCCTCTGTCCCGTGGGCGACGTCGACGCGATGTCCGAGGCTGCCGTCGCCATTCTGCGCGACGGCGATCGATGGTCGGCAATGAGCGTCCTCGCGGCCGCCGACGCGCGTGAGCGCTTCTCGCTCGAGTCCATCGTCGGCGACTACGAGGCGTTTTACGAGTACACGCTCGCTCTTCCTCGTCCTGCCGGTGCGACCGCGAGCGAAACATTTTCATCCCCGGCATTGTGACTGTGTTTCAAGCGCTCGTCCTCGGCGTGCTGCAGGGGTTATCGGAATTCCTACCGGTCAGTAGCTCCGCGCATCTGACGCTCGCGCCGTGGTTGTTTCACTGGCGTGACCCTGGTCTCACGTTCGACGTGGCGCTGCATTCCGGGACGCTCATCGCCGTGCTGTGGTACTTCCGGGCCCAGTGGGTGGCACTGATCGGCGCGGCGGCGAGCATCGTGACTCACCGGCGCGTCGAGACCGAAGAAGAGCGGCGCGTGGTCTATCTGATCATCGCCACGATTCCCGGCGCCATCGCCGGTCTGGCGCTCGAGAAGTACGCCGAGAGTGCGTTCCGCGATCCCAAGCTTATCGCGACGGTGTTGATCATCATGGGCATCGTGCTGTGGTGGACCGACAAACGGGCCGCGCAGGATCGCCCGCTCGAATCGATGCGCTGGACCGACGCGTTGGTGATCGGGCTCGCCCAGATGTTCGCCATCGTTCCCGGCGTCTCGAGGTCCGGCTCGACGATCACCGCGGGGCGCGGCCTGCGCCTGACGCGCGAGGGGGCGGCGGTTTTCAGTTTTCTCATGAGCATGCCCATCATCGCCGCGGCGTCGTTGCTCAAGCTTCCGCACGTGCTGAGGACGGAGGGGGTCGACGCGCCACTCGTCGTCGGCGTGCTGGCGTCGGCCCTCAGCGGCTGGCTGGCGATCAGCGTCCTGTTGCGGTTCGTCGTTCGGCGAAGCTACGACATCTTCGCCGTCTACCGCGTCGTCGTCGGGTTGATCGTCCTTGCCATTGCCTTCAGCCGTTGAGGCGTCAGCGACGCGGCAGGCGTCTCGCTATGACGGACGCGCCGTCGAGGCGCTCGCCTCGGCACTCGACGTTCCGCGCGTTGTCGCGTTCGACTCGATCGGATCAACGCTCGATGTCGCTCACGAGCTCGCGGCGGCGGGCGCCGGCGCCGGGACGCTCGTTGTGGCCAATGCGCAGACGGCTGGGCGAGGACGCATGGGCCGCACGTGGCGGTCCGAACCCGGAGCCGGCGTCTGGCTGACGTTGATCGAACGGCCGCGCGATGTCGCGGCGCTCGATGTCCTCTCGCTCCGGATCGGGCTGGCGCTGGCGCCGGTGCTCGACACGTTTTCCGCCGCGCCGGTACGACTCAAATGGCCGAACGATCTCTACGTCGGACCACGAAAACTCGGCGGCATCCTGGTCGAGGCGCGGTGGCGTGATTCCACTCCCGAATGGGCGGCGATTGGCGTCGGCGTCAACGTCCATGTCCCTGATGGAGCGGAGCACGCCGCGGGCCTCGCGGTGCACGCAACGCGCGCTGACGTCCTCTTGCACATCGTGCCGGCGATGCGGGCGGCGGCGGCTCGAACGGGTCCGCTCGACCGCACGGAGCTCGATTCGTTTGCCGCGCGTGATGCCGCGGCGGGTCGGCGGTGTCGAGGGCCGGTCGCTGGGCGGGTGCAGGGGATCGACGCGAGCGGCGCGCTCGTGGTCGACATAGGTTCCGAGGTCGCTATCATTCGCGCGGGCTCTCTCGTCTTGGAGGAAGAGCTGTGATCCTCGTGTTCGATGTCGGCAACACCGAGCTGACGATCGGGCTGTTCAGCGAATCCGAGGTGCGCGGACATTGGCGCATCATGACCGACGTGTCGCGTACGCCCGACGAATTCGGCGTGCTGCTTCGATCGCTACTGGCCGCCGACGATTTCTTGCCGGACGTCGTCGAGAGCGTCGCGATCGGATCGGTCGTTCCCCGTGTGACCGCTCCGCTGAGCGACGCGTGTCAGGAATACTTTCGCGTGGGCAAACCGTTGATCGTCGACGCGAGCACGGCACTCCCGATCACGCTCGACGTCGACGAGCCGCTCACCGTCGGCGCCGATCGGTTGATCAACACGTTGGCGGCGAGCCGCCTCTACGCGCGCGATGCGATCGTCGTCGACATGGGCACGGCGACGACGTTCGATTGCATCACGACGGACGGCGTGTTTCTGGGTGGCGTGATTGCTCCCGGCATTCAAACGTCGGCCGAGACGTTGAGCCGGCGCACGTCGAAGCTGCCGGCCACGGAGCTCGTGGTTCCGACGCGCGTGATCGGAAAGCGCACCGAGGAGTGCATTCGCGCGGGCGTGTTGTTCGGCGCGGCCGATGCGATCGACGGAATCGTCGGTCGAATCAAGAAGAGCTGGCCGCGCACCCAGGTACCCATGGTGATCGCCACGGGCGGCTTCGCCGAGACGATGGCGACGCTCTGCACGTCGTTCGACCGGGTCGAACCGTACCTGACGCTGCAGGGGCTTCAGATCGCCCATTCGCTCATTCGGCGACCGGCTGAGCTAGCCTAAAACATTGTTTTGCAATGGATTGCGCATGGTCGCGGTCCACTCGTCCCGGACTTGACGCGCGTCGCTGAGCGGCGTATGATTCGTGGCTATTAGCACTCTAGTTCAGTGAGTGCTAAGGCGCCAATCAGACCGTTTTCACCGCAGCCATGGAACAGGGAGGAGCACACCGTATGGCCACCAAGACCAATGTGAAGGTCAACCCGCTGGCCGATCGCGTCGTCGTTCGCGCGCTCGAGGAATCCGAGCAGATGCGCGGCGGCTTGTACATCCCCGACACCGCCAAAGAGAAGCCCCAACAGGGCGAGATCATTGCGGTCGGACCGGGTCGATTCGAGAAGGACAAGCGCGTCCCGATGGAAGTGAAGGTCGGCGACAAAGTGCTGTACGGCAAATACAGCGGCACTGAGGTCACGGTCGACAACGAGCAGTATCTCATCCTGCGCGAGTCCGACGTACTCGCCATCATCGGCTGATAAACGGTTGCTAGTTAGGGGTTGCTAGTTGCTGTGAACTGCCAGCAACCAGAAACCAGCCACCAGCAACCAAAACGACATCACTCTCCTTTCAGAGGCATTGAGACATATGGCAGCCAAGGAACTGCATTTCAACGTGGATGCGCGCGCGGCACTCAAGCGCGGCATCGACCAGCTCGCCGAAGCGGTGAAGGTCACGCTCGGCCCCCGCGGCCGAAATGTCGTGATCGACAAGAAGTTCGGCGCACCGACCGTCACCAAGGACGGCGTGACCGTGGCCAAGGAGATCGAGCTGTCGGATTCGCTCGAGAACATGGGCGCGCAGATGGTGAAGGAAGTCGCCACCAAGACGTCGGACATTGCCGGCGACGGCACGACGACGGCGACCGTGCTCGCCCAGGCGATCTTCCGTGAAGGCCTCAAGAACGTCACCGCCGGCGCGAACCCGATGGCGCTCAAGCGCGGCATCGACCGCGCCGTGCAGGCCGTCGTCGAGGAACTCAAAAGGATCAGCGTTCCGACGACCGGCAAGAAGGAGATCGCCCAGGTCGGCGCAATTTCGGCCAACAACGACTCGGAGATCGGGAACCTGATCGCCGAAGCGTTCGACAAGGTCGGCAAGGATGGCGTCATCACCGTCGAAGAGGCCAAGGGTCTCGAGACGAACCTCGAGACGGTCGAAGGCATGCAGTTCGACCGCGGCTATGTCTCACCGTACTTCGTCACCGATCCGGAGAAGATGGAAGCGGTGCTCGAGGACGCGTTCATTCTCATCCACGACAAGAAGGTCTCCTCGATGAAGGACCTGCTCCCGGTCCTCGAGAAGGTCGCGCAGCAGGGTCGCGCGCTGCTCATCATCGCGGAAGATGTCGAAGGTGAGGCGCTTGCGACGCTGGTGGTGAACAAACTGAAGGGCACGCTCAAGGTCTGCGCGGTCAAGGCTCCCGGCTTCGGCGATCGTCGCAAGGCGATGCTCCAGGACATCGCGGTCCTGACCAACGGTCAGGTGATCAGCGAGGAAGTCGGCTTCAAGCTCGAGAACGCGGTTGTCACCGACCTCGGTCGCGCCAAGCGCATCGTGATCGACAAGGACAACACGACGATCATCGACGGCTCGGGTGCCGAGGACAAGATTCAGGGACGCATCAAGGAAATTCGTGTCGCGATCGACTCGAGCACGTCCGATTACGACAAGGAAAAGCTCCAGGAGCGTTTGGCCAAGTTGTCGGGCGGCGTTGCGGTCATCAACGTGGGCGCGGCGACGGAAGCCGAGATGAAGGAGAAGAAGGCCCGCGTCGAGGACGCGCTGCACGCGACCAAGGCGGCGGCGGAAGAGGGGATCGTCCCGGGCGGCGGCGTCGCGCTCATCCGGGCGCAGCGCGCGCTCAAGGGCCTCAAGCTCGATGCCGACGAGCAGATCGGCGTCGACATCGTTCGTCGCTCGATCGAGGAGCCTATTCGCATCATCGTGCAGAACGCCGGCGGTGAAGGCTCGATCGTCGTCGAGAAGGTCCGCGCATCGAAGGATGACGCGTTCGGGTACAATGCGCTCACCGACACGTACGAGAACCTCGTGCAGGCGGGTGTCATTGACCCGACCAAGGTCACGCGCACGGCGCTGCAGAACGCGGCGTCGATCGCCGGCCTCCTGCTCACGACCGAGGCATTGATCGTCGAGAAGAAGGAGAAGGAAGGCCCGCACGCCGGCGGCCCGCCGGGCGGCGGTATGGGCGGGATGTACTAAGCGCTCGCCGTAAGAGAAGTGAAATGGGGGCTGCCACACGGCAGCCCCCATTTTCCTTGTCGATCATACGAACACGAAGGCTTCACTCATGTCCTTAACGAGCTTAGAACAGCGCGTACTGGACTGGCTGCTCGGCGCGCTTGGCACCCGGAGTAAATGGTCCGAGCACCGCGTCTTGTTTCGCGGCGACGAGGCCACCCCGAAAACGCGTTCGCTCGATCGCCCCTCGCATCGCCGACAATGCGACCCGCGGCGTGTTGTTCTGTTCGCTCAGGTGCGCGAGCACGAGATGATTGAGCTCACGCGTCACGGCGGTCCGAGCGAACCTGCCCGCGTCACGGTTGCTGAGGTGCCCGATCTTGCTCGCGATGCGCGCCTGCAGCCAGCGGGGATATGGACCGTTCCGCAGGAGATCGTCGTCGTGGTTGGACTCGAGCACCAGGATGTCGAGCGCCTCGCAGGCTCGCGCGATCGCCTGGCTCACGTGCCCGATGTCATAAAACAAACCAGCCCGCGCCCCGGTCGAACGGCTCGTCACCACAAACCCGACGGACTGATTCGCGTCGTGCGGCGTCGGGACGGACGTCACCGACATGCGCGGAAACTCGATCGTCATGCCGGGGTCGAAGGTGTGCACGTTGGTCTTCGCGAGCTCGGGCGCGAGCGCCGTGCCCGGCGTGGCGAACACGCCCCACCCCCAACGCCTCGCCGCCGCCCCGGCCCCCCGCACGTGGTCGGAATGCTCGTGCGTGATCAGGCAACCCTCGATGGAACGCGGATCGACGCCGATCGGCTTGAGTCGGCTCGCCAGCGTGCGCGTGCCGAATCCGCAGTCGATGAGAATCCGCGACCCGTCGCATTCGACCAAGATCGCGTTGCCGCTGCTGCCGCTGCCGAGCATCCACAACTTCACGTAGGGGTCGCCTCCGGTCCCGCGGTCCATCGCTCGCCGTGCACCGATGTGAGGTGACGACGCGCACGATCCGTCAACTCGACCTGACGCCGTGTCATCATGCGAGCGACCGTCTCGACAAACTTATCGGCGCGGTACACCGAATAGGGAGGACCACCGCCCCACGAAAAGGGAGCGACGACCTTGGGCGGCATCTCGCCGTAGACGTTCGCCCCGGCGCCCAGCACGGTGCCTGTGGTCAACCGCAGCCCGATGCCCGTCTTCACGTGATCGCCGAACATCGTGCCGAGGAACTGCAAGCCGGTATCACGCGCGCCATCGGGCGTCCAGAGCGCCACCGTCCCGTACGTGTTCTTTAAATTGCTCGTGATCGTGCCCGCGCCGAGGTTGACCCAGCGGCCGAGATAGGAGTGCCCGACGAATCCGTCATGCCCCTTGTTCGAGTGCCCGAGGATGATCGTGCTGCTCAGCTCTCCGCGGACCTTCGAGACATCGCCGATCGAGCACCCCGTCACATCACCGCCCATGACGCTGACGTCCCGCCCGATGTAGCATGGACCCGTGATGCGCGTGAATGACCGAATGTGCGCGCCGGCGTTGATGTAGATCGGTCCGGCCGACGCATCGAGCACGACGTGCGGCTCGATGATCGTGCCGGGTGAGCGTGGGGACGAATCGGTCCGTCCGACGACGATGACCGTATTCTCGCCGAGTATCGTCGCATGCGATGGCGGAGGCACCACATCCACGGACGCGCTTGCAAGGCGCGCGATGTCGCTCGTCAGCTGTTCCGGGAGAAAACGAATGAAATCCCAGACGTCGTCGTGCCACCACCCCTCGATCATGCCGACGGCGCCCGTACCCGCGTGCAGATCCTCGAGCGACAGTGAACCGTCGTCGAACGCCGACACGTCGATCGCGTCTCTGAGACGGAGAGCGGCGAGCCGGTTTCCGCACCGCCACATGCTGCACGCGGCGAGTCGGCGTGCGGCCGCCTCGCGATCGCGGGGAATAGCGGGCACGCACCGCGCCAGCGCGACGATCGACCCGGCGGGAATCACTCCGGTGGCGGCTTGCGCGCCCGGCTCGTCGAACAGCGCATGGCGCGCTCCGGCGAGGAATCGCGACTCGACCATCGGGGCAATGAGCCGCCAGCGATCGCGAATCGACATGACGCCGGCAACCATCTCGGAGACGGGTCGCGTCGTCACGAACGGCTCAAACTGGCGGGCCCGCCCGTCGTCGTAGAGAAAGAGAGCCGTCATGGGCGATGCTCCGTCATCGCGCGCATCACTCGCGGTCCCGCACGCCGCGTGGTAAGGCATCCATGAGCGTTTTCAAATCGGTCGACCGATCGATGGTCGTGACGAGCACCATGCCGTCCTCGACGACTACGACGAGGTTCGACACGCCATACATGACAACCGTCGCATCGGCGGCGTGCACGACATTCTCGCGCGCATCGATCGCGTAGACGCGGCCCTGGGCGGCGTTGCCGGCAGCGTCCACTCCGCGAACGCGCTTGAGCGCGCCCCACGTACCGACGTCGTCCCATCCGAAGTCTCCCGGCATCACCACGACGCGATTGCTGCGTTCGAGCACGCCGACATCGACGGACACCGGGTTCACTGCGGCGAAGAAGGCGCGAATGTCTTGGGCGTGCGCGTGCAACGCGGGAGCGATCTCCGGGGTGAGTCGTCGGACGTCGTCGAGAAAGTCGCCAACGCGCCACACGAAAATGCCGGAATTCCAGAGGTATCCTTCGCGACACATCTCGACGGCGCGCGCGCGATCGGGCTTTTCGACGAATCGCGCGACGCGCCGGACGCCCTCGTCGAGCGGTTCACCCGGCTGGATGTACCCGAACCCCGGATCTGGACGCGTCGGGATCACGCCAACCGTCACTAGCACCGAGTGCCGCTCGGCGACGGCCGCCGCTCGCGTCAGGGCGCGCTGAAACCCGGCGGCGTCCGCGACCGACCAATCGGCGTGCACCGACATCATGACGGCCTCGGGCCCATCGCGACGCGCGATCTCTTGTGCGGCCCAGGTGAGCGCGGCGGCCGTTCCACCGGCGCGCGGTTCCGCGACGAGGTTTGCTCGAGGAATCTCTGGGAGCAATCGAGCGATGGCTGGCACCAACGCCTCGTTGGTGAGTATTAGCACACGGTCGGGCGGGACGATCGGGGCGAGCCGAGCGACCGAGTCGGACAGCAGCGGGTCGGTAGTCACCAAAGGAAGCAGCTGCTTTGGACGCGACGGCGTGCTCAGCGGCCAGAAACGCGAACCAATGCCACCGGCGAGTACGACCGCCCAACGGCTCATGCGGTGTCGACGCTCGATTCGTCGGCGGGGAGTCCTACGAGCTCGACGACTCGCGCGTAGAGCTTTTTCGGGCTGAACGGTTTGGTCAAGAAATCATTCGCGCCGAGCTCCATGGCGCTCGTTTGCTGGTGCTCCTGACCCGCGGCGGTGAGGATGACGCACGGGATGTCGCGCCATCGCTTGTCGCTGCGCATGGCGGTGAGCACGTCTAGTCCACTGAGGTGCGGCATCATGAGATCGAGCAGAACCAAGCAGATGTCGGGCTCGTGCTCGAGCGCGTCCATGGCTTCGCGTCCGTCGTAGACGAGCGTGACGCGAAACGGTCCCTGCTCGAGCTTCATTTTGATGATGCGACCGATGTGGGGTTCATCATCAGCGACGAGCACGTGGCACGTCGGGGTCACGCTTGGAGAAGGGCGTTCCACGAAAATTCAGACGAGGGCCGCGATGTGTTCCCGGTTGCGCCGCAGCTCGAAGAGCAGTTGGCCGATGTTCGCGCGCGGGTTGAGCAAGACGAGCAGAATGGCTTCGGGAGAAAGCACTGACACGACGGCGATGCCGGCACGATGCTCGAGGACCGCTGTCAGGAGGTCACCGCGACCCGTGGCCGCACCAAGTTCATCCGCGGGTGAGATGATAGCCGGGATGCGCGCCGCGACGTCGTCCGCGTCGAGAGCGGGGTCGATCTGGCCGTCAATCAGCAGCCCATCGCGACCCAGCACGATCGCGGCGTCGACACCTTCACGCTGCCGAATGGCAGCCACTAAATCACGAATGCTCGGCATCCAGTTTTCTCCCGCAAGCTTCCCTGCAAAGTCGTGGCGAAGCTAGAGATCACCATAGTCGAAGTCAAGCGAGATCAATCGCTTGAAGAATGTCCCGCGCTGCCGTATCCTTCGCCCTTGAGCTCCCTAACATGAATTATCGATCCCTCGGCCTCTGGTCGAAAATCCTCGCGCTGGCGGCGGGTGCCTTCGTCGTCGCCGCCGTTGCTTGTGGCGACCTCACGGGCGTCCCCGCGTCGCTTCCGACGCTGTCCGACAGCACGGTCGTCTACGCAATCAACGGCGCGCCTCACGGGGCGCCGACTGCGCTCCACGTCTATGCGGGGCAGCTTTTTTCCGCCGACGCGACGTTCCTCTTCGACGTGGCGTTCGATATCGATGCATCGGGCCACGCCGTGTTGCTCCCGCAGCGCGCCGTGGCGAGCGGTCTGGCGGCGACCCACACGGTTGGCCTCCAGACGGCCACGACCGCGTACGAGACCATAACGCGCGCGCCAAACAGCGGCTACCGCGCGGATACAGCCCTGGTCGCAACGCCAGGGGTTCCGGTGCTCGTGCAGAGCGCCGATCCCAACACGTGCGGCGTCTCGCTCACAGGAACAGTCCTCTACGCGAAGCTCGTCATCCGGTCGGTCGACCCCGTTGCGCGACAAATGGTCGTCCAGTTCACCGCCGATCCCAACTGCGGTTTTCGCTCGTTCCTGCCTGGCATTCCAAAGGATTGATTCGTGCACGACCTCCGAGTGCTCCGCGAGCAGATCGATCTGCTGCGCGACGGCATGCGCCGTCGCGGCGTGCTCGACGCCCTTGCGCCGGTCATTGAACGCGGACAGAGCGTCGAGCGCGAGCGTCGCACGCTGATTCAGGCGGTCGAAGAGCGAAAAGCGCAGCGCAATACGATCGCTCAGGATGTCGCGAACCGGAAACGCGCCAAGGAAGACGCCGACGAGTTGATCGCCCAAGGTCGAGCGCTCGGCGATGAGATTGCGCAACTCGAGCGCGAGTTGGCGACGATCGAAGGAGAGCTCAATCGCGCCTTGCTCGAGCTTCCCAACATTCCGCTCGCCGACGTTCCCGATGGGGGCGAAGAGAAGAACGTCATCGTACGCGAGTGGGGAACACCGCGTCCCCCGACCGGCGTCAAGCCGCACTGGGAGATCGGCGCGCAACTCGGGATGATCGATATCGAACGCGCATCGAAGGTGTCGGGCTCGGGATTCGTTTTTTACCGCGGACTCGGTGCGCGACTCGTTCGCGCGCTCGTGAATTATTTCATGGACGTGCACCGCGAGGAGCACGGCTACGAAGAGGTGTGGCCGCCGCTCCTCGTCAATCGTGTCACCATGACCGGCACCGGCCAATTGCCGAAATTCGAGGACGACGCGTACGCCACGCGCACGGACGAGCTGTTTCTCATCCCGACCGCTGAGGTGCCGGTGACCAACCTCTATCGCGACGAGATTCTCGAGGCCGACGCGCTGCCGATGGCGTTCGTTGCCTACAGCAAATGCTTTCGTCGCGAGGCCGGATCGGCGGGCAAGGACACACGCGGCATCCTGCGCACCCACGAATTCGACAAGGTGGAGCTCGTCCGCTATGCGCGACATGACAACTCCGCCGAACAGCTCGAAGCGCTGACGCGTCACGCTGAGACGATCTTGGAGCGTCTCGGCTTGCCACATCGGCGGAAATTGCTCGCCGCCGGCGACACGGGCTTCAGCTCGGCGATGACGTACGACCTCGAGGCGTGGGCGCCCGGCGTCGGCGCGTGGCTCGAGGTGTCGTCGTGCAGCAACTTCACCGACTATCAAGCGCGTCGTGCGAACATTCGCTACCGGCCGGGGAAGGGTGAGAAGCCTCGCTTCGTCCACACGCTCAACGGGTCGGGCGTCGCCTTCCCGCGCACGATCGCGTGCATTCTCGAGCATTACCAGAATGCTGATGGGACAGTTGTCGTGCCCGAAGTGTTGCGACCGTATCTTGGTACCGACATCCTGAGCTGAGTCGACATGCGACGCGGCAAGCCCGAGCTGCTGGTCGCTGCGCTCATTGGGGTATTGCTTGCCTGGTACGTGGTGTACACGCAGCGCGTCATCGTGCTGCTGCGCGCCGACGCCAAGCGCTCAATCGAGATGTACGCTCGCGTCTACCGCGCGTTCGGCGACAACACGCCGAGCGCCGAGACCGAGGCGCTACTCGATCTGTCGCGGAGCATTCGCGACCAGCACGTGCCGCTGATCCTCACGGATCGCCAAGGCGTTCCGGCGGGTCACGCGAATCTTCCTTTCGATAACGCGAAGGATACGGTCTCCAACGACGATCCGCGGGTCCGCGAGTACATCGCGGTGCTCGCGGCCAAGAATCCACCGATCGTCGATCCGCGCATCGGGAAGGTCTACTATGGCGATCCGCCGGTGGTCGAAGGGTTGACGATCATTCCCGCGCTGCAGGCGTTGATGGCGGCGATCCTCGTGCTCGCGGGTCTCTACATCATTAGGACGCGTGGCAACGCCGCGCGCGAGCGATTGTGGGCGGGTATGGCGCGTGAATCCGCGCACCAACTAGGCACGCCGTTGTCGAGCCTCTCAGGTTGGATCGAGCTGCTCGAGGAGCGCGCGACGGATGACTCGTCGCACGCCGCCGTGCGCCACATGCGCGCCGATCTGGAGCGACTCGACCGCGTTGCGCACCGCTTCGAGCGCATCGGACGCGACCCGAAGCTCGAGGCGCTCGACGTGGCCGCGATCGTCGAGCGCGTCGCGGCGTATTTCCGCGCCCGCGTGCCCACCCTCGCAAACACCATCGTCGTCGAGTCGTCGATCGCCACCGACCTTCATCCGGTTCAGGGCGACGCGGTCCTGCTCGAGTGGGCCGTCGAGGTGTTGGCGAAGAACGCGATCGACGCGCTGGCTGGTCGAGGCGGCGTCGTTCAGCTGTCGGCAACGCCTGGCGCCGAGGAGACCGTCGTGATACGCGTCGCCGACAACGGCCCCGGTATTCCGCGCGAGATTCGGTCGCGCGTGTTCGAGCCCGGCTTCTCGACGAAGAAGAGTGGCTGGGGCATTGGCCTCTCGCTCGCCAAGCGCATCGTCGAGGAAAACCATGGCGGGAAGTTGGCGCTCGCCTCGTCGGAGCAGGGAGCAGCGTTCGAGATTATTCTTCACTGATGTCGATGCTGCTCGAAGAACAATTGACCGCCGGTCTCAATCCGGCGCAGCGCGAGGCCGTGTTGCATGTGAACGGTCCGTTGCTCGTGCTCGCTGGCGCCGGATCAGGCAAGACGCGCGTGCTCACGACGCGCATCGCGCGGCTGATCGACGTCGAGGGCATCGATCCTCGGCACATCCTCGCCGTGACGTTCACGAACAAGGCCGCCGGCGAGATGCGCGAGCGCATCGGTCGGTTGCTGGGTGACGATCCCGCCGGCATGTGGGTTGGCACCTTCCACGCGATCGGGGCGCGGATGCTGCGCGCGTCCGCGCACCTCGTGGGTCGCACGCCGGCGTACACGATCTACGATCAAGACGATTCGCTGAGCGTGGTCAAGCGAATCATGGAACGGCACAAGATCTCGCCGAAGCAGTTCACACCGCGCGCGATCCAGTCGGCGCTGTCCGACGCGAAGAACGCGCTCGTCACGCCGGCTGAATACGAGCGACTGGCGTTGGACCCGTTCGCCAAGGCGGTCGCTCCAGTGTATCGATCGTTGGGCGACGCGTTCCAGCTGGCCAACGCGGTCGACTTCGACGATCTGCTCGTGTTGCCCGTACGCATGCTGCAGCAGCACCCTGACAAGCTCTCGAACTACCGGGCGCGCTTCAAATACATCCTCGTCGACGAATATCAGGATACGAATCGCGCGCAATACGAATTCATCAAGCTGCTTGGCGGCGAGCACGGCAACGTCTGTGTCGTCGGCGACGACGATCAATCGATTTACGGGTGGCGCGGCGCCGACATCCGGAACATTCTCGACTTCAGCAAGGATTTTCCCGACGCCACCGTCGTGCGGCTCGAGGAGAACTATCGCTCGACTCCGCCGATCCTCGATCTCGCCAACGTGGTGATCAGGGGCAATACGGCGCGCATGGGAAAGACGTTGCGGCCGACGCACACGGGCGGTGACAAAGTCACGGTCGCCCGTGCGCTCGACGAGCGCGACGAGGCGGATTTTGTCGTCGACGAGATCATCGCGCGGCGCGGGGCATCGACGTCGACCGGGCTCAATGACGTCGCCATTCTCTACCGCACGAACGCGCAGAGTCGCGCCATGGAAGAATCGTTACGGCGGCGCGCCATCGGATATCGGCTCATCGGCGCCGTGCGCTTCTACGACCGCCGAGAGATCCGCGATTTGATGGCGTATCTCAAGCTCATCGCCAATCCGGCCGACGACGAGGCGCTGCGTCGCGCCATTGTCGTGCCGAAACGCGGCCTTGGCGAGACGACGATCGAGCAGCTCGCCGAGGCGTCGCGACAACGCGGCCTGCCGATCTTCGAGGGTGCGCAGGTGCCCGACATCATCGACTCGCTGCGTCCGGCCGCGCGGACCGCGCTGGGCGAATTCGTGCGGATGATTCTGGCGCTCCGCGATCGCGCAACCGAGGCGGCCGTCGACGAGTTGTTGCGCGAGCTCGTCGAAGCCATTCGCTACGGCGACTATCTGCGTGCCGAAGGTCCGGAATCGGCCGAACGTCTGGATAACGTGCGGGAATTGATCACCGGCGCCGCCGAGCTCGTGGCCGACGAGCTCGGGGAGGTCGGGCTCCGCCCGCTCGATCATTTCCTCCAGCGAGCGACGCTCGTCGCCGAGGTCGACGCGCTTGGCTCCGACGCGGATGCCGTGTCGCTTATGACGCTGCACAACGCGAAGGGTCTCGAGTTTCCGGTCGTGTTCATCACCGGGCTCGAAGACGGGTTATTCCCACTCGCAAAGGCGTTCGACGATCCGCCGCTTCTCGAGGAAGAGCGCCGATTGTTCTACGTCGGCATCACGCGCGCCGAACGAAAGCTCTATATCACGCACGCCGAGGAGCGTCGGCGGAATGGCGAGCTGTTGCCGTCGCGGCATTCGAGTTTTCTTGATTCCATTCCGGACGCGATGGTCGAGAAGCGAAGCACGATCAAGGTACGAAGCTCGGGCCGCTCGGTCATGCGGGCGGGTGGAAGCATTGGGGGCTACAGCCGCAGCTTCGGTCGCGGGACGCGCGGTGGTCAGGAGATCGAGGAGATCTTGAATCGTCCATCGCCGGCGACGCGACGCCCGGGCTCTCCGGTGAGCATGTTCGGTTCGTCGACCCCCATCGAGGATGAATCACAGGACGCGCCCATGTTCGTCGTCGGCGCGCGTGTGCGGCATCGGAAATTCGGCAGCGGCACCATCGCCGAGCTTGCGGGGACTGGGCGCGACGCGAAGGTCAAAGTCGACTTCGACGACCAGACGGTCGGGCGGAAAACGCTCGTCATCGCGCAGGCCAATCTCGAGCGCGGAGACGAATAGTGGCCGTCACGCTCGACGATGTTCGGCACATCGCCGCTCTGGCACGGCTCGGGCTCACGGACGAGCGCGCGGCGTCGCTCGTCGCGGAGCTCAACACGATCCTCGAGCACATGGACGTCCTGTCCAAGGTCGACACGACGGGGATCGAACCCGTGGCGGGAGTCGGCGCCGCGGGGTTGCCATTGCGTCCCGACACGGGGCCGCCAATCCCGCTCGCCCGCGAGCGCGAAGCGTTCGCGCCGAGCACGCGCGACGGGTTCTTCCTCGTGCCGCGGCTCTCCACGCACGAAGATCCGGAGGCGACCTCGTGACACCGGGGGAGGGCGCGCTGAACGAGCTGTCGGCGGTTGAGCTCCGCGACGTCGTCGCCAGCGGTGAGATAAATCCGCGCAATGCGGTCGACGCCGCGCTCGACCGTGCCGCGCACGTCGAGTCCCGTCGAGATGGCTTGAACATTCTCCTATATGAGGATCGTCGCGATGCGCACCGTCAAGCCGATACCGTAGCAGGGCGACGCGACGACGGGCACGCCGGAGCGCTTGCCGGCGTGCCGGTGATCATCAAGGACAACATTGCGACCACGACGCTCCCAACGTCGTGCGGGTCGCGAATCCTCGAGGGCTACATCAGCCCGTTCGATGCGACCGCGGTGCGTCGGCTGCGTGACGCGGGCGCCGTCGTCGTCGCCAAGTCGAACATGGACGAGTTCGCAATGGGGTCGTCGACGGAGAACAGCGCGTTCGGTCCGGCCAAGAACCCGCTCGCGCCGACGCGTGTCCCGGGCGGCTCCTCGGGCGGATCAGCCGCGGCCGTCGCCGCCGGGATCGTCCGTATCGCGCTCGGCTCCGAGACCGGCGGGTCCGTTCGCCAGCCGGCCGCTTTCTGCGGCGTCGTCGGCGTGAAGCCGACGTACGGCCGCGTGAGCCGCTACGGGTTGGTCGCGTTCGCGTCGTCGCTCGACCAGATCGGCGTGTTCGGACGGACCGTGGACGACGCCGCGCTCGGCCTGCACACGATCGCCGGCCACGATCCGCTCGACTCCACGAGCGCTGCCGAGCCGGTCGCCGTGTACCGCGACGCGGCGCGAGGATCGCTGGTTGGCGTCGTGATCGGCCGACCGAAAGAATATTTCCCCGCGGACCTCGATTCCCGCATTCGCGAGAAATGCGACGCATCGTTCGACGCTCTGAAATCACTCGGCGCCGAGGTCCGCGATGTCTCGCTGCCGCATACGGACTTGGCTATTCAAGTCTACTACATCGTCGCGCCGGCCGAGGCGTCATCGAATCTCGCGCGGTTCGACGGGGTCCGGTACGGCCTGCGGATCGCGGGCGATGGATTGCGCGGGATGTACGAGGCGACGCGCTCGTCGGGGTTCGGCCCTGAGGTCACCAGGCGCATCCTCTTAGGCACGTACGTCCTCTCGGCCGGGTATTACGATGCGTACTACCGAAAGGCGCAGCAGGTCCGCGCGCTGATCGCGCGGGACTTCGCCGACGTGTTCAATTCGGGCGTCCATCTCCTCTTCACGCCGACGACGCCGACCCCGGCGTTCGAGCTTGGGGCCAAGTCGGATCCGTACGAGATGTACCTGAGCGACATCTTCACGTGCACCGCGAACCTGGCCGGTGTCCCGGCGCTGTCGCTCCCGATCGGCCGAGTCGATGGGCTACCTGTCGGCGGACAATTCATTGCCAGTCATTTCGACGAGCGGCAGATGTTCGCTGCCGCGTACGCGCTCGAACGCCGACTCGGCGCGGAGGCGCACCAGTGAGCTCCGCCGTGACGTCGCGATGGGCGACGACGTACGAGATGGTCGTCGGGCTCGAGGTGCATGTACAGCTCAAGACCGCGACCAAGATCTTCTGTCGCTGCTCGACCGATTTTGGCGCGCGGGCGAATAGCAATACGTGCCCCGTGTGTCTGGCCCTTCCCGGATCGCTGCCGGTGCTGAATGAGCATGCCGTCGACCTCGCGATCCGCGCCGCGCTCGCGCTCGGCTGTCGCGTGCAGCCGACGTCGATCTTCGCGCGAAAGAACTATTTCTATCCCGACTTGCCGAAGGGATATCAGATCTCGCAATTCGACAAGCCGCTCGCCACTGACGGCTGTCTCCAGATCGGCACGCGGTCCGACGGATCGCCGATCAGCATCCGGATCACTCGCGTGCACATGGAAGAAGACGCGGGCAAATCGATTCACGATCGGTTTCCCGCCGCGACCGCGGTGGATCTCAATCGGGCCGGCGTTCCGCTGATCGAGATCGTGAGCGAGCCCGATCTGCGCGGCGCCAGTGAGGCGGACGCCTATCTGCGATCGCTCAAGCAGATTCTCGAATACATCGCCGTGAGCGACGTCAGCATGGAGAAGGGCAGCCTTCGCGTCGACGCGAACATCAGCGCGCGGCCTCTCGGCGAGACGAAACTCGGAACGAAGACCGAGGTCAAGAACATGAACTCGTTCTCCGGCGTCGTCCGCGCGCTCGAGGTGGAGTTCGCGCGACAGTGCGCGGTGTTGGACGCCGGTGGTCGCATCGAACAGCAAACGATGTTGTGGGACGCGAACACCGACGAGGTTCGTCCGGCCCGCTCGAAAGAGGGAAGTCACGACTACCGCTATTTCCCCGATCCCGATCTCCCGCCGCTGATCATCCCCATCGAGCGAATCGATCGCCTCAAGGCACAGCTTCCGGAGTTGCCCGCCGCGCGCCGCGCGCGCTTTCACGACGTGTTTCCCAGTCTCACGGAATACGACATCGACGTCTTGACGGCGGGTCCGGGAATCGGTGTGTACTTCGAGCAGGTCGCGCGGCAGAGCGACGACGCGAAGACCGCGGCGAACTGGGTGATGGGTGACGTGCTCGCCGCGCTCAAGACGACCGATCAGACCATCGAGCATTTCTCCGTTCGGCCGGCGGACCTTGCCGACCTGCTCAATCTGGTCCGCGACGGAGTCGTCAGTCACACGGCCGCCAAGCAGATCTTTGGCATCATGGTCAAGACCGGAGATCGCCCGCGACAGATCGCCGACCGCGAGCGGCTGGTCAAGGTGACGGACGATTCAGCGCTCGTGGCATGGATCGAAGAAGTCTTTGCCGAGTATGCTGACGAGGCGCGGCGATTCGTCGCTGGCGAGCGACGCCTGCAGGGTGTGCTCGTGGGTCAGGTGATGAAGAAATCGAAAGGCAGCGCCGACCCCAAGCGCGTCAATCAGTTGCTCGTCGCGCGGATTGGGGAGGGGACGTAGAGCGGCTCCGTCAACGACGTCGAGTAAAGAAGAGTCGTGGACGGCATTCCAAAATACTTATCGGCCTCCTCATGGAGCCGATCCTCCCCCGCCTCGCGCAGAATGCGCCGTCGAACGCGCTTCGCCATCCGCAGCGCCTCGTCGCCCGACGGATCGAGACGAAAGGGCTCCGCGCGATCCATGCTCCGCAGCAGGTCGATGATGTAGTCGTACGACCGCGCGACGTAGCGGGTCACGTCGTCCTCGGGCAGGTCCCAGCGGCTGTTCTCCTTGAGCAACTGGAACACCCGCTGCCACGATTCGTTATCGGCGACGATCACCATGCCACGGAAGATGCGCCGGTTGGTCGGGGTGCTAAAGATCGTCGGGCTCAGGACACGGTCGAGCAACCCGTCCGACCGGGAATGATCGATCAGGATCAACTCGCGAGCGCGGCGGGCGCACTCCGCCCCGAGGTGCGTTTCGAATCGGCTCTCCCAATACGAGTGGCCGAGCGACGCCGTGCTCGACGTGACCGCGAGCTGCTTGGGGACGAAATAGTTGTGCGCGACAGAATCCGCCGCGAGATGCGCGAGATACCCTAGGCCGAACGCTCGCAGCGGGTCGTCGCGCGCTCCATCGAAGATCTCCATGCCGACGGTCCACGAATGGCAGTGCCGGCCGACCGGCGCGTACTTCTTGGCGATGCTCGTATCGGCGGCGATCGATCCATACAAGAAGTCGTATGGGAATTCGCGCAACAGCTCGGCGACGGCGGCTGGGAGCAACGCCAACGAGCGCATGACCGCGTCGCCCAGGAAGACGTGCGTTCCTGGCGTCCAAGCATGCGCGACACTCGGTGTGATGGCGACCGCGACGATCGCGACGACGAGACACTGGACGACGCGCCTCCCCGTGGCCGGCGTCCTGCGCGTCTCGTCAGATGCCAAGGCGCTTCCGCTGCCGCCGGATCGCCCGGCGAAGATCTTTGAGCTCCGATTCGACGACGTCGTCGATCGCTTCGCGCGCGCGACCCATGTAGTCGGACACGCGATCGCTGATCTCCTCACGGGGGATCGCGTCCCACAAGTCCTCGCCACGGTGCGCCGCCCAGCGCGCGCCCGCCGTACCGAGCCGAGATGCTCCACGCCCGGCCCACTTCGCGCCGCGTCCAACGCCGCGCATCACGGGAGACACGGGTCGGTCGCCTGAGGGGCCACGGCGGAGCATGTAGGTCAATCCCGCGCCAAGCGTGATCCCGATCAGCGCGGCGGTGAGAAGGTCGTACTCGTTTTCATGCCCGCCGTCGATTTCGCGCGCGGGGACGGACACGCGGGGCTGCTGGGAGCGCCGGCGTGGCTGATTCGGGGTTGCGGTCGTCGCCATCTTCTTCCTCCTGTATTTCGAGGTCGTCACCCTCGGGCTCGAGATCCTCGGCCAGTTCGGCCGCATCGAGCTCGTCAGACGCAAGGTCCGTCCCACTCCGCGCGCCGAAGCTCGCCGCGCCGCGTCGAACGCCTCGAACCGTCGATGCCGTGGACAGGAACACACCCTCTGCCTCGTCCTGGACGACGGCGAGCAACGCGTTGAACTCGTTCAGCCGACGTTCGGCCATCAGCAACGCTTGTTGCACGCGATCATTCGCGGTATCGATCGTGTCGTTGACCTTTTGCACGTCCGTCCGAATTGACGTCGTCACGAAATCTACATTGTCGGCAATGGACGTCGCGTGGCGCACCAGCGGCGCCAGGTCACCGTGGAGTCGATCGATCAGCTTGTTGATCTTCGTGTACGTCTTCCGATAGTTCCACAGCACCTGCACCGCGAAGATCGCGAGGACCATGAGCGAGAGCGTCGTGGCGACGCTCGCCACCGCCGCGATCGTGTCGAGCACTCCACGCTGAGCGACCTGCTGCATCATCGCGAGGCCTGGCGCGGTCGCGATGATGGAGAGGAGCGCGGGAGCAACGAACGCCAGCTGGCTGGTCATCGGGACACGCCTCGTGGGGGGCGAAGAGAACTGGACCGACGCGGCCGATCGACCGCGCGAGCGCCCTGCGATGTCGTCAAGCAAAGAGCAAAGGCGAGGCCAACCGCATCGCCTCGCATCCTACGGGGCGACGGAGGCGAGTGCAAGCGCCGGACGCCGGCGCATGGAATCTACCCCGTCCCATTGACCTTGACTCGCGTCCCCTTCCATTCTTCGCTCCTCGCGCGTCAGGCACGCCCCCACACACGCATCGCTTGTCCATGAACGCATTGCAGTTCATTGTCCAAGGAGGGCACAAGCTTTCCGGGACGATTCGTCCTTCGGGTAACAAGAACGCGGCCTTGCCGATCGTCTGCGCGGCGCTCCTCACGGAGCACCCCGTCACACTCGAGAATGTTCCGCGAATTCGCGATGTCGAAACGCTCGTCGAGTTGATCGCGTCGTTGGGTGCCGAGGTGCGATGGAGCGCGCGGAACACGCTGGAGATCCACGCCAAAACGGTGCGTGGCACCAACCTCGATCCGGTATTGTGCCGAAAGATCCGCGCGTCGATTCTGCTCGCCGGTCCGTTGCTCGCGCGATGTGGCGAGATCGAGCTGCCGCCGCCGGGCGGAGACGTAATCGGACGCCGTCGTGTCGACACGCACTTCCTCGCCCTCGAGCGCCTCGGCGCGTCGTTCGATCTGTCGGAGAGTTTTCATCTGACGACGTCGGGGCTCCGGGGCGCCGACGTCTTCCTCGATGAGCCGAGCGTCACCGGCACCGAGAACGCGGTGAGCGCCGCCGTGGCGGCGACGGGGACGACAATCTTGCGCAACGCGGCGAGCGAGCCACACGTGCAGGACCTCTGTCATTTTCTCGTCGCGCTTGGCGCTGAGATCGAGGGAATTGGAACGAACAAGCTCACGATCCAGGGCGGCCGCGCGCTCGGAGGCGCCACGCATCGCATCGGTCCCGACCACATCGAGGTTGGATCGTTCATCGGACTCGCCGCGGTCACGGGATCGGAAATTCGCATCGCCGACGCGGGTATCGAGCATCTGCGGTCGACGCTCATGGGGTTCGCGCGGCTCGGCGTCTCGTGCACGATCCAAGGCCCTGATCTCGTCGTGCCGGCCGAACAGGAAAAAGTGATTCAAAGCGACCTCGGCGGACACGTCTCGAAACTCGAGGACCAACCGTGGCCCGCGTTTCCCGCGGACACGATGTCGATTGCGCTCGTGACAGCGACGCAGTGCACGGGCATGATTCTCATTCACGAAAAGATGTTCGAGTCGCGGCTCTTTTTCGTCGACAAGCTGATCGGTATGGGCGCCCGCATCGTGCTGTGTGACCCGCACCGTGCGTTGGTGGCCGGTCCGTCGAAGCTGCGCGCCGGTTCGGTCGACTCTCCAGATATTCGCGCGGGCATGGCGATGCTGCTCGCGGCGATGTGTGCGGAGGGCGAGAGCACGATTAACAACGTGGGCCAGATCGAGCGCGGCTACGAGCGGATCGATGAACGCCTGCGTGCGCTCGGCGCGCAGATCGAGCGCGTCGCGGAACGTCGCAACGGATGAGCATCATCGCGGAATCGGAGGCGGTACCGGAGCTCGCCGCTTTTGGAGTTCGCGCCTTCACAACGACACGCGCGTCGGGCAGCTTCGGCTTGATGACCGACGAGCCCGTCCGCGACGTGACAGCGCGGTGGACGCATTTGCGCCGTGAGCTGCGACCCTGCGGCTCACGTCTGGCGACGGCGACGCAATGCCACGGCTCCAACGTCCTCGTGCACGACTCGGGTTGGGAAGGGTGGTTGCGCGCGGACGATGCCGACGGGCACGTCAGCATGGCGCGCGGAACGGCGCTCGCGGTGACGGTCGCTGATTGCGTCCCCGTGTTCGTCGCCCATCCATCGGGGGCAATTGCGCTGTTGCACTCCGGCTGGCGCGGAACCGCTGCAGGGATCGTCGGGCGCGGAATCGCCGCTCTCATAAAACGCGGATGTCGCGCGGGCGATCTGCGTGTGCACACGGGTCCGGCGATCTGCGGCGAATGCTACCAGGTGAGCGCCGACGTGTATGCGCAGTTGACTGGGACCAACCCCGAGGCCCCGCGGACGATCGACTTGCGCGCGTTGATCGCCGACCAAGCCCGAGCCTGCGGCGTCACGCGCATCACGACGAGCGCATCGTGCACGCGCTGCGACAACGGCCGGTTTTTCTCGCATCGTGCGGGCGATTCGGGCCGGCAGCTCGGAGTGATGATCGCCGACGCGCCTTGACCGAGCCGTTCACCCCATCTACTTTACTACTGCTGGGCGGCCCGAATGGCCGCCAGTGAAATGTGGGGGAGGCTCCCCACATTTTTTTATTCTGGACGATTTCCTCGACTGCATGTGAAGGATTCGCTGGAAGATGTTGTGTTGTCGGAGCTTGATGCGGTTGGATTCGACCTCGTGGAGCTCAGGCGCGGCGGGACGCGAAGTCGTCCGTTGATCGAGGTACGTATCGATCGGCGCGATGGCGAGGCGGTCACCGTCGATGACTGCGCTCGGGCATCCCGAGCGTTGGAATCGCGACTGGACGGCGGTCAGTTGGTGTCACCCGAGTACGTGTTGCAGGTGTCGTCGCCAGGTGAGCGGCCGCTGCGCACGACGCCGGATTGGCAACGGTTCGTTGGTCGCTGGGCGAATGTCCTGACTCCGGAGTACGGAGGCAGGATCGAAGGAAGAATCCTCGCGGTGGAGGGAGAGCAAGGGTCTGAAGTCGCGGTGTTGGAGCCAAAGCCAGGTGTCGAGCGCCGCATTCCGCTGGCTGCCGTCAAGGAGGCGCGGCTAGCGTTTCACTTGTAATCAAAACTCATAGGCGCAGCGCCTCGGATTCATCCGCGCGCGCCAACGCAAACACGAGGGGTTCTGGATGGTCAGTTCTGCCGAGATTCTCAGCGCATTTCGCGAGGTGTCGAACACAAAGCAGCTCGATCGCGCGGAACTGTACGCACTGCTCCAGGACGGTATCCTCGCCGCCCTCGCCAAGAAGTACGGCCCCAACGTCCAGGCTGAAGTCAACATCGACGACGGCAAGGGCGACATTCGCATCGTCCTGCTGAAGACTGTCGTGCCGGTCGTCGAAGATTCCAGTCGCGAAATCTCGATCGACGACGCGCGCACCTTCGACGACAGCTTCGAAGCGGGCGACGTCATGGAAGAGCCGATCGACTTCGCCGTGTTCGGCCGCGCCGCCGTGCAGGCCGCGAAGCAACGCATCATTCAACGAGTCAGAGAAGGCGAGCGCACGCGCATCCGCGACGAGTTCGCGACCCGCGTTGGCGACCTGCTCTCCGGCGAGGTGCAGCAAATCGAGCGCGGTAAGCTCGTCGTCATGCTCAACAAATTCCGCGAGGCGGAAGCGATCATTCCGTACCGCGAGCAAAACCATCGCGAGCACTTCCACCAAGGCGAGCCGATTCGCGCGGTGCTCAAGCGCGTCGAGGAGACCCCCAAAGGGCCCCGACTCATCTTGAGCCGTGGCGATCCGTTGTTCGTCAAAGCACTGTTCAAGCTCGAGGTGCCCGAGATCCAGCAGAACATCGTCGAGATCCGTGCGGCCGCGCGCGAAGTGGGGAGCCGGACGAAAATCGCGGTGTTCTCGCGTGACGATTCGATCGATCCCGTCGGCGCGTGCGTCGGCCTCAAAGGCTCACGCGTTCAGGCGGTCGTGAACGAGTTGAACGGCGAGCGGATCGACATCGTGCCGTGGTCGCCCGATCCGGAGCGATTCGCGAAACTCGCGCTGGCGCCGGCGAAGGTCGCGCGCGTGTTCAGCGATCCGGCAACCAAGACGATCCAGGCGGTCGTCGACGAGGATCAGCTGTCGCTCGCGATCGGACGCAACGGGCAGAACGTGCGCCTCGCCTCGGAGCTCACCGGCTGGAAGATCGATCTCTACTCGAGCCGCGAATGGATGGAGCGCGGCGGCGAGTCGCAGATCTTCGCGCCGCTGCCTGAGGAGACCGAAGAAGTGGCCGACGTCAGGTTGTCCGACATCGCCGGCATGCCGCCGGCGACGGTCGCGGTGCTCGAGGACGCCGGATATCGCACCCTCAATGACATCATCGATCTCGAGCGTGAGGATTTCCTCAAGCTGCCCGGGATCGCGCCGGCGGAAGCCGATCGCATCATGGCGCTGATCGATGAGCTGACGACGGAAGACGGCAACGGTGAGGAGGAGCACCCGAGCGGGGAAGGAAGTTCGGCGGCCTGAGGATCACGAGAATCCATGGACGCCATGGTGCGTCAGCGCATGCTGCGTCTACTCGGGTTGGGAATGCGAAGTCGCGGAGTGATCGTTGGCGTGCGGCAAGTGCGCGAGGCGGCGAAAAACAACAAGGTCCTCTTGGCCGTTGTCGCGATGGATGTGTCGTCGAACAGTTTGGACAAGGTCGTGCCGCTGCTCAACGGGCGAAGAGTTAAATTTGTAGAGGTGCCGTCGGCGGCCGAGCTTGGCGCGGCGGTTGGACGCGTTGAGACGGCGGTGGTAGGCATCGTCGACCGGCAGCTCGCGGCCGGCGTCAGCGCGTTGGTGAACTCGGGCTCGTCGAGAGCCACTGCGGAGGATGTTTGAGCAAGCTTTCAGTCAGTGAGTTGGCGAACGAATTCGCGGTTCCAGCCGAAGAGGTAGTCACGCTTCTTCGGCATATGGACATTCCGATTCGAAGCCACATGAGCATGCTCACCGACGACCAGGTGGCTCGCATCCGCGCCCGCTGGGAACGGGAAAAGCGCGCCCGCGCCGAAAAGCAGGCCGCGCCAGCACCGACGGCCCGTCGTCGCCGAACTGTGGCCACCGTGCCAGCCGAGCCGGTGGTCGTTCCTGAAGCCGTCACGGGCGAAGCCCCGGTTCGGCGACGCCGCAAAGCAGCCGATGTCCAGGCCGCCGCTGAAGAACACGCTGCCGCGGAAGCAGCGGCTGCTCAGGCCGCGGCCGACGCAGTTGAGCAACAGCAAGCTGCCGCTGCGGAGGCTGAGCGTGCCGAAGCGGCACGGATGGCGATCCTGCGCGCTGAGGAAGCGGCGCGCGCCCAGGCCGAGGCCGCGGCGGCGCAAACCGAAGAGCGGCCCGAGTTCCGATCGACCGAGACTGACGTCCCACGCGCCGCGACCGTTGGCGACGGCCGAGCGGCGACGGCCGCACACTCGCACTCGACAGCGCCGGAGCGGCCACGCCCGCGTCCGATTACGCCGGGCGCGCCGCGTCCACGTCCCGTGGCGAGCAGTGGCGGATTCCCCCCGCGACCAATCGCATCCGCGGCACCGGGGGGCGGTGGTGGAACGAGCGCGCCGCCGCGTCGCGATGACAAACGCCCGCAGGCTACTGGCGGCGGGGGCGGAGGAATGGGGAGCGGAGTTGCCGACCGCGGGGGCCGCCGCAAAAAGGGCAAACGCGGAGCCGTCGATCAGGAAGCGGTCGATGCGAACATTTCCAAGACCATGGCGACGATGCGCGGCGCACCTTCGCGACGCACGTCGAGCGACCTCCGTCGCGGATCTCGCGAAGAGCTCGAGGCGGCGCGCGTCGCTGAGGCCGAGCGCGAGCGAAAGACCGTTCGCGTCAACGAGTTCATCACGGTCAGCGAGCTTGCGCAAATTCTAAAGGTGCCGGCGACGGAGATCGTCGCGTTCGCCTTCAAGAATCTCGGGTTGATGGTCACCATCAATCAGCGACTCGACTTCGACCAGATCGAGCTCATTGCCGGCGAGTTCGGATTCCAGGCGGTTCGCGAGGACGCGTATCAGGCGGAAGAGACGGGCGTATCCGCCGAAGCGGATCTGCCGGCCGATCTCGTGTCGCGCCCGCCGGTCGTCACGATCATGGGTCACGTCGACCATGGAAAGACGTCGCTGCTCGACTACATCCGGCATACGAACGTCGTTGCCGGCGAAGCGGGTGGCATTACGCAGCACATCGGCGCGTACCACGTGTCGTTGCCCGGTCGCAAGAACATCACGTTCCTCGACACGCCGGGCCACGAGGCCTTCACGGCAATGCGTGCGCGAGGCGCGCAGGTCACGGACATCGTCGTGCTCGTCGTCGCCGCCGACGACTCGGTCATGCCACAGACCATCGAAGCGATCTCGCACGCCAAGAATGCTGGCGTGCCGCTCATCGTCGCGATCAACAAGATTGACTTACCGCAAGCCAATCCGAACAAAGTGAAACAGGAGCTGCTCCAGCACGGTGTCGTGCTCGAGGAGTTCGGCGGCACGACGTTGTCAACCGAGATCTCTGCCAAAAAGGGCACGAACGTCAACGAGTTGCTCGATCAGATTCTGCTGCAGGCTGAGATTCTCGATCTCAAGGCGAATCCGAACCGTCACGCCACCGGAACCGTCGTCGAAGCCCAGCTCGACCCGGGCAAGGGTCCCGTCGCGACGCTGCTCGTCCAGAACGGAACGCTCAAGGTCGGCGACGACTTCATCTGCGGCATGTACTCGGGTCGCGTCCGCAATTTGTTGGACGAACGCGGAAAGCCAGTCAAGTCCGCCGGTCCCGCCATTCCGGTTCAGATCCTTGGCTTCCAGGGCGTGCCGATGGCGGGTGATCAGCTCACCGTCGTCGAGGACGCCGCCGCCGCGCGTGAAGTTGCGCACCGCCGCGAACGTCTCGATCGCGAAGCACGAAGCCGCCGCGGGACTCGTGGCGGCGTCACACTCGAAGATTTCATGGCGCAAGCCGCGGCCGGCGGCATGCACACGCTCAACATTCTCATCAAGGCCGACCAAGGCGGTCCGGCCGAAGCCGTGGCCGACGCATTGACGGGGCTGTCGACACCCGAAGTCAACGTCGACATCGTGCACCGCGGCGTTGGCGCGATCACCGAGAGCGACATCCTGCTCGCCAAGACGGCGGGCGCGATCATCATCGGCTTCCACGTGCGTCCGGACAACAACGCGCGCACCGCGGCCGAGCGCGAAGGCGTCGAGATCAAGTTGTACCGCATCATCTACGAGGCGGTGGCCGATGTTCGCGCCGCGATGGAAGGCATGCTCCGCCCCGAGGAACGTGAAGTCATCCTCGGCGAAGCGGAAGTGCGCGAGGTGTTCAAGGTCTCCCGCATTGGAACCATCGCGGGATGCTCGGTTCGCAGCGGGGTCATCAACCGTCAGGGTCGCGTGCGTGTGATTCGCGATGGCGTCGAGGTGTTCGACGGTACCATCGCCTCGCTCAAGCGATTCAAAGACGACGTCCGCGAAGTCCGCGAAGGATTCGAATGCGGTATCGCCGTCGAGAACTTCAACGACATCAAGGTCGGCGACGTCATCGAGTGCTATCGCACCGAAGAGGTTGCGCGGACGCTCGCGTCAACCGCGGCTAGCTGAGCCGGCCATGGCAACAGAGCATCGCCGCGGCGACCGCGTAGCGGCGGCCATCCGCGAAGTCGTCGCCACCTTCCTCGCCGAAGAAGCGAAAGATCCGCGCATCACGAGCTTCGTCACGGTCACTGGTGTCGAAGTGACGCGAGATCTGCGTCACGCGAAAGTCTTCGTGAGCGTCATGGGATCTGACGCCGAGCGCGCGAAGACGTTCGAAGGGCTCGCGAGCGTCGCGAGTTTTTTGCGCGCGCGCGTCGGCCAAGCCCTCCGTCTGCGGCTCGCGCCCGAGATCACCTTCAAGCCCGATGAGAGCGTCGCCCACGCCGCGCACATCGAGAATCTTCTCTCGAAGATCAAAGAAGGAACCGTTTCACCTCCGTCCGATGGAGACGCCGACGACTGACGCGGGCGGCCTGCTGCTCGTCGACAAACCGCCCGGCGTCACGTCGCACGATGTCGTGGCGATCGTTCGACGAGTGGTGGGATCACAGCGCGTCGGACATGCCGGCACACTCGATCCATTCGCTACCGGATTGCTCGTCGTTCTCGTTGGGCGGGGGACGCGACTCATTCCATACATCGACGGCGAGCCCAAGGTGTATGACGCGACCATTTGCTTCGGCGTCGAAACCGACACCGACGATGTCTCGGGCACCGTCGTTCGCGAGGCCGAGTTGCCACGCGAAGCGGACATCGCCGGCGCCGTCGCGCAGCTGACCGGCGTGATCGAGCAGCTACCGCCGTCGTACTCGGCCAAGAAGATCGCGGGAACGCGAGCCTACGCCGCGGCGCGCCGGGGCAACGCACTCAACCTCGCGCCATCGCGCGTCACGGTGCACCATTGGGCGCTCGGACAGCTGACCGACGGCGCCGTCTCGGCGCGGATCACGTGTAGCGGCGGTACCTACATTCGAGCGCTGGCTCGCGATCTCGGACGGCTCGCTCACAGCGCCGCGCATTTGAGCGCGCTGCGTCGCATCAGCAGCGGTACATTTGTCGTCGACGACGCGTACGACCTCGACCGATTGCGCGCGGGGGAATTCAGGATGCGCCCACTTCGCGCCGCGATTGCCTCGCTACCAACCCGACGTGTCGCCGACCTTGAGCTCGTTCGCGTGTTGCACGGCAACGCCATCAGTGTCGGCGATGCGACCGACGAGCACACGCGCGTCGCCCTCATCGATGATGAGCAAACGCTCGTGGCAGTCGCCGAGCGCGAAGGGAATGAGCTGCGTCCCAAACTGGTGCTGCGCGATGCGTGACCGCGACGGCTTGCCCCAACTCGCGCGTGGCTGCGTCGCGACCGTCGGCACATTCGACGGAGTACACTTGGGTCACCGCGACATATTGCGTCGCGTGCAGGAGCGAGCCGTCGCCACTGGACTGCCGGCGGTGCTGATCACGTTTCGCCCGCATCCGCTCGAGGTGGTCAATCCGTCGGCCGCGCCGATGTTGCTCACACCCCACGAGGAGCAGCTCGACGCCCTGGTAGACAGTGGGCCGTTGGCAGTCATCGTGGTTCCGTTCACCGCGACGCTGGCTCGATATTCCGCGGAGTCCTTCGTGAACGTGCTGCTGATCGAGCGCTATCACATGCGCGAGCTCGTCATCGGCTACGACCACGGACTGGGTCGTGGCCGGCAGGGCGACATGTCCGTACTGGCCGAGCTCGGCAAGCGTTATCGGTTCGGCGTCGACGTCGTGGCGCCGACCGTCGACGAGCTCGGCGTTCCGATTTCTTCGAGTGCCATCCGAACGTCTTTGGCCCACGGCGATCTCGACCGAGTGGCCCGCGCGCTCGGACGCCCATACTCTTTCCACGGCGTCGTGGTGCCTGGCCAACAACGGGGCCGTGACCTCGGGTATCCGACGCTCAACATCGAGCTCGGCTTCTCGCGCAAACTTCTTCCGCCCGAGGGTGTATACGCCGTCCGCGCACGCGCGGCGCGTGGCACCTTCGACGGGATGATGAACCTTGGCCCGCGACCGACGTTCGGCGAGGTCGGTCGCGCGCTCGAGGTTCATCTGTTCGACGTGAGCGGCGATTGGTACGGCGAAGTCGTATCGGTCGAAATGATTCGTCGGCTTCGCGACACGACGCGCTTTCAGAGCGCCGAGGCGCTGGTCGAGCAGTTGGGCCGCGACGCCGAGAATGCGCGACTCGCGTTGACGCAAGCGTAAGGCCCAGTTAACCTTATAGGTTCCGCGAAAGGCCCCTACCTCCTTCCCGTAGTCGTATGCCCCTGAAGTACCGCGTACTCACCATCGTTGCGCTGTGTCTGGTGTCGATCTGGGCGCTCTTCCCGCGCAACGTCACGACGCGCGAGATCGGATCTGACCGCCTCATGCACGACGTCACGGTCCGCCACATCCCGCTTCGCCAAGGACTCGACCTCAAAGGGGGCACCTACCTCGCCCTCGAGGTGGACGACTCCAAGCAGGCGATCCCGGCCGACAAGAAAGCGGATGCGATCAGCCGCGCGCTCAAGACCGTGCGTTCGCGCATCGAGGGATTCGGCGTTTCGGAGTCCGTCGTTCAGACCCAAGGCGCCGACCGCATCGTCGTTCAGATTCCCGGCATTCAAGATCCGGAACGTGCGCGGAAATTGGTTGAGTCGCAGGCATTCCTCCAGTTCAAGATTGCCGACAAGACGCAGTCGCTCGAGCGTGCGCTGCCCCGCATCGATCAGGTGATCAAGCAGCGTGGATTGACGCCGTTGGGCGACACCGCCAGCAAGACCGCGACCGCGGCCACCAAAGGGCTTCAGGGACTGCTCAACACCGACACGAGCAAGAAGAGCGACTCGGCCAAGAAGAGCGATTCGACCAAGAAAGGTGGTGCCGCTGCATCGAAAGATTCCACCCCGCCGGACTCCCTCAAGCTGCAGCCGGGCGGTGCGTTCTCCACCCTGATCGAGCAGGGTGGAATGGCGGGTGAGTTCTATGTCGAAGCGAGCAAGATCCCGACGCTCCAGCGCTACCTCGCCGACTCCGCGGTCAAAGCGGCGATGCCTCCTGGAAAGGACTTCCTTCCCGGCTCCGATTCGGCGTCGCTCCAGGGCAAATGGTACAAGACCTACTACGTCGTCGACAACAAGGCGATCGCGACCGGCGAACACCTCGTCGACGCGCGTCCGAACCAGAACACGCTCGACGGAACGGTCGTTGAATTCTCGATGGACAACATCGGTGGTCGCCGATTCCGTACCGAAACGGGAAAGCACATCGGCGACTACATGGCGATCATCCTCGACGATCGGGTCATGGGTCGCCCTCCGGTCATTCAAGGAGCGATCGGTACGCGCGGCCAGATTACCATGGGCGGCAAGTCGCTCGCCGACGCGCAAGACCTCGCGCTCGTGCTTCGCGCCGGTGCGCTGCCGGTGCCGCTGCGCGTCGCCGAAGTGCACAGCATCGGTCCGAGCCTCGGCCAGGACTCGATCGACAAGGGAATGCGCGCGGCGATCATCTCCGTCGCGCTGGTCGTCATCATCATGCTCGTCTACTATCGCTTTTCGGGTCTGCTCGCCGTCGGCGGACTCACGTTGTACATGCTGTACACGCTCGCCGCGCTCGCGGGATTCGACGCTGTGCTAACGCTTCCTGGCATCGCCGGCTTCGTGTTGTCGATCGGCATCGCGGTTGATGCGAACGTGCTGATCTTCGAGCGCATTCGCGAAGAGTTGGCGCGCGGCAAGACCGTGCGCACGTCGATCGATGAAGGTTTCCGTCACGCCATGCCGGCTATCGTCGACTCCAACGTGTCGACGATCCTGACGGCCGCGGTTCTCTATCAGTATGGCACCGGGCCTGTCAAAGGCTTTGCGGTCACCCTCATCGCGGGCATCGCCGCGTCGCTCGTCACGTCGATCTTCGTCGTGCGGACCTTCTATCTCCTGTGGCTCAACCGCTCTCGCGGCGCCCAGACGCTGAGCATCTAATGCTGCGCATTCTTCACGACACCAAGTACGACTTCATCAAATACTGGAAGACCGCCGCGTTCGGGACGATCGCCTTCATCGCTCTCGGCATGGCGATCCTCGGCGTTCATGCGGTGCGCCATCAGAGCGCGCTGAACTACAGCGTCGAATTCACTGGCGGGACGGTCATTCAGCTCACGTTCAGCAAGCCTCCCGGTGCCGACGCCGTTCGGTCGGCGGTCGACCAGGCTGGATTTGCCGGTGCCGAAGTCGCGCAGTTCGGTGACCCGCAGAACTACATGGTCAAGGTGCAGCCGAAGGAAGGTGTGATGGCGGCCGCCAATGCCGACAGCTCGGGCGCCCAAATCGCGCACATTCTCGAACAGCGGCTTGGGGCTGGAAACAAGGTCACCGTCGCCCGAGCGGAGTCGGTTGGCCCGCGTGTCGGATCGGAGCTCAAGACGAAGGCAATCACCGCCATCCTCATCTCGTTCGTCGTCACGCTGATCTACCTCGCGATCCGGTTCGAGTGGCGCTTTGGTGTTGCGGCGACGATCGCGACCATGCACGACATTGCGACGACGATGGCGTTCCTCGCCATGATGCGTCTCGAGATTTCGCTCACCGTCGTCGCGGCGATCCTGACGGTGATCGGCTATTCGCTCAACGATACGATCATCATCTTCGATCGCGTGCGCGAGAATCTCCGAAAGCAGCGCAAAGAGTCGTTGCGCGATGTCCTCAATCGCTCGATCAACGAAACGCTACCTCGCTCGGTGCTGACTCACGCCACCGTCCTCGCGGCGACACTGGCGCTGCTCGTGTTCGCGGGCGAAGTCATCCGGCCATTCTCGTGGATCATGGCGTTCGGTGTGTTCACCGGTACGTTCAGCTCCATCTACGTCGCCGGCGCGATCTTGCTGTGGATCGAGCACAAGTGGCCCCGCACGCCGGAGTCCGAGAGCAAAGGAACGTCCCGCGCGCTCGCCGAGGGTCGCCGCCGAGAGCGGCCGACTCCGGTCACGACGCGCTGATCTGAACGTCTCGAACCGCCGCCTCGCGCGGCGGTTCGTGCTTCGATGATCACCTTCATCGACAGTCATGCGCATCTGGCCGACCCGGCCTTCGATGCGGACCGGGACGCGGTCGTCGGGCGCGCGCGATCGGCCGGCGCGCTCGCCGTTGTCTGCATCGGCGAGTCCATCGCCGCGGCCGAGCGATCGGCCACGCTCGTGGCGCAGCATCCCGCGTTCGTGTACGCCACCGCCGGCGTGCACCCTCACGACGCGGCATCGTTCGATCCGCAAGCGGACCTCGAGGCGATCAAGGCGCTTGTCGCGCGCGGTGCCGTAGCGATCGGCGAGTGTGGACTCGACTATCACTACGATAATTCACCCCGCGCACTGCAACGCCGCGCCTTTGCGTCGCAACTCACGCTCGCGCGCGAGCTGGCACGTCCGGTCGTCGTGCACACACGCGACGCCGAGGACGATACCGCGGCAATGATCGGCGAGGCCGGAGCCGCCGGCGTACGCGGCGTGCTTCACTGTTACACGGGATCGCACCACCTTGCGGAGGTGGCCCTCGACCTCGGTTGGTATGTGTCATTCAGCGGAATCGTGACGTTCAAGAAATGGAACGACGACGACCTCATTCGTCTGGTGCCCGACGATCGCGTTCTCGTCGAGTCCGACTCGCCGTACCTCGCCCCTATGCCATATCGCGGCAAGCGGAACGAGCCCGCGTTGGTTAGCTTCACCGTCGCGCACGTCGCAGCGGCCCGTGGCGTTGATCCCGAAGCCCTCGGCGTCCAGACTGCGCGCAACGCGGCGCGGTTCTTCGGCCTTTCTATGACATCGAGGAGCGATTCGTGAGCCTGAAGATCGTGCATACCGAGAATGCGCCCGCCGCCATCGGACCCTACTCGCAGGGCATTGTCGCGAACGGATTTCTGTTCACGGCGGGCCAGATCGCCATCGATCCGGCGACCAGCCAGGTCGTCCCAGGCAACGTCGCGGCACAAACCGAGCGCGTGATGGCCAATCTCGCGGCGCTCCTCGCGACGGTGGGCGCATCGTGGAAGGACGTTGTGAAGACGACGGTCTACCTGCACGATATGAACGAGTTTCCAATCGTGAACGAGGTCTACGGGAAAGCGCTCGGCGATGCGCGGCCGGCGCGTTCCACGGTGCAAGTGTCGGCGCTGCCACGCGGCGTGCTCGTCGAGATCGACGCGGTCGTCGCGATCCCGTGAACTAACGAGTCTCGAACTTCCGCACCGTGATCTCCACGGTCGCTTGTCACCCACTCCATGAGCATGGACTCGAGCAAGACGTCGAACACGCGTGAGGAGTTGTTCCGCCTCACCGCGTTCGCCCGCTGCGCCGGCTGAGCCGCCAAGTTGGGTCCGGGCGACCTCACGCGCGCGCTGGCCGCACTTCCGTTGCGATCGGATCCTCGCCTCATCGTCGGGCGCGAGACCTTCGATGACGCGGGAGTATTCGTGCTGTCCGACGATCTCGCGCTCGTGCAGACGGTCGACTTCTTCGCGCCGATCGTCGACGACCCGTACTTGTTCGGTCAGGTAGCGGCCGCGAACGCGCTATCCGACGTGTACGCCATGGGTGGCGAGCCACTCACCGCGCTCAACATCGTCGGATTTCCGTCGGGCAAGCTGCCGGTCGAAGTTCTCACCGAGATTCTTCGTGGCGGACAAGACAAAGTGCACGAGGCCGGCGCGTTCGTCGTGGGCGGCCACACCATCATCGACGAGGAATTGAAGTTCGGGCTCGCCGTGACGGGACGCGTTCACCCCCAACGCATCCTGAGCAATGCCAACGCCGTGGTCGGCGATCGGTTGATCCTCACCAAATCACTCGGCACCGGGATCCTCGCGACGGCGGCGAAGCAAAACGAAATTGGAACAGCCGATGCCGCTGCGCTGTACGCTTCCATGTGCAAACTCAACGCGAACGCCAGTCGCGCGGCATTGTCCGTCGGTGCGCGGGCCGCAACCGACGTGACGGGCTTCGGTCTGCTCGGGCACGCGCTGCACGTCGCGAAGGCGAGTCACGTCACGCTCGTTCTTGATGCCGATCGCGTACCGGCGCTCAGCGGCGCGCGCGAGGCGTGGGCAACGGGCATCCGCACCGGCGGCGCTGAGCGCAACGCCGCGTACCTCGAGCCGCTGGTCGCGTGGGGAACCGTCTCCGACGCCACACACGCGCTGCTCATCGATCCGCAAACGTCGGGTGGGTTGCTCGTCGCGGTCCCCGCGTCTCGCGTGGCGGACTATCTTTCGCTCGTTCCCGAAGGCGTCGAGATCGGCCGAGTGGTCGCGGGTCAAGACTACGGTCTCGTGCTTGCGTGACGCTCGAGGGAGTGGATGGAGCCTGGTGGCTCTCACGGTCTTCAAAACCGTTCGCGACCTGACCACGTCGGGTTGGGTGGGTTCGATTCCCATGCACTCCCGCCAACTCGAGCCTTGTGTTCGCGTGATCGTGACGCCATGAGAAAACTTCAATTCCTGTTGGCCCTATTGGCGGTGCTCGTGTCGGCGCCACGGCGCGTGCAGTGCCAGCGCCCCGATTCAGCGCGAGCCGTCCCGAAGGCCGCGCCGACGGGCGACTCGCTACGCCCACCGCTCAGTCCGCGCCGCGCCTTTTTCTATTCATTCCTAGCACCTGGTTACTCCCAGTCGGTGCTCGGCCGACATAAGGCTGCAACGTCGTTCGTGCTTGTCGAGGCGATCACCATCGCGATGATCCGTGAATCCGCGGCTGATCTCCACGAGGCGCGGCGAATGGTGAATGACACCGTTGTCGTTTCGTACGTCGACGTGTCCGGGGCTCCAGGTGTTGTCGTCGCTCCGCCCCGCTTTGCCGACGCCGACGTTCACACTCGCGCGGCCCACGTCGAGGACTGGATCGCGCTGCTCGTGGCCAATCATCTCTTCGCCGGGGCCGATGCGTTCGTCGCAGCCAACCTCTGGGATGTGCCGGCACGCCTCGGCTTTCGCATGTTTCCGCATGGCGCTGTCCTCTCGGCGTCATTGAAATGGTGATGCGGCGCTCGGCTCCCGTCGGCGTGTTCGATTCCGGGATCGGTGGACTGACCGTCGCGCACGAGGTGATTCGCCAGCTCCCGCATGAGAGTGTCCTGTATTTCGGCGATACGGCACGCGTGCCGTACGGACCGAAGAGTCCCGACACGGTCCGTCGCTATAGCCGCGAGATCGCTGAATTCCTCCGCGACCAAGGAGTGAAGAGCATCGTCATCGCGTGCAACACCGCGACGGCGCACGCACTCTCGGCGTTGCGCGAGCAGTTCGATATGCCCGTGATCGGCGTGGTAGAGCCGGGCGCTCGTGCCGCGGTCTCAGTGACCACGAGAGGACGCATCGGAGTGATCGGGACGGTCGGCACGATCAAGTCCGGGGCGTACGAGCGCGCCATTCGGGCGATCAACCCCGACGTATTCATCACGGCGCGCGCCTGCCCACTGTTCGTTCCCCTGGTCGAAGAAGGGTGGACCGATCACGATGCGACGCGGCTCATCGCGCGTGAGTATCTCGAGCCACTCGTTGCCGCCGACATCGACACGTTGGTGCTCGGCTGCACCCATTACCCGCTGCTCAAGCGACTGTTGCGCGAGGTGCTCGGCCCCGACGTGAGGCTGATCGACAGCGCCGAGGAGACGGCGGCGGAAACTGCGAGGACGTTGGCCGCGTCGAACCTTGCCGCAGCCGATGACGCCGACCCGACGTATCGATTCGTGGCGTCCGACGACCCGCTGCAATTCCTCCAGCTAGGTCAACGTTTTCTCGGAGACACGATCGAAGGCGTTGAGATCCGCACTCTCGGCTGATCCGTCCCAGTGACGCATCGCGATCCGTTCGCCGGTGATGTGCAGAAATGTCGGCGCATCGAGCCACGAGCCAGGATTGCCATACACCGTGCCACTGGGCAATCGCTCGAGCGTCGCGACGTGCGAATGCCCAAACACGATCAGCTCGAGCGACGTGTCGGACTCCGCTGTGCGAAGAGCCGCTTGACGCAATCCGAGCCCTGCGTCCGGCGAGCTGTACGTTCGGCTGGCACTCGAACTGTGCGTCGCGAGCGGTGTGGCGAGATCGGGATGCAGCCAGCGAAATGTGCGAATCGCCAGCGGATGTCTGAGCACGCGACGAAGCATCCGATAGCGCCTGTCTTCTCGCGGGCGCAACCCGTCGCCGTGCTCGATTCGCGTGTGCCATCCCGCGATCTCGCCGATCCATGGCCCGAAGCGATAGTCGACACCGACGTCCTCGCGCAGCACCTCGCCGCCCCAACAGTCGTGGTTGCCGGCGAGCATGATGATCGGCACGCCGGCGTCCGCGACATCGGCGAGCGCCGCAACGGTTCGAAACCCGCGGCGCGGAATGACGGTGCGCCACTCGAACCAGAACTCGAACAAATCGCCGTTGATCACGAGCGAGCCGGCGTGCGTCGCGACATGCCGCAGAAACGAGATTACCGCACGCTCGACTTCAGCCCCGGCGAATCCCAGGTGCGCGTCCGACATGACGTAACATGGCGCTCGAAGCACGCGCGAATTCTAGTGTCGTCGTGCTCGCTTTACAAACAATCCGGCGCCGGCGATCTTCGCCGAGTGACGAATGACTCCTCCGTTGTGGCGCCCCCGCCGCTGTACCACGACGTCGAGTTCCGCGTTCGTTACGCCGAAACCGACCAGATGGGCGTCGTCTATCACACGAACTATCTCGTGTGGTGTGAAGTCGGGCGGACCGACTTCATCCGAGCTCGTGGCATGAGTTACGCCGACATGGAGCGCGCCGGCATTGGGCTCGCCGTGTCTGAGCTATCGGCGCGATTTCACGCCGCTGCGCGATACGACAACATGATTCGAGTCCGAACGACATTGGCCGAGGCGCGCTCGCGCCGGGTCGTGTTCGATTACTTGATCATACGAGCGGATACCGGCGATCGGCTTGTCACGGCCCGCACCGCCCTCATCGCCGTCGATGCAAATGGTCGCCCGACATCCTTCCCGTCCGGCATACGCGCACTGTTCGAGCGCGCCGAATGAAAGCGCGCACCATGTTCGCCGGATCGCTGCTGGCGTTCGCGGCGTGTGTGCCGCCGCGGCTGGCTCCGCTGAGTGGAACACCGGTGCCGGCCGACCGCTTGCCACACGCGTCGCTGGCCCCCGGACATCGCAAGCTGGTGTTCAATTGGGAACTGGACGATCGGGAGATGAGCGGGCGGGGAGACGGCGCCGCGCGCATTGCCTCGCCGGACACGGCGCGTCTCGATTTCATTCTCGCCGGCGGATACGGCAGCGGCGCCGCCGTCCTGATTGGTGACGACGTTCAAATGCCCCCTAACGTCAGGGGCGGAGACCTCATTCGTCGGATCATGCCGCCCGCCCCGCTGCTCTGGGCCGCATTGGGGCGGTCAGCGTTGCCAAATCTGCCCGACACCGTCATTCGTGTTGAGGGCACGACCTTGCGTGCCGACGTGGGACGACCGGTTGCGTGGCGACTGACCTTCCGCGCGGACACGTTGGTTCGCGCCGAACGCGTCGAAGGTGGGCGGGTAGCAGAGTGGGTCGAGCGGGGTGACTCCGCGCACATTCGCTACAGGAACGAGGGGTCACGCCGTTCCTTGAAGCTCACCATCACTCGCAGCGATGAGGTTCCGGGATTTGATGCGTCGATTTGGCGGTTTGATCGCTAGTGCGGCTCTCGCCTTACTCACCGGCTGTTTCTACCACTTCGCCGGCGGGGGATTGCCGCCGCACATCCACACCATGGCCATCGGCGCGTTCGACAATCAGACCGCGTCGCCTGAGATCCCGAAAGAACTGTACGATCACATGCACCGAGAGCTGCAGCGCCGCCTCGGTGTTCGCGATGCGCCGACCGATCGCGCCGACGCGGTGGTGCGCGGCGTCATTCAGTCGTACGACGCCGACGTCCCGGTGGGCTTTAGCGCAACGTCAGCGCAAGCCACGAGTGCGCGCCGCCACCTGCAGATTACGATCGAGATCGAGATCGTCGATCAATCGAACGGGCGCGTGCTGTACTCGAACAAAGCCCTTCGACAAGAGGCCGACTACGACGAGCGCGCCGAGGTCAACGGCCGCCAACAAGCCATCACCAAGATGGTGCAGCAGATCGTTGAAGGAGTGCAGAGCAATTGGTGATCGCTCGCCGCGGCACGAGTTCAATGGGCTGTTTGTTCAGCCTGCTCATCGCCGCCGCGGTGATTTATTTTGGCGTCGACATCGGCGGGGCGTACTGGCGCTTCTACGAATACCAGGATGATATGAGTCAGCTGGTGAAATTCGCGCCGCGAACGTCGAACGAGAATCTCATTGCCCGACTCCGCGCCGACGCCGACTCGCTCAGCTTGCCCGACGACGCCCGACGAATCTCGATCCGCCGATCGGAGACCATGCTGGAAATCGACGCGGAGTACGACGAGCACATCGAGTTCCCGATGTACGAGCGCGACATCCATTTCCATCCGCACGCCGAAGGCCCATTGTGAGCGAGGTCTCCGACCCGCTCGACAAAATCATGGATTGGCGGCGCGCCCGCACGTGGCGCGAAGGAACGCGGGGCCGCGTCGCGTTCACCAATGGGGTCTTCGACCTGCTCCACCCGGGGCACATCGACGTGTTGTTGGGCGCGCGTCGCCAGGGAGACGCACTCGTCGTCGGCGTGAACAGCGACGATTCCGTGCGCCGGCTAAAAGGCCCGCAGCGGCCGGTTAGAACCGCCGCCGAGCGATGCTACGTTCTGGCCTCGTTGTCGATGGTCGACGCTGTCGTGGTATTCGATCAAGACACACCGCTCGAGCTGATCACCGAGCTGCGGCCGGATATCCTGGTGAAGGGAGGAGATTATTCGGAGTCGTCGATTGTGGGCGCCCGCGACGTTCGTAGTTGGGGAGGCACTGTCGCTATCATTCCGCTCACCCCAGGGCATTCGACGACTTCAACGATTGAGCGATTGCGTGGCCACTAACATTGCTTCTCCTCGCACGTCGCGCCGCGACGACGAGATGCGTCCCGTCACCCTCGAGCGAGGCGTCGCGCCCTACGCCGAGGGCTCCTGCCTGGTCTCCTTCGGCGCGACGCGCGTGCTATGCACGGCATCGGTCGAAGACGGCGTGCCTGCCTGGCGCCGCGGTCGCGGTGAAGGTTGGTTGACGGCGGAGTACGCGATGCTCCCACGCGCGACGCGGACGCGAACTTCGCGTGAGCGCACTCAGCTCGGCGGACGCACACAGGAGATTCAGCGGCTCATCGGACGCAGCGTCCGCGCGATGCTCGATGATTTTCGGTTTGGCGAGTTCACGGTCAAGCTCGACTGCGACGTGCTCCTCGCCGACGGCGGGACGCGGACTGCGTCGATCACCGGCGCGTGCGTCGCCGCCGTCGACGCTTTCGCGTGGTTGGTCGGTACCGGCCGCATGACCGCGACGCCAATCAAGCGACGCGTCGCCGCGGTCAGCGTCGGCGTGATCGGGTCGGCCGCGCGGCTGGACCTCGATTACGAGGAAGACGTGGGCGCCGCGGTCGATATGAATGTCGTGATGAGCAGCGAGGGGCGGTTCGTCGAGGTGCAGGGCACGGGTGAGAATGGCACGTTCGATCGCGCCGAGCTCGATGGACTGCTCGATCTCGCCCTCAAGGGCATCCGCGAGCTCGACGCGGCGCAGCAGCGCACGCTCGCCGGCTAGCGTTGCGCGAGGTTCTCCTGGCGACTCGCAGCGAAGGCAAGCTGCGAGAGCTGCGTCCGCTGTTCGCCGCGCATGCGATCGCGGTCGTCGATTTGCGCGACGCCGGCATCGACGAATCACCGGTCGAAGACACACTCGAGACCTCCCCGACGTTCGAGGAGAACGCGCTGGCCAAGGCCAGGCATTTTCACGAGTTGAGCGGACGCGCGACGGTGGCCGATGATTCCGGTCTCGTGGTTCCCGCGCTTGACGGCCGGCCCGGCGTCCTGAGCAAACGATGGAGTGGCCGGACGGATCTCACGGGGCAGGATCTCGACGATGCGAACAATCGGCTCCTGCTTCGGAGTTTACAGAACGCTCATGACCGTCGCGCGCGTTATGTGTGCGCGGCCGCGTATGTCGACGGCGAGCGCCAGCTCGTGTGTCGCGGCGAGGTGCATGGACGCATCCTCGAAGACGCGCGCGGCGACGGCGGGTTTGGCTATGATCCGTACTTCCTGTCGACTGAATTGGGCCGGACGTTCGGCGAAGTCAGTGCTCGTGAAAAGGCCAGCGTGAGTCATCGCGCTCGGGCATTCCGGGCGCTGATCCAGCGACTCGGCGAGGCGTGAGTTTTCGTCATCGGCGGCGGTTGATTCGCACCGCCCGCCGGGATACATTGGAAGGCTCGCGGGGCGTAGCGTAGCCTGGTATCGCGCCTGCTTTGGGAGCAGGAGGTCCCCGGTTCAAATCCGGGCGCCCCGACTGGCGTGACCCGACTGGCGTGAACGCGTGGTACCAGCGGTACCATGAGTGCAACGCGTAGCACCGTAGCAAGCGTTCGATGTGGCACCATTGTGAATGAAGCGCCAGTAGCTCAGGTGGATAGAGCAACAGCCTTCTAAGCTGTGGGTCGGGGGTTCGATTCCCTCCTGGCGCGTCACAACGCGTGCGAGGCACTCGCCTGTGAGTGTGTCCGGGCCGTTAGCTCAATTGGCAGAGCAAGCGACTCTTAATCGCTAGGTTGTAGGTTCGATTCCTACACGGCCCATAGTGTGGTGCTGAACGGTGTCGTGGGTGCGTGGCCGTTCAGTGCGGCGCGCGGTGTCTGGTGCGTGGTGAACGATGCGTGACGCGTGGCGCTCGATGTTGTGTCTGCCATCATGCTGTGTGGTTGCCTCGTCGGGGTTGTATGGTCTCGCGGGATGAGTTACTATACAGACCCGCCGTGAGCGTCGTGGTGAGACGAAAGGCGAGCGAAAACGCAGCCTTTTCGTCGGCTCAGGGGACCGAGTTTTCAGCGGCCGAAATGATCGATTTCGGCTTGACGGCGTGGCAACTCAAGGTTACAATTAAAGGCTGTCGCGCAAGCGACGCCAGAACAGGAACAACGCTGTTTGATAATTGAATTTGGGAATCTGGATGTGCGAGGCGAACTCGATGATCCAATGCTCGTTCGGAGTATTGGGGAGAGTTTGAACCGAACATTTCTGTGATTCGGACACGCTGTTTTTACGCAGTTACACACACTGCAACAGCGTGAAGGCAGCGGGTCTGAGAGAGCTGTATCAAACACTCGTGGAGAGTTTGATCCTGGCTCAGGACGAACGCTGGCGGCGTGCTTAACACATGCAAGTCAAGGGGGCCCGCAAGGGCAACCGGCGAACGGGTGCGTAACACGTGAGCAACCTGCCTAGGTGTGGGGGATAGCCGGCCCAACGGCCGGGTAATACCGCATAGGTTCTTCTGGGGGAGTCCTTGGGAGAGCAAACCTGTCGCAAGACGGGGCATTTAGAGGGGCTCGCGGCCTATCAGCTAGTTGGCGGTGTAATGGACCACCAAGGCGACGACGGGTAGCTGGTCTGAGAGGATGGCCAGCCACATTGGGACTGAGAAACGGCCCAGACTCCTACGGGAGGCAGCAGT
>Ga0070708_100000143_pt1 | contig 49332 bp, 44 predicted proteins | sample KBSK5503metaG_FD_65469 | JGI IMG/M metagenome (GOLD analysis project Ga0070708, IMG submission 65469) | Corn, switchgrass and miscanthus rhizosphere microbial communities from Kellogg Biological Station, Michigan, USA - KBS K5-50-3 metaG | ecosystem: Host-associated > Plants > Roots >... | reverse complement strand
TCGAGCAGCAGGTGTCTGGCCGGCTCGATCCCGCCGATCGCCTCGACCACGATGTCGACGTCGGGGTGGCCGACGACCTCGTGGGGATCGGTCGTGTACAGAGCCTCCGTCCCCGGGGGAACGTCCCGCTCCTTCGCCAGGTGGCGCACCGCCACCGATACGACCTCGATGCTGGCCCCGAGACGCTGCTCGATATCCGAGGCATTGCGCGCGAGCATGCGCAGCACCGCCGATCCGACGATGCCGCAGCCGAGCTGTCCGATCCGGATCGCCCTGCCCATCGCGCGCCATGATACAGGCGGGTTCTGCGGTTTCTGGCCTGTTTAGCGGGCCCGCACCGGGGTCGAAAGAGGTGCTTGGTCGACCAAGCACCTGCTATAATCGTCACATGAAAGCCCAAGAACGTTCATGGAAAGCGGTCGGCGAGTTCATCCGCTCGCAGCGACGGCTCGCCGATCTATCGTTGCGACAGATGGCTACCCTGGCCAAGGTCTCGAATCCGTACCTCAGCCAGATCGAACGCGGCATACACAAACCCTCGGCGGAAGTGCTGAAGGGGATCGCAGACGCACTCCACATCTCTGCCGAAACGCTGTACGCGCGGGCAGGGTTGATCGACGACGGCGACGGACACGCGACAGACACCCCGACGGTCGAGCAGGCCATCCGGATGGATGCTGGACTCACAACCGAACAGAAAAAGGCCTTGATCCGCGTGTATCGAAGCTTCGCCGGATCCGCGTAACGCCTGGTTACGGCCTTTCGGCGATTCTGCTTGACATACCAAGCACTCGCTTGCTATGGTGCAGCAGTCAACCAGACCAGGAGGGGAAGATGCCGAAATACACGGATCTCGCTACGAAGACCGGCGACCGCGTTCTTTCGCTGATCGGCGACGCACAGGGTGCCGTCGTCAGCGCCGTTTCGAATGTCAGCTCTTTCGTCGGCTCGGTTATCCCCGAGCTGCCCGTACTTCCGCTCGCCGAGAACGTTCCGGCCCCGCGTGAGCTCGTCGACGACTACTTCTCGTTCGCGGAGCGCGCGCTGAAGCAGCAGAAGACGTACGCCAAGGACCTCGCGAAGGCCCTCGAGCCGATCAGCACGAAGATCCTCCCGAATGGCAAGAAGTCTGTGAAGGCGGCTCCCAAAGCCTCCGCCACGGCGTAAGACCGTTCCCCCCGCTCCAAAGAAACACAACTGGCCCCCGGCGATGCCGGGGGCCACGTCGTTTCATACGGTCGCGCGCGCCTCGCCGGCGAGGCTCTGCGTGCCGAGCAAGATCCACGAAGCGGGGCCGCACAACCACGCATCGATCGCGCCGAGCACCGCGCGCGGATCTTCCAGCATCGGGGTGTGCCCGACGTCATCGAGCATGACGAGGTCCCAGTCCGGGCGAACCCGCGCGATGGCCTCGACGCACGCGCGCGGAACGAGGCGGTCGAGCGCTCCTCCGATCAGAAGCGTCGGAGCCGACACCGCGTGCAACCACCCCATGTACCGGCGTCGTCGGCCAAGCGCGCCGACCAGGCTGCGCGCGCCTTGCACGAATGCAGACGCCATGTCGGCCTCACCCGCACGCTCACGCGCGATCTCGAGATGCGCTTCGACCACCTCACGCGCGACTCTCGAAGGATCGACATTGCAGAGACGAAGCATCCGCTGGACGACGCGTTCGGCACCGTACCGGCGCATGCCGTTCGCAACGAACGTCTCGCCGATCCTCGGGATCATCGACGCGGAGATGAATCCGGCAACCGTGGGATCGAACGACTGCCTTCCGTTGCGCGGAAGCGCCGGCGCGATCAAGACCAGGCCGCGGACCGAACCGGGATCCGCGACTGCGTGACGGACAGAGAGCGCACCACCCATCGAATTCCCGACCAGGATCACAGGAAGATCTGCGACGGCTTCGATGAAGCGGGCGATCAGGTCGCGGCTGCTCGACAGGTTGGCCTTCCTTCCCGCGAGTGGCGACAGACCGAAGCCGGGGAGGTCGAGAGCCAGCACGCGCCCGCGGTGTGCGAGCACCGGTGCGAGCGCAAGCCAGTTCGCGTGCGAGCCGCCGAGGCCGTGAACGAGGATGAAGGTGGGGCCGGAGGATGGCCCCTGGAGGTCCAGATAAAACACCGGGCCGTCGAGGTCGATCGTACGGCGTTCCATTTAGCTTCTTGGATTTTTCCCGATGTTGCCGGGAAATGAAACAACTATCGGTCGCGCGCGATCAGGTCGTCGTACGTCTCGCGAGCGATGATCTCGCGCGCGCGGCCATCCTGTACTGCGATAACGGCCGGACGCGGAAAGCGGTTGTAGTTCGACGCCATGGAGTAGCCGTACGCCCCGGTCGCAGGAACGGCGAGGATGTCTCCGCGCGCGACACTGGCCGGGAGGCTGACGTCTTTGATCAGAAGGTCGCCTTGCTCGCAGTGCGACCCTGCGATCGTGACGACGTGGTCGGATGGGACATCGGCCTTGTTCGCAAGCAGTGCTTCGTAGCGCGCGCCGTACAGAGCGGGACGGATGTTGTCGCTCATCCCACCGTCGACGCTGACGTACGTGCGGATGCCGGGGATCTCCTTGACCGTGCCCACGGTGTACAGCGTCACCATCGCGTTGGCGATGAGCCAGCGTCCGGGCTCCACGCCGACTCGCGGCACCGGCAAACCGTAACGCTTCATCTCGGTTTCCAACTTCGCGCGCACCTCCGTCGCGAACGACTCCACGCGCGCGGGGAAATCGCCGCGCGTGTACGCGATACCGAGTCCCCCACCGAGATTCAGCTCCGCAGGCGCTATGCCCGTTGCATCACGAACAGTTGCGCAGAACTCGGCCAAGATCTCGACCGTGCGCAGGAACGCTTCGACGCCGGTGATATTCGAGCCGATGTGCGAGTGGAAGCCGACGACGTCGATGTTTGCAAGGTCGCGCGCGCGCTTGGCCGCCTCGAGCGCAACGCCGCCTTCGACCGACATCCCAAACTTGGAGTCTTCTTGTCCGGTCTGGATGTACTCGTGCGTGTGGGCCTCGACGCCGGGCGTCACGCGCAACATGACATTGCCGCGGGCGCTCAGCGACCCGGCGATCCGGTCGGCACGCTCGAGCTCTTCCATCGAATCGGCCACGATGCGACCGACGCCTCCATTCAGCCCCATCTCGAGCTCTGCGTCGCTCTTGTTATTGCCGTGGAAGATGATCCGCTCCGGCGGGAAATCTGCCTTCAACGCCGTATAGAGCTCGCCGCCGGATGCAACGTCGAGCCCGAGGCCCTCCGCAGCCACCATCCTCGCCATCTCGACGCAGAGGAACGCCTTCCCCGCGTAGTAGACGTCTGCGCGCGGGTACGCCTCGCGGTAGCGACGGGCGCGCTCGCGGAACGTCTGCTCGCACATCACGAACAGGGGCGTACCGAACTCGCGCGCAAGCTCGACGGTATCGGCCCCGCCGATCTCCAGGTGGCCGTCCGAGCGAAGGCGCGCGCTCGATGGAAGTACTTCTTTCAAGGTGTGCGGCATCTACATCGACTCCGGGGCAGACACACCAAGCAGACCCAGGACGTTGCGCAAACCGGTCTGCGTCGCGCCGACGAGATGCAGTCTTGCCTGCGTCAGGGCTTCGTCCTCCGAAACGACGCGGCAGTCACGATAGAAGGAGTGGAACAGCGACGCCAGATCCTCCGCGAACCGAGTCATGCGGTGGGGCTCCCGCCTGCGCGCGGCGACCTCGACGGCTTCGGGGATCTCGCCGAGCTTCCGCAACAGATCGAGCTCGCTCTCATGTTGCAGCTCTTCCAAAGCAACCGTTTCGATCGGTGCGATCGTGACACCTTGCTCGGCCGCGTGCTTCAGGATCGAGGCGATGCGCGCGTGTGCATATTGCACGTAGTAAACGGGGTTATCCTGCGACTGCTGCACGACCGCCTCGAGGTCGAAGTTCAGCGTCTGGTCCATCGACACACGCAAGAAGTGATAGCGCGCGGCGTCGACGCCGACTTCGTCGAGCAGCTCGTCGAACGTGATCGCTTCGCCCGTGCGCTTGGACATCTTGACCGATTCGCCCCCGCGCGTGAGGTGTACGAACTGGCCTATGAGGAACTCGCAGTGCTCGGGGTCTTCGCCGAGCGCGCGGATCGCCGCCTGCATCTCACGCTTCCAGCCGTGATGGTCGGCGCCGACCAAGTAGATCAGCCGCTCGAAGCCGCGGCGGATCTTGTCCATGAAGTACGCAAGGTCTGCGGCGAGGTACGCAGGCAGGCCGTCGGTTGAGCGCACGATCACGCGGTCCTTGTCGTCTCCGAAGTCGGTCGTGCGCAGCCAAAGCGCGCCGTCTTTCTCGTACACATGGCCGAGCTGCTTCAACAGTTCGACGACGCGGTCGACGGCGCCCTCCTCGTGAAGCGACCGCTCGCTGAACCACACGTCGAACTCAACCCCGAACCGTTGCAGCGTCAAACGTTGATTGAGCAGCATCCGTCGCTGCCCTTCTACGCGCATGAACGCGACACGCTCTTCTTCGGGAGCGTTGAGATACTTGTCCCCCACCTCGAGCACGATCTCCTTCGCGATGTCGACGACGTACTTGCCCTGGTATCCGCCTTCGGGGATCTGTGCTTTCTGCCCAAGCAGCTCTAAGTAGCGCACCGCGACCGATTGACCGAACTTCACCATCTGCATGCCGAAGTCGTTCACATAGAACTCACGCTGGACTGTGTTGCCCGACGATTCGAGGAGTCGGGCGAGCGTGTCCCCCACCGCGGCCCATCGGCCGTGCCCGATGTGCATGGGGCCCGTCGGGTTCGCGCTCACGAACTCAACCTGGATGTTCTCCGGCTCTGCGGCAGCCGTCCGGCCCCACGCGTCGCCGGCCTGCTCGATGTCGCGAACCAGACCTGTTAACCACCGGTGCGAGAGGCGGAAGTTGATGAACCCTGGACCCGCCACTTCGACGCCGGAGAGGAGGTCGCCACCGACGGTCGACTCGGCCCGACCGATCGCCGCCACGATCGCGTCCGCGACGTCGCGCGGCTTCATCTTCGCTTCTTTGGCAATGACGAGCGCGATGCCCGTCGACCAGTCCCCATGCTCCTTGCGCGCGGGGCGCTCCATCTGAACCGGCGGCACGTCGAAGCGTGGAAGATCGCCCGACTCCTGAGCTTGTTCGATGGCGGTGCGAACCAGCGCTGCGAGCTGCGTTTGGATCACGGTCAGCTCTGGGGGAAAACAGTTTCGCCCGCCAGGACCTTCTCTACCGTTTGCAGGAGATCCATCGGGTCGAACGGCTTCGTGATGTAAGCAGAGGCGCCGAGCTCCAGGCCGGAATTGACGTCCATGTCTTGCGCGCGCGCCGAAAGGAAGATCACCGGGATGTCGGCGGTCGCCGCGTCGCCTTTGATACGCCGGCAGACCTCGCGCCCATCCAGCTTCGGCATCATCACATCCAGAAGGATGACGTCGGGTTTGAACGAGCGCACGAGCTTCAAAGCCTCATCGCCGTTGCTCGCTCGCTTGACCTCGTACCCCTCCAGCTCCAGATTCACTTCGAGCAGCTGCTGGATGACGCGGTCGTCGTCGACAACCAGGACCTTAGCCAGAGCGGACCCTCCTTACGCCGGCGTAATGATAGCGGCCGGGGCTGAGGGGGCATAAGCATCCGCCGCCGCTGCTACGATTGCCGCTTCCCGCCCTCGTAGCTCAGGGGATAGAGCGACTGCCTCCGGAGCAGTAGGCCGCAGGTTCAAATCCTGCCGAGGGCACTACCTGGGGAACCGCTTTCTAGCGTCGCCGCGAGGTCCACGCTACCGGCGGCTTGCGGGAGTAGGTATCGAAAGCCGAGCAGGAAGCTCCCGTTGCCATGCTCGGTTCAGGGCCACCTCGCGCCGTCATCACTTCGAGCGCGCCATATCTTCCATGACGTGATCGACGCGATCGGCGAACGTCCTCCAAGAGAAGGCGAGCGCGCGCTGCCGTGCCGCGCGGCGGACAGGCTCAAGGGCAGGCCCAGCGGCGGCGACTTCTCTCATCTTGTCCGCGAACGCATCCGGGAAAGGCGGAAGGAGCCATCCTGTTTCCCCCGATCGGATGGTCTCGCGCGGGCCGGCTGCGTCAACCGCAAGGACAGGCGCGCCGGCAGCCATCGCCTCAAGAGGCACGATGCCGAAGTCTTCGCTCGACGGTGGAAAGATGACGGCGGTGCAGGCTTGATATAGCTCGATCATCCTCGCGTCGGACGGATCCACCACGAAGCGGATCGGCAGTTCGCTTGCGCGCGCGCGCAAGCTCGCCAGATATGGTCGGCTCTTCTCGTCGACCATTCCTGCGATAACAAGTTCGCCTTGCATATCCGTCCCATGCGCACGCGCGAACGCATCGATCGCAAGCTCGATGTTCTTCTGCCACATCATCCTCCCCGGCACGAGGAAGAACGGCTGTCGTGGTCCCGGTTTGAATGCATATCGATCCGCATCCACACCGGGATGAAGCACCTCGACGGGCCCATTCGGTACCAGCTTCGCGCGCGTGACCCGTGCGCGTGTCTCCTCGCTGTTTACAAAGACGTGCCCATATCGTCTCCACGCTCGTCGGGTCGCTGTCTGAAATGCCGGTGCAAGGAGAGAGAGTCCGATCGACTTCATCTTGCTTTCTTTGGCAAGGGTCTCTCGCGTGACCGGGTCGTGAAGGATCTTCAGAGGAGTGTGCAAGTAGCAGGCAGCCGGCAATCGATTGCGAACCATCAAAAGGTCGCCCATCCCATCCGAGGAAACGAGCAGCGCGCGCGCGCCGTCATCCGGTAGTTGCGTCGTCATCATGATGCGCGACGCGCGGATTAGCGGTCGGAGCGACCTGCGCACAGAAATGCGAGGCGCGAGTTGCACGACGTTAAGATCCTTCATCTCTGGGAACGTCGATCCCGGATCGAAATGGTGCGTGTAGAGGATCCACTCATGACGGCTGTGTGTGATCAACTCGAACAGAAGGCGCTCGATTCCGCCTTTGAGATAGACCCACGGATGATACGCTGCCACCCTCATGGCCCCCGATGCTATCGTCGTTAACGGCCGCTTCCTGAAAGCCCAGGGTTCCTCAGCCACCGGCGTGCACCGCGCCGCCCGCGGACTGCTCGACTCGACACAAGCACTCGGTGTCGAGATGGAAGTGGTCGCTCCCCTCTGGGTTGAAGACCCCAGAGTTGATCGGCACACGTGGGCGCCGCGCGGGCGCTGGGGTGAACGGATATGGGAGCAGTTTCTCTTGCCGATGCACACGCGAGGACGAACGCTGCTATCACTCGCGAACACGGCACCGATCATCTCGCGGCGCAACGTAGTGATGTTGCATGACCTTGCGTTCCGCAAAGGGCCGCAATGGTTCAGCAGCTCTGGCAAGATGTACGGGCGAGTTGCTTTCGCGGCAACAAAGGGCGCGCAGGGCGTCTTAGTACCCAGCGAGCAGGTGAGCCGTGAAGTGGCCGCTACGGGACTGGAGCACAGCAAGATCTTCGTTGTGCGACCGGCCATCGACCCGATGTTCGTACCGGCATCACCGGAGGCTGTGTCGAGCGTGCGTGCAACCTTCGGGCTTCGGCACCAGTACATCCTTCACGTCGGATGGGGCGATCCGCGTAAAGACGTCGGGCTGTTGATCGAAGCTCATCTCCGCCTCGCTAAGAAGCTCCCTCACGATCTGGTTCTGGTCGGCGTCGCACACCCGAATTTCGCGCCCGTCCACATCCTCGAAGCCCCGACGATCCGCCGACTCGGAGCGATCTCTGATGCCGACCTGATCCCTCTGCTTACCAGCGCGAGCGCGCTTGCTTTCCCTTCTCTATACGAAGGCTTCGGGTTGCCACCTCTGGAGGCGATGGCATGTGGCACTCCCGCGATCGTCTCAGATATCCCCGTCCTTCACGAGAGCACGGATGGAAGCGCCACGTTCGTGGCGACAGGCGCGGTCGATGCGTGGGTCAAGGCGTTGGAGCGCGCGCTCGCCGGCGAGCTGTCCCTCGGCACGCCACCGCGTTGGACTTGGGACGACGCAGCGGCTCAGCTCGTCGAAGCTCTGAAGGCTCTCGGCTGCTTATAGTCCCCAAAAGCGGGTCGGGGGGGATCGAGCCACTCCAGTCTTAGCGTCGGGGCCGAGCGCCACGTCGCAGGTTGCGCGGGTCCGGCCGGCGCGGTTCGACTCCCGCGTGCAGGGGGACCTCTCCGGCAAGCTCCGCAACCGTGATGAACTCGCCGTCCGCCTCCTTCACCCGCTTAATGATCGCGCGAACCCCCTCCGGGGTATCCCCGGGCCAGGTGTGGAAGAGCACAGTGCTCTCATCCCGCTTCTTCGCGAGGCGCCAAACTCTGGCCTCGATCTGTTTCGACGTGGCGGCTCGCCAGTCCAGAGAATCGCAGTCCCACATGACGTGCCGATATCCCGCTTGGCCGATCGCCGCAACGATGTGCTCATCGTTCGACCCGAGCCCGAACGGGAGACGGAACCATGGCATCGGGTCGAGACCCGAAGCCGTCTCGATCGCTGATCGCGCAAGGGCAAGGTCGTCCAGGAATCCATCCGGCGTCATCATCCGCATGTCCGCGTGGTGATGCGAGTGGCTTCCGACAAGGTGACCCGACGCGGCGATGGCGCGCGCCTGCTCCGGGTAGGCCGAAGCCCAGCGACCTTGCATGAAGAAGGTCGCCCGCACGCTCGCGGTGCCGAGGATCTCGAGCAGAGAATCCAGGATCCGTTTCCCGGGCGAAGGACGGCCGGGATGCTCGGCGTCGAACGTGAGCGCGACGCGCAATGTCAGTCGAGCAGATCCGGTTGCTCTCGCACGATCCGGTCGTAAAGAGGCTGGAACTGGAACCAGCCAGCGGCATGGGAGCCGACCTGACCGGCGGTCACCGATGCATTCTCATGGTCGATCAGGTGCGGGGTTCCTGCAGACATCGCGATCAGCTGCGACTGACAAGAGCGCTCCATGCTGATGAACCACCATGCTGCTTCCTCGACGGTGTGACCGACCGTGAGCAGCCCGTGATTCGACAAGATAACGGCTTTGCTGTCGCCGAGGGCGTGCGCGATGCGCTTCCCTTCTTCGAGGTCGAATACGACGCCCGTGAAGTCTTCGAAGACAGCATGGTCCTCGTAGAACGCGCAAGAGTCTTGCGTCAAGGGCTCCAGACGCACACGGAACGATGAGAAGGTCTTGCCATACAGAGAGTGGGCATGAGCGGCGCTCACAACGTCCGGACGGGCGGCGTGAACCTGGGAGTGGATCGCGTAGGCCGCCCGGTTCACAACACCGTTTCCGCCAACGACCTCTCCTTCGTGATCGACCAGCAGAAGGTCGCTGACGCGGACATGTCCGAAATGTGTACCGAATGGGTTCACCCAGAAACAGTCGGCGCGCTCCGGGTCGCGCGCGGTTATATGACCAGCGACGCCTTCGTCGAACCCGAATCGCGAGAACAGCCGGTACGCCGCGGCCAGCATCTGCTTCCGATGGAGACGTTCTTCTTCTATCGGTCGCTCCGGTGGTGGAGAAAGATGGTTTCCGTCGAGCTCGCGTCCCTGGCGATCAGTCATGTCGTGCCTCCCCGTATCGACCCTCCGTCGGCCTGCCAAAGATGCTAATACGGGTCCCGGCTCCGGGGCGGCGTTGCCATCCTGAGATGCGCCCTCGTCTTCCTTTTTACTCCGCTTCCTTCCCGCGTCCTCCATCCCGCTTTTGCGTTGTTCTGTATGAACCGGCCAAGACTGGGGACGGCGCCTTTTGCCCCCTATCGTGTCGGTTCAAGGGGTCTACCCGTTGGGGTTTCGCAAAAAGTCACCCCTTCGGGAGGATTGTCATCTTCGGCGGCGAAGAGGCGAAACAGGACCCTGGTGAAGCTTGAGAGCCTTCGACAGGCCTCAAGAGCGCTTGCGGTGGGGCGTGAAGGGAACCGGGTGGAACTCGACCTAAGCGACGAAGCTGTTACGCCGGCCCGACTCGAGGTCACGACGGCACCTGGGCTCGCACGGGCCGAGGCCTCCGTCCGTCCGCTCCTCAGCACCGGCGGTGCTTCTCGAGTGTTGCGTGCGCTCGACGCGATCCATCGAGCCTCGCGATCTCCCCTCGTTATGGCCTTCGACCTCGCGGTGGCCTTCGGGTGTGCAACGGCCGCCCGGGTGAGCCCGCGCGAGTCCGGACCGATCGCGTTCGCCCTGATCTTCACCCTCTACATCTCGGGGAAATACGCCGACCGTGGCCCCCTCGAAACGCAAGGCATCTTATGGTTCCTCGGAAAGATCTCGATGCCGGTTGCGCTCGTTTCTCTTGCTGCTGCCGGTCTCCAGGCAAGCTTCAACTGGCCCTTCGCTCACACCCTTCGGGCAGCAGCCGCTGCGACGGCGGGCATCGTTGCCGTCCGTGTCATCACGTGGTCCGTCCTGGTTCAAGCCCGTAGGCGGGGCTTGGGCTTGCGACGGACGTTGGTTGTGGGTGACGGCGATCGTGCGCCGCTGGTTCGCCGGAAGCTCGACGGCTACCCAGAGGCCGGCCTTCTCCCGGTGTCTTGGCTCAGCCTGGAACCGGATCGCACGGAAAACGGAACCGATCACGTGAGCTCCGCGGTACGCCTCACACGGACTATCCAAGATGAGCAGATCGAAGAGGTCGTCCTCGTGCCGGACGGGAGCGACGATGACGTGCTCCGCGTCGTGAAAGCCGCCGATGGTCTCGACACGAACTTTTCGATCCTGTTGCCCTTATCTGAAGTCTTCTTGAGCCCGAGGCTCGTGACCCAGGTCGGCGGTCTGCCCCTCATCTCGCTCGGTCGTATCGCGCAGAACCGGACGCCTCTTCCGGGGAAGCGGCTCTTCGACGTCGCCGTCGCGGGCCTGCTCCTAATCGCGGCCGCGCCTCTCTTCGCTCTGACGGCGCTTGCGATCAAGGTGTTCGATGGCGGCCCTGTGATCTACCGCCAGCGCCGTGTTGGACGCGACGGCAAGCCATTCCAACTTCTCAAGTTCCGGTCGATGGTCGTCGGGGCCGAGCGTCTCATCGTCGATCTTCGCGACAGGAATGCCAACACCGGGCTGCTCTTCAAGGTCTACGACGATCCCCGCGTGACGCCGCTGGGGCGCATCATCCGGCGGCTTTCGATGGACGAGCTCCCGCAACTTTGGAACGTCGTCCGCGGAGAGATGAGCCTCGTCGGCCCACGGCCGCTTGCGGTCGAGCCGGAGGATTTCGGCCCGATCGAGAACAAGCGTCACAGCGTCCTCCCCGGCATCACCGGCTACTGGCAGATCGCCGGATGCAACGACCTGACCTACGAAGAGATGATCAAGCTCGATCTCGCCTACATCCAGAATCGATCGCTCTTCCTCGACATCTGGTTGCTCCTTCGAACCCCAGCGGCACTCGTTCACCGCCGCGGTCCGTGGTAGCGCGCGACACCAGCAGATATCGTTACCCACGAAAGACGACTCTCCGAGCAGCCTGTGCGTGCGAGCCGTCCTTCGAGCGGCGCAAGAACCCACTGAGGCAGCCATGACAGAACCAGCACCGCTATCGGTCGTCGTCCCGACGAGAGACCGGCCTGAGCTTCTGGAGTTATGTCTTCGATCGCTTCGTGCATCTCTTCGTCCCCAAGACGAGTTGATCGTTGCCGACTCCGCGTCGCGCAACGGAGCCGTTAAGCGAGCGGCTGAGTCTGTCGGGGCCCGTTACATTCGATGCGAGCTCCCGGGAGCCTCGCGCGCGCGCAACGCTGGTTGGGGCTGCGCGCACCACGACATCGTGGCGTTCATCGACGACGACGTCCGCGTGGATCCAGACTGGGCCGAGGCCGTCGCCGGAGCGTTCGCACGCGCACCAGAGATCGCGTTCATCACGGGCCGGATCGGCCTCAGTGCGGACCAAGCCGAGACGGAGCGCCCGGTGGCATTCATCGACGAACGCGACCCGTTTCCGATCGATACGACTGCGCGTGGCACGCTCGGCCACAGCGCCAACCTTGCCGTTAGGCGTAGCGCGCTCGAGGTGGTCGGCGGGTTCGACGAGATCCTCGGTGCAGGCGGGCCTTTGTGCGGCGCCGAGGACTACGACCTTTTCGACCGGCTCTTCGCTGCGGGATTGATCGGCCGTTACGAGCCTTCAGCATCGTCTGTTCACGAGCAATGGCGCCGGAAACGAAGCCTCCTTCTTCTTGAGTGGCGTTACGGCATCGGCCTGGGGGCGCGCGTGGCCAAGCTGGCTCGGGCCGACCGCCGGCGCGCTCTCGATGCGTCTCAGGACCTCTACTGGGAAACGGGGCTGAAGAGGATGGCCGTGTTCCTCGTGCGGGGCTATGAGTTCGGCGCTCTTCTTGCACTATTGAAAACAGCGGGCGCGATCGTCGGATTTGGCCTCGGACTCGGACGTCGGGTCCGCGATGGTCATTTCATCGCGCGCGGACGTATCCGCCGCGCAAGGACATCGCGCTGACATGAACGCAACGATCCCCGGCGTGTCGATCGTCATCTGCACACGCGACCGCCCCGCGCTCCTCGAAAGCGCCCTCGACGCCATCCGATCGTGCTTACGCCCGGAAGATGAAGCGGTTGTTGTCGATTCCGCCTCGCGCGACCCCGCAGTTCGCCGCATCGTCGAGGATGCCGGGATCCGCTACCTTCGCTGCGCGCGTCCCGGCGCCGCGCGCGCGCGCAACCTGGGCTTCGCCGCGACGACGAGACCGCTCATCGCGTGCACCGATGACGACTGTCTGCCACAACCCCCCTGGACGGAAGTCATCGAGCGCGCTTTCGCCCTCGACCCCGGGGCCGGCTTCCTCACCGGTCGCGTCGTCCCCGATCGTCAGCGACGCATGACGCTTTCGACGATCACATCGGAGGATCCGAGGCGATTCTCCATCGATGACGACCTCGACGAGATGGGCAGTGGTGCCAACATGGCGTTCCGCCGCGAAGCCTTCGAAAGCGTGAAGGGGTTCGACGAGGCACTCGGGCCGGGGGGTCGGCTCGGCGTTGCGGAGGATCGCGATCTGTTCTGGCGGCTGTTGCACGCGGGATGGACGGGCTGTTACGAACCGGCATCCGTCGTCACTCATAAACAATGGCGAAATGAACGCACCAGCATCTATCGGAAATACGCGTATGGCCGTGGCCGCGGGGCCTTCGTCTCCAAGGTACGCCGCTTGGATCCGCAGCGAGGCCGGATGATGCTTCGGGAGGATCTCTGGGATCGCGGTGTTCGTTCAGCGTGGAGGAACCTCCGGACCGGCTACGAAACGGGCGCGCTCGGTGACTTGGTTCGCACGGCCGGCATCGCCATCGGCGCCGCGCAAGCGAGACTTATCAGGATCGACAACGGACACTTCCGCTCGTGAAGATCCTTGTTCTCTCCAACATGTATCCGCCGCATTCCTTGGGCGGCTACGAACAGTCGTGTCGCGATGTGGTCGAGCGGCTTCGGGCCCGAGGCCATGAGGTAACCGTCTTGACGACGACGATGCGAGTGGCCGGCGTCCCGGATCCACCGGCGGAGCGGGCGGAAGGAGTGCGCCGGGACCTCGACTTCTACTGGCGAGATCACGCATTGCTCAGCCCGCCGATAAGACAACGACTGCGGATCGAGCGAGGCAATCAACAAGCGCTTCGTGAAGCCGTGGCCGACGTCGGGCCGGACGTGGTGTCGGTGTGGAACATGGGCGCGATGTCGTTGGCGTTGCTCACAACCACCACCGCGCAAAAGGTCCCCCTTGTTCTCGTCGTCTGCGACGAATGGCTCGTCTACGGTCCGGAGCTGGACGCGTGGACTCGCATCTTCAAGAATCGCCCCCGCTTGCGCCAAGCGGCATCGGCACTAACGAGGACCCCGACCGACCTCCCTGATCTTTCCTCTGCCGCCTTTTGCTTCGTAAGCGATTTCATAAGGCGGCGATCTCGTGACGGCGCACCCTGGGCGAGCGGGATAGCTTCCGTTGTGTACAGCGGCTTCGACGAGCGCGACTTTCCCATCGCCTCAGCTTCTCCGAGGCCGTGGCGCGGGAGACTTCTCGTTGTTGGACGCCTCGATGAACGCAAAGGGATACATGTTGCCGTGCGCGCCCTCGCGCACGTGCCGGACGCGACGCTTGAGATACACGGCCGGGGGGACGAGGGTTACCGCGAACGGCTTGAAACGCTCGCACAGGAAGTGGGCGTTGCCGACCGCGTTACGTTCGAAGCTTCGCCGCGCCGGGCTCTCCGCGATCGATACTCAGAAGCGGATGTGCTTCTCTTCCCCGTTCTCTGGGACGAGCCGTTCGGACTCGTCCCTGTTGAGGCCATGGCCTGTGGAACGCCGGTGGTTGCCACAGGAACCGGAGGATCGGCAGAATTCCTTGCCGACGGAGTGAATTCGCTGATCGTCCCCCTCGGGGATGATCGCGCACTTGCGGACGCAATCCAGAAGCTGTCGGGAGATCCGGTGCTTCGCAGCCGTTTAGTGCTCGGCGGCTTCAAAACTGCGCGCGCGCTCACGATGGAGAAGCTGACGGACTCTCTCGAAGCATGGCACCAGGCAGCAGTCGATCGCTACGAACACGGGTACCCCGAGGATCGTGCCTCGCCTTACGCGGATCCCGACCCCGAGAGACGCGACTAGAGGTTCTTCGCCAACCCGATCTTCACCGGCAGCCCGGCGGGATCTGGATCGTACGTTGGCGCGTATCCCGTGAGAAGGTTCCAGTTCGGAGGCGGCGCGCCGAGGGAGCTGACGAGGGCCCCTATGCCGTCGAGAAGATTTGGCTTCGTGTTCGTCGGCGCTCCCCACTCGAAGGCTATCCAGCCGACACCATGAGCTTCCGCCCACGCGATCACGTTCGCGTTATAGGTTCCGCTGTTCGCATCCGGCCAGCCGAACTCGGTGACCATCACGGGGTACTTCGTCGTGAAGGAGCCCCAACTGTCGAGCCCCTGCCCCGGGGCGGGTGCGGGGTTGGTCGGGTCTGGTGTCGTGCACCACGGCGGAACCGATTGCGGACACGTGTAGTACTGGGCCGCGTACACGATGTTGTAGCCGCTGATGAGATACGAAGGCGGAGGTGGCGTATCGCCCCAGTCGTTCCCCGACACAAAGACGAGGTTCTGGGCTCCGGTTGCCCGTACGGCGTTGTACATCTGCTGCATGCCTGCGGCCGTCCAGATCAAACCAGGATCAACGACAACACCACCGTAACGCCAGACGTCCCACGAGATGTGGTTCGGCTCGTTGTAGAGCTGGAAGGCGACGAGCGGGTTGTCCTTGTATCGGGACGCCACTTGGGACCAGAAGATCAACGAGCCCGGCGAATCCGCCATCCGTTGCTGACCGGCGCCAAAACACGGGATCCTCGTGTTCCAATGCAGATCGAGGAGGGCAACCATTCCTCGCGAGGTGATGGAGTGAACAACCTGATCGACCGCGTTGGCGTAATTGCTGTTGTATGAGCATTCATCTTGATCCCAAAATTGTTCGCCCAGGAACACGCGAACGATGTTCGTATTCCACGTTGATTGCATGGCGGCGATGTCGGCGTCGGTGAGGTGCGACGCAGGAGTCACAGCCGGGGTGCTCACTAAGTACGCGCGCGCGAGGCCGCGAAGGACGACCCGCCGATTCGTTGCGTCGTAGATGCCGTTCCCGGCGGTACGCAAGGGCCCGGTGATCGTAGACGCCGCCGATCCGGGAACCGAAATGAGGAGCGAGGTGAGAAGCAGACCAGTCGTGAGTGCGAAGGCGATGCGACGTCGACTCATCACTCCCCCTAGGGGTCAACACAGAATTGAACGGCAGGATACGGGGTCAGTGGCCCTAGGAGGAAATCTCCTTTTTGTCCGAATCAGGGTTGTCAGGCGGGACGGCGCCGAAGGCATTCTCGAATAGCGTGGCGCGCGCCCGGGCCGCGGGTCGCGGCGCGTGTGTAGCCATGACCCCCTCCCGGCCGGCCGCCGCCATCCTTCCCCGTTTGACGGGATCTCCCAGCACCGAAGCGAGCGCGTCAACGAAGGCGAATGCGGTCGTGACCAGGCTTCCGGCGCGCGCCGGGAGAGCGATCCCCTCGACGCCGGCCTCGGTCGTGACGACCGGGACACCGAACGCCAGCGCCTCGAGGGTCTTCACCTTCGGCCCGCTGCTTGAGGGAGCCGGGAAAGCGAGGACACCCACCTGATCCCAGAACTCGGCGACGGCCCCGACGCGGCCGAGGAGCTCGACGCCCTCGGACGAAGAAATCGCAAGCGTCTCCGATCCCACTCCCGCCAACAACAAGCGCGCAGGCGGAACGCGCGCGCGGACATCGGGCCATGCTGAGAGCAGATCGTCGAGAGCCCGTCTATTGGGTGGCCACCGCCAGTTCGCGATCAGGCCGGCTACGGGCTGCTCGACGAATCGCGATGGCGCCTCAGGCACCGGATACGCGATCGGCACAACGTGTGCGCGCGGACCGATCATCCCGGCGACCCTATCGGAGTACGTCGTCACGAGGACCGCTTCGCGAGCAGCGCGCCGCTCAGCGCGGAACCACTGGATGTCGCGAAGCGCCCGGCCGCGCACGCGCATGTCGAGCCGGTTGAGGTAATGGAACGTCGCGACCGATCGGTGAGAGGACGTCACTGCTGCGAATGACTCGGTGTCGTCCGCCACCGCGATCACATCGGGATCGGGGCGCCAGCCGATGCGCGTGCAGTCCGACCGTGGACGCACGAGCGCGCGTGCTTTCGTCACGATCCACGGCTCAGGAGGAGCAGGCCGCCACTCGCACCACGGCGGCAGCTCCTCGCCTGGAGGGTCGGCCGACCACGTGACCGAATCGACGTCGTGGCCTTCCGCGCGCAAACCCTCGCAGAGCGCGTAGAGCGATTTCCCCGGTGCAGAGCCATCCGAGAGCGGAACGTGATGCGAGATGAAGCTGATCCTCATGGGTCTGCCTCGATCAAACGAAGGAGGGTTCGCAGGCCACGGCCGGGATCTCCGGCACGCTTTCCGCGCCGGGCGCTCAGTGTTTCGAGGGCGACGATACGACGTACTCGCATCGGGAGCGAGACCAAGAATCGTACGTGGAGTCGCAATCTCTCCGACTCATCGCGCGCGCTGATCAGCCGGCCACGCGCCGCGTGGTAGACCCGGCAGTCTTCGGACATCTCGTCTGCGTGCTTCGCGACGAAGCGTGCTCGTCCTTGGGCTCGCTGGGCATCATCGAACACAGATTGCGAGTTCCCATGAAATACGACACGCGAAAGAGACTCCGGCATCGTCGCAACGCCGCCCCCGCGCGAGCATCGAACCCAGTAATCCCAGTCGGTACACGTCGGCAGTTCCTCGTCGAACGTGGGGGTGGTTTCGAACGCCGATCGACGTACGACACCGAGGATCGAGCCGGGGAAGTTTGCCCACAGCAACGCACGCGGCGAGTATGACGTTGGACCGCGATGGAGGAAAGCTTTCCCCACGCGTTCGTCGAACGATTCGAAGAAGCAGGTAACGGCTCCGACATTCGGATGGGCGCGCAAGAACTCGAGCTGCTTCTCGGTCTTGTCTGGGAACCATCGATCATCGTCGTCCAAGAATGCAAGAAACTCCCCGGAGGCTGCCCGGATGGCAATGTTGCGAGCCGCGCTCGCGCCCAGCGCTTCCTCATTGCGGAAGATGCGTACCCGTGCGTCCCGCCCGGCCAACTCTGCCAGCACATCGGGCGTTGCGTCCATCGACGCGTCGTCGACAACGATGACCTCGAGATCCGAAAGGGTTTGCTCGAGCGCGCTGGACAGGGCGCCGGGAAGCCGCTCCGCCCGGTTTCGTGTCGGAACGATCGCGCTGACGAGCGGACTCAACGGTTCAAAGCGGGTTCGAACGACGGTTCCTTGTATGACCTTCCGGCATGCGTGCTCTTCCTTCCGGCTCTTCGCCGTCTGAAAGGCGGAAGGATGGCAAGCCCGAACCCCAGAAGCCCCATCCAGAGGGGAGCCGTCCTCGCCCACGTCCGCCGCGCACCATCGGCCGTCTCGAGCAGGTACGCGCTGGATCCGCGGACCGCCGTACCGGCTTGACCGAGCAGCACGTTAGCCCGCTGGCTGGCCTCCTTCTCTGTCCCTGCTTGGATGCGGACTTCTCCCAAGCCGGTACCGGTCTGGAGGTCGTAGCACGAGACGACGGTCCCCGGGACCTGCTTTGCGCCCGTTTCCATGATCTCGCACGCCGTCTCCACCAGCGTGCGGCTGGCGAAGTCGGCGGACCCGGGGATGGCCGCGTCTGCGCCTGGGCCGATCGCGTCGAAACGGTACGTCACGGAGCCGAACCTCTGCGCCCCCGAGAACACGGCAAGCCCGATGAGGCAACCCACGATCGGCAGGGGGGCGCGTACGGCCCAGATGCGTCGCTGCCGCGGCTCACCTTCCCTGACTCGCTCCGCCAGATACACGCCGAGGGCCGCTAAGAGCCAAAGAAGCCGATACGCAGCCGATTCCGAGTACTCATCGTATGCGGCCGCCGCAAGGATCGACCCAAGGATCCCCGCAACGGCAGCCGCGCCGAGCACCCGCTGGATGCCGGGTGGCCCCCGCAAGGCCGGCAGGACCGAGAAGAACGTGACGAGAAGGACGAGGATAAGAAGACCGACTCCAACCACACCCGACTCTGCGTAGGTCCCGAGGTACGCAGCGTCTGTGCTCGAAATCCCGAAGTGGTAACCGGCCGCGGCGAGCCCGAGACCGATGAACGGACGTTGAGCTGCGTCCCGCAAGACGATCGGCAACCGTGCCTCGCGGACATGGGTCGAGCCTTGGCCACTCGACCCAGAAAACGTTTCCCCTACGCCCGGTGTGAATAATACGAGGGCGAGTGCGGTGATCCCGCCGACAACAACGATCTTTGTGACGGGGATATCCAATCGAGAGCCGAGCGCGAGCACGACTACGACGATGAGCGCTCCGATGTACGCGCTCCGCGAGTGTGTCCACAAGATCGAGACCGCAAGGGCGCCGGGGAACAGATACGCCAGCCAGCGCCGCCCCCTCGCGTACGTCGCCATTACGAGCGGCAGCAAGATCGCTGCGTTCCACGCATAGCTCAAGGAGAAATTCGCGGCCGCGCGAACGCGGAGATTCCCATCCCGAAGCTCGAGGCCGAAGTTCGAAGGGGAGCCCGATTGCCCCGTGTGCTGGAACAACCATGCGGCGTAGCTCGAGTGGGTGATCCGTTCGCCCACGGCAGCGGCGGCGACGATCACGGCCACGGCTGCAAGGACGCGCGCAAACCAAACGGGGTCACGCGTCCATCGGATCATGGCGAGAGCAACCGCGAACGTTATCAGCTGGTCGATAACGAAGAGCCACGTATAGAGCGCGATGGTCGGCGGCACCGCGAGCTCTCCCAGGACGACGCCGGTGACGAGGGTGACGACTGCATACGTGATCAGGGCTGCGTGCACACCGGTGGGACGCAGAGCATCGGGGACGACTTCGTGGCGGCGAACGCGGATGATCAGGTTCACGACGAACGCAAGCAGGAGGACTCGATGCACGCTCAGATACGCACTCGCGCCCGATCTGATCAGGAGCTGGGCGGGAACGAGGAACGTCGCTCCAACCAGGATCGCGAAGGCTCGCCGCAGGGGCCCGAAAATCAGATAGGCCGTCGTCCCGATGAGGACGGCGGCGAATACAAGCGTGGACATCAGGTCTTCCGGCGAACGACGACCAGTTGGACGAGGCAGTAGAACACGGCGAGCGCGATGGCCCCGCTTACCGCGCCATAGGCGAGAGCTCGCCGCTTCGTGGGCTCAACCTTCTGGGCCGGGTAAGCAGGAACGACGATCTCGACGATGATCTGATCTGCCGGAGGGATGAAGGCCCTAGCTTCCTCCTGCGAGACGTACGAAACCGTTTGCTCGGCCATCGCTTGAGCGATCTTCTGCGCCGTCCCGGGAACGCGGTTCCGTGCCCCGACCAGCATGACAAGCGACGGTCCCAGCACGTTCGCTTCCACGCTGGAGGCAACCTCGCCGGCCGGGATGCCGAGCTTTGCGGCGACGGGACCGGTGAAGGCGCCCGTCGTCATGAGGGTCAGATATTTCAGCCGCAGCGCGTTCAGCTTTGCCACGATGCCGTCGCTTCCTGCCGAGACGATCGCTTTCGGCTGGTCGATCGTCATCGCTACCTGGCTGTCGTAGATCGCGGGTCTGGAAAGCACCGCTGCACTCGTGGCGCCGGCAGCAAGGATGCCGGCCAGGATGGCGACCACCACTCCTGCGACCGTTGGAGACGCGAGCCGCTCCCACCAATTCGGCTGCTTCCGGGAGGGGCTCGGAGCCGGCTGTGCGCCCTGTGCCTCGTGAGGGGTTCCTTGCTCCCGTGGCTCGAGAGGACTCTCCTCCGCTGCCGGCTCGGGCGCTGCATCGGCGCTCGCCACGATGTCGACCGCAGGCGTCGGCTCGGGAACCGGACGGGATGGAGTACGACTTCGACGTACCGGTCTTCTTGTCGTTTTCGGTTGGGATCCAGGCTCTCGGGCCATCACGATCGCTCCTTCGCAGCCCAAGATTCCGTTGGAACGCTGTGAAAATCAGGGCGCATACGATTGCGTCAAAGCATACCGGCCTCGAAACGGAACGACGGGTAGCCAGCGTTTTTTCGCATGTTTCGGTATTGGCCGGTCCCCAAGCGCCGGCTCGAGGTCGGATCCCGGCGGGAGCCATCGCCTCGGGCCACTATCATCACGGGGCCGGTCATCCTGCCGGACGGAGGGATAGTGCCCGCGAAGCCTACGGTGGACGTTGGGGTCGTCACGTGGAATTCCGCTGAGCTCACCGCGACGGCGCTCCGACGGCTGCTCGACACGGACCAGGGCTGTAACCTCCGGCTGCTGGTCCGAGACAATGCCTCCTCCGACGGAACGGCCGAGATACTTGCCGAACGGGTCCCGGAAGCGGAGATCGAGGCCGGCCGCGAAAACCTCGGCTTCGCGCGCGGCATGAACCGCCTGCTCTCGCGAGCTGAAGCCCCCTGGTTCTTCGTGCTCAACCCAGACGCATGGCCCGACGCCGGAGCCATCGCTACGCTTGTTGCGACGGCCCTCGCTCGACCTCGTGCAGCGGCGGTGGTACCGAGGATCGAAAATCCCGACGGTTCGCTGCAGCACTCAACGTATCCCTTCCCCTCGTTGCGCGTCGCGGCTTCGACACTCGTCGGCGCACACCGCATCGGACCCGCGCGCGCCGACCGCATGCAGCTCGAGGGATCTTGGATGCACGACCGCGCGCGCCTTGTGGACTGGGCGATCGGCGCCGCGATGTTGCTGCGACGTGAGGCGCTCGACGACGTCGGCTCCTTCGACGAAACCTATTTCATGTATGTCGAGGATCTCGAGTGGTGCTGGCGCGCGCGCAGGCTCGGCTGGGAGGTCTTCTTCGAGCCGGCCGCGGTCGTGAAGCACGTTGGCAACGCATCCGGCGCTATGGGATACGGAGACCGACGAACCGCCGCCTACATGCGTAACACGTATCGGTTCTACCGCCGAGAGCACGGCGGCATAGCGACCGCCGCTTACCGTGCGCTCAACCTCGCAGGGGCCGGTACTCGGTACGCAGCCGCGCGCATCTCTCACGACGCGAGCACCGCGCGCTATTGGCGCCTTCAGTTGAAAGCCAACCTGGAGAGCGCGCGCTCAGATGACATCCGTCCCGTCTCGCCGGAATGATGGATCAACTTTCGATCGCACTTGTCCACCCGTTCGTATGGCCCGAGGTTCGCCGCGGGGGCGAACGGTACTTGGACGACCTCGCGTGGTACTTGTCACGCGCCGGGCACCGGGTCGATCTGATCGCCGGCAAGACGAGCGAGCCGCTCATCGCGTCGAACCGGCACATCCGGCGCGTGCGCTACCCACGACTGGAACGGTTGAAATCGAGAGGAATCTCGGAAGTCGATACGTTCGCGATCGGCGCCTTCCCGGCGCTGCTCCGGCGCTACGACGTCGTCCATGCGTTCACTCCTGCGGCGGCGCTCGCTGCGCGCGCAGCGAGGAGACGCACGGTTTATACGCTGCTCGGTCACCCTCGGCCGGAGATCTTCGGTTCGACCTTCCAGCGGCGGCTGACCGGCGCGGCCGTTCGACACGCAACCGTTGTCGCCGCACTGAGCGCCGCGTCCGCTCGTCAGTCAGAGGCGACATTCGGACGAACCACGGAGGTGCTCTCTCCCGGCGTCCGGCTCGACCGGTTCGAGCCCGAGCTCGCCGCTCGCAGCGGTCCACCGCAGATCCTCTTCCCCGCCGCTGCGCTGCCACAGAAAGGGCTGGAGCTTCTTGTGCGCGCGCTGGTCGTCCTGCTCGAGCGGATGCCCGATGCACGGCTCGTCATCGGCGGGCCGGGCGATCCGTCATGGGCATTCAGCGCTGCCGGCGAGCGCTCCCTGCGACTGCGCGCGGCGATCGATGTCGTGGGGCCGGGGACGCCCGATGACGTTCCAGCCCGTTATCGTGCTGCCACGGTTACTGTGCTGCCTTCTCGGGACGACGCGTTCGGGCTGGTGCTGATCGAGTCTCTCGCCTGCGGCACGCCTGCCGTCTGCTGCGACGCCGGCGGGATGCCCGAGATCCTGGATGACCCCGCGGTCGGGCACGTCGCGCCGTACGGCGACCCCATCACTCTTGCCGAGGCCATCGAGCGAACGGTTGGTCTTGCGCGCGCTCCGGGGACGCCGGCCCGGTGCAGAGAGCATGCGCGCCGCTGGGATTGGATCGAGTCCGTCGGGCCCAAACATGAGGCGGTGTACCGGCGCCTCGTGAGCGTCTAATGCGCCACGAGCGACTCATAGAGGTCGTCGACGCGCGCCGTGCAATCGCGAACGTCGAATCGTGCCGCCCACATCGGTCCCGCGGCAGCCATCCGCTCGGCAAGCTCGTGATCGAGCAGCACGCGGGTAAGAGCATCGGCCAGCGCCTCGGCGTCGTTCTCTGGAACGAGCAACGCTGTGTCACCTGCGGCGACGAATTCGGGGATCCCGCCGTGATCCGTCGTCACGAGCGGCCGTCCGCTCGCCTGCGCCTCGAGGTTGACGAGCAACAAGCTCTCGGCGTCTCCGTCAGATGAGGTCCGACTTGGAGTAACCACCGCGCGCGCCGCGCGTATCGCGTCACGCACCTGTGTCGCTCGCCGCGTGGGATCGGTGGGCTCGACGACAACGTCTCCGCCACCCGACCGAGCGAGCGACTCGAGTGGCCCGTATCCGAGCAGCCGCAGTCGCGCGTCGGGCACACGTTCCTTCACGACCGGCCACGCGCGCAAGAGAACGTCGAGGCCCTTCTTCTCGACGAAGCGCCCGGCGAACAAGACCTCCGGCGGCCCGTCCGGTAACGGTGAAGGCTCGAACCATCGCAGGTTCACACCGGCGGGTATGACGTGGATCTTCCCCGGGTCTGCGCCGGCTTCGATCGCGTGCGCAGCGAGGAACCGTGAAGGGACGATAACCGAGTCGGCGCGCGCGAGAACGGAATGGAAGACGTCCGCGCCGTACGTTCGCCGCATAACGATCAGGTCTTGTCCGTGGAAAGAAACGACGAAGCCGACTTTGCCGCGTGGGATCACACCCTCCACATCATGGACGTTGTATCCATGATGGACGTGGATGATGCCTGCTCGAGCGATCTTCACCACGGTCAAAAGAGAGGCTGTGATCATGCGTCTCTCACTGAGGCCGGGAAATGATCGCGAAGGGATCGCGTTCAAACTGATCACCGGTCGATAGGGAAATGTTCCCCGATTGGCAGGCCGGTTACGGGAAATGACGATCCCTCGTCGTTTGCTGCCGGTTACCAGGTTGTACACGAACTGCTCGGAGAGAGGGAGCCAGCGACCCATGTAGTGCAGGACGGGCGAGCGGCGACCGCTACCCCATGCCGCCGACATCTGGTCCGACCCCACCTTCGACGACGACCGCTGAGTCAATTGATCCGTCGGGAGAATCCTCGATGTTGAAGGTCGCCCCGAGATCAATGATGCCGTGCACTAGATGTCGCCCAGACACGAAAAACGTGACGGCATCGGACTCCGAGATCGCGTCTCGATCGTGCCCCCAGCGCACCATCCCTTGGAGCAGATAGCTACCCGTCGTTAGCGTCGCGCGGAATGTGATGTCGCAGACGACCTCTTGGCCCTCCTCAACGCGGGGCCTGGTAGACAAGTAATTGCTGTCCGAATAGATGGGCAGACCCCCTTCGGTGGACAACGTCAGCACGAAGGTGGGCTCCTCGACCACGGCTCCGAACGTTGCCCGAACCCGAACGGTCGCGATATCGCCTGTTATCAGATGTCGAGTGGGATGCCCGTCCGGTCCAAGAAGCTCGCAATCGATCCGCCTGACCGAGGGCGAGGATGACGCCGTCTGGCGGGTCGACTCTTCGATAAGCGCGTGATAGGCAGAGATCGCTTCGGTCGTCGGGCCGAGGAATTTCGCTTCGCCATTTTGCAGGACCAGCACCCGAGAGCAGAGGTTACGGATCGCATTGAGGTTGTGACTTACGACAACGATCGTCGCTCCTTGCTTTTTCATCTCGAGCATCCGCTCGTAGCTCTTCATTTGGAAGGGAAGGTCGCCGACCGCGAGCACCTCATCGACGACGAGGATATCGGGGTGCGCGGCGACCGCGACCGAGAATCCAAGTCGCAGCCACATCCCCGAGGAGTAGAACTTCACCGGTGTGTCGATGAAGTCTTGGAGCTCCGCAAATGCGACGATCGAATCGAAGAGGCCGTCTATCTCTTCTCGCGTCATCCCCAGGATGTTTCCATTCACGTATACGTTCTCACGCCCGGTCAGCTCGTCGTGGAACCCAACACCGACTGATATCAAGGGGGCCACCCGCCCGCGGATCGACACGGTCCCTTCCGTCGGTGCGGTTACCCCCGCAAGCATCCGCAACGTGGTCGTCTTCCCGGACCCGTTGCGTCCGATGATGCCGATCGTTTCTCCTCGCTCGATGTCAAGGTCGACGCCGCGAACCGCCCAGAGCTTGCTCCGGCGCGTGCCGCCAAGCCGGAGTGCACTGTTCAGCAGCGTCGGGGTGTCGTCGTATTTGACGTAGCGCTTCCCAACACCCGAGAGCCGAACGGCATATGGGTCGGCGGAAGGATGACCCCGCTCGTCCTTGCTCACATCAAGTCCACGAAGACTCGGTCGAATCGACGGTACAGCTCCACGGCCGCGGCTCCGAGGCCGGCAACCCATGCCAGCGACCACCAGAGTGCCGTGTGCCATCCGGGGTCTCCGCCGACGATCGCGGCCCGGAAGAGCTCGATCATGCCCGTCACCGGGTTGGCTTCGATCAGAGACCTGAGGATGCCTTTCGGCAAGTTGAGGGGATAGAAGATGGCGGAGCCCCAGAACCAGGCCAGCAGGCTCGCTTGGACGATGTAGCGCACATCACGGAAGTACACGTGAGCGGCGGACAGAACTAGGCCGAAAACGGCCGTGAGCGCGAGCATGAGGAAGGTTGCCGGAATCAGGAGCAAGGCCCGCGGACCAAGTCCGACTCGGAAGATCAGTGCGGCGGCGAGAAGGATGACGAGGTTGGGAAGGAATGAAAGGAAGCTGCCGATCACCGTGGAGAGCGGAAGCAATGCCCGCGGGAAGTAGACCTTCGTTGCCAAGCCGTGGCCGTCGACGATCGACGTCGACGCATACGCCACGGAGGTACTGAAGTACGTCCACGGAAGCAGGCCCGAGAAGACGAAGACCGGATAGCTGACGGTCGTCTGCACGCGCGCAACACGCGTAAAAACGATCGCGAGCACGGTCGCTTGGACGATCGGAAGCACGACCGCCCATGCCGTCCCAAAGATGGCGCGCCTGTAGCGGACGAAGAAGTCCTTTCGAGCGAGCGTTAGAAGCAGCTCGCGGGCGCGCCATACCCCTCCGATGACCCCGCGGACCGAGGTCGCTTCGCCGTGCAGCTCGAAGCCATCGTGTGCGATAGAGGTCATCAAGCCCCAGTTCCTATGCAGGTCAATATCGATGGAATCCACCATGATAACGACCCTCAAGCGGGGACGGCGCTCGAAGGGCCGACCTTTTGTCCGATCTGTGCCGCGGTGGCTCTTCTCGCGACCCCCCGCGCATAGGATGCCGGCGTGAACATCCGTTATTGGGGTCGGGCGCTTCGCTCGCTCGGTCGCCATCTTCCGCAGAAACAATTCACCAAGGAGTGGCTGACAGCAGGCCTCGCCGCGGACGATGCCCCGCGCGCACTGAGCGCTCACTTCTTCGACGTATACCCCGAGATCGAGGGTTCCCGGATCCCCATGGGCGACGTCGAGTACCGCATCTTCAACATGGATCCACTCGAGCAATACTGCCTCGCGTCCATCGCCGCAGTGGTGCAGCCTCGTACGATCTTCGAGATCGGCACCTACGACGGGACGACGACTCTTCTCCTCGCGCGGGCCGCCCCTGAGGCTTCCCTTTTCACTCTGGATCTCCCTCCGGACTCCCGGCAGGACACAGATATCGATCCGCACGGTGCGATGGAAGCAGCATTCTCGAAGGTCGGCGGCGTTGGTTCCCGCTTCCGGAACGCCCCCGAATCGGCTCGGATAACTCAGCTCTACGGTGACAGCCGAACGTTCGACTTCAGCGAATATCTCGGCCGGATGGACTTGGTCCTGGTCGACGGCGCCCATGTCTATGAGGTCGCACGGACCGACTCCGAGAATGCCTTACTGATGTTGACCCCACGAGGCATCGCGGTTTGGGACGACTACGCACCGCAGTGGCAGGGAGTCGTGCAGGCCGTCGATGAAGCTGCATCGAGGCATGGAAAAACCATGTGGCGACTCCTCCCCACGGAGCTCGCGATCTACGACCCCTCGAAGGTGCCCGCCGGCATGGCTAAACGCGCGTCCACATGAGGCCGAAGCGACTGGGAATGAGTCGGATGCGAGGAACCAAGCACGGGGGCTTCCCGGACGCGCCGCCCGAACGGACAGCCTTGAGCACATGCGCATCCTCTCGCTGATCCACCTCTACCCGCCCCACCACCTCGGGGGATACGAGATCGCGTGTCGTGGCGTGATGGAGCGCTTCAACGACAACGGCCACGACGTGCGAGTGCTTGCCAGCGATGCGCGGCTGACCGATACGGATCCGGATTCTTCCCCCAACTCGATCGAGGTGTTGCGCGAACTTCACCCTTGGTTCGACATGGAAGAATTCTCTCCGCTTCGTCCGTCTCTCAGCACCCGGATCTCCATCGAGCGTCACAACGAACGAGCGGTGCGAAGGGCCGTAGCTTCCTTCCAACCGGATGTGGCCTCGATCTGGAGCATGGGCTATATGTCGTGGTCGGCACTATCGATCCTAGAGGAACTGCGTATCCCTCTCGTCGTCACCGTGCTCGACGACTGGATCTGCTGGGCGTTCGTCTACGACGCGTGGATGAGGATGTTCGATCATCGTCCGTGGGCACGCCCTCTGGGCGCGATCCTTGGGCTGAAGACCCGATTGCCAACCTTCACAGGAGCGACGGTAAACGTCGCCAGCCGAACGATCGCCTCTCAGATCTCGGAGTACGGTCGATGGAAGTTCCCCGACGCCCCCGTCGTGCCGATCGGGGTCGATACCAGCGAGATCCCAATCGTCGAGCCCGAGGACCGCAACTGGGATTGGAAGCTGCTATACGTCGGGCGTGTCGTCGCCAACAAAGGCGTCTTGACACTCGTGCGGGCGCTCGCGCATCTGCCGGCCCAAGCCAGTCTGGAGGTCGTCGGCCATGCTCCCGCTACCGAGCTTGAGGCGATGACCACATTGGCGGAGCAGCTCGGCGTGCGGGAGCGCATTTCCTTTGCGCGCGCGCCCCGCGAACTGCTCGCGGCGCGCTATCGAAAGGCGAACGTTTTGGTCTTTCCGAGCGAGTGGGCTGAGCCGTTCGGGATCGTTCCCTTAGAGGCGATGGCCTGCGGCATCCCGGTTGTAGCGACAGGAACCGGCGGATCCGGTGAGTACCTCGCTGACGGCCAGAATTGTGTGCTCTTCTCACCCGGTGACCCCATCGCCCTTGCGGATGCGGTACGTCGCGTGGCCGAGAACCAGTCGCTTCGAAACGAGATCGTCGCCGGCGGGACGCGTACCGCCCGCGCGCTCACGATGGATCGTTACGCCGCCGAGCTGGAGAAGCTCCACGAGTCGGCCATCGCGCGGCACCACGACTGATCAGGGTTACGTATCCCGGCGTTGTTCTTCAGCCTTCATGAGCCACGAGCGTCGGCACGTTCCCACGCCGCCAAGAACGGTCCTGCAACCTGCTGGTAATACCAATCGTTGGCTCGCCGTTCGGCCAGCCGCCGCAAAGGTCCGGCCGTCCGAGGTATGCGATCCACGATCTGCGGCCAAACCCGAGAAACCCGAGGCCGATGGATCGCTGTGCGTACTCGATCATGGAAATAGGGAACGAAATCGGGATGCTTCTTGATCATGATCCTCTCTCCGAGAGCCACGGCCGCGAACCGCCTGCCGAGAGCGTCCATGTCGTAGAGGTGGTGATGAAGGGCGAGTGCACGAGGCTCGTACAGCAGCTGCATGCCCCTCTGGTTGAGTCGCCAGCCGCAGTCCAAGTCTTCGTACGCGGCATTGGGGAAGTCCTCGTCGAATGCACCGGCATCCAAGAAGAAATCTCGTTTCACCGAAACATTGCTTGAGTAGAAGCGGCCCCAACCGGCTTCTCCTCCATCGATGCGGTCGTAATCGAACTGCGTCCCCGACCATTCGAGCCATGACAGCACCCGATCACGCGATACTTCCGGGTGCCAAGTGATCCGGCCGAGGACCGCGACGTGCTGATCCGGTGCCGCATTGTGACGGTCCAGATGCCGCTCAACAAGGTCCCTCTGAGGGATGGTGTCGTCGCCAAGGAAGAGGACCAGGCGGCCGTCACTCTCATGTACGCCGACGTTCCTTGCTGCAGCAGGACCTGCATGCTCCTTGACGATCAGCCGCGCTTGGCGCGCCTCGATGGGAGTCTGGTCTGTTCCGTCGACCACAACAACCACCGCGAAGCCCGAGACCGTTTGCGCGGCAAGCGCGTCGAGCGTCCAGCGCAGGATCTTCCACCGATCTCGAGTGGGGATCACGACCGCCAGATCTTCCGGAACGAATTCAACCATGCGAGCTCAGGTGGACGTTTCTCGGGGCACAAAGGATCGAGCGGGACTATAGCAACCCAAAACCGCTCGTTCGTGATGGAGCGATACCGAAGGTGGGCTTACAAGGATATGTGCGCACTCTGATGGCGCCGGAGGCATCCACGGTACCCTTATCGATCATTCGATGTGGCACGCGTTGGGCCCGTCCACATCGGAGGGAGAGCGCGTCGATCTCAGGACGTTCGATGGGTCAACGGAAGCGTCGAGGGAGCATGGGATGACGGAACGCGGTGGCGTTCGAAGAAAGGTAGCGATCTTCTTACGCATCGCGTGGCTTCAGATCCGCGTCCGCTGGCGATATAACGGCCGTCGCCGGGTCAGCCGCGTGTCGTGGTTCGCGAACCGATTGCCTTGGTCGGTCTGGTGCATGCTGTGCGCGTGGGAAGGCAAGACGGCCGTCCGGGAGATCGCGCGGCGCTCATCGAAACCACTAAAGGTCTTGCAGATCGGGTCGAACGACGGGGTGGCCAACGACCCGATCAACGAGTCGCTTCGCGCGCGCGGCTGGTCGGCAGTCCTCGTCGAACCCATCCCGTATCTCTTCCATCGGTTGATGGTCAACTACGAAGGTGTTCCCGGCGTTCGATTTGCGAACGTTGCTATCGCTGGGGAATCAGGGCATGCAACGATCTACACCGTGGATCGCTTGGCCGGTGACCCCGACTGGGTGACGCAGATCGCCTCTCTCGACAGGGACGTCATCCTGCGCCACGCAGATGAGATCAAGGAACTCGATACGCGGATCGTTCCGCTCGAGGTCGAGAGCCTTCGACTGGAAGCGCTGGTCGATCGCTTCGGCCTGAAGGCGATCGATCTGTTGCACATCGATGCCGAAGGATTCGATCACGAGATCATCCGCCAGATCGGATTCGACAAACCGTGGGCGCCGCACTTCATCCTCTTCGAGATCAAGCACATGGATCTCGGCAATTTCCGCCGGACGAAGCTCAGGCTCAAAGGCGCCGGTTATCGGATCGTCAACATGTGGCCGGATGCACTCGCCTATCGAACCAGGCGCCCGCGCGCACCGGGGCCGTCCGGCTCGGAGAGCGGCAACGATGGGCGACTCCCGGAGGAGATCGAGCGCGCTCTCGAAACCCACCGCCGCCAGACGGAGGTGGCGCTGGCATCGAGCGACCCTGCCGCCATCAAGCGCCTGTACGTGGAACTCGGTGATCTGCTGGACGAAGCGATCGGAGAAAAGGACCCGGGTTCGGCACCGGTGCTGTCGCTTCCCGAGACCGGTCCGGTGGTGCTGGCGCTGCTTGATGGCGTGAAAGGGATGATGCTCGATGCGGGGTGCGGGCCGAATCCGGCGATGTCGGTGGCGATCGCCCACGATCCGGCGCGGACGGTGGTCGGAATGGACATCGGATTCGGGATCGTGCGCATCGCGCGCGCAGTAGCGGCACGGGCCGGCGTGCCTTTCCTCCCCGTCGTGGCCGACCTCGAGGCCTTGCCGTTCCGCGCCGGCGCATTCGACGGTTGCGTTTGCGACGACACCGTCGAGCATCTCCCCAACGACGCCCGCGGTGTGGCAGAGCTGGCACGCGTCATGAAGCCCCACGGCCGCGCCATCCTCGCCACGCCGAACAGGCGCAGCTTGGCAGTCCTCGTGCACAAGGCGAACGACCGCGTGCGGGGGATGCAACGACCAGCCTCCGCCTACTACGCGGCCACCAGTCACCTGCGTGAGTATTCATGGCCGCAGTTCGAGCAGCTGGTCTCGCCCGCGTTCCGGATCGTGAGCCGAGCAAGCGTTGGGTGGAGTGGTGGGTGGAGGAAGCGCCTCGCATCCCGCGTGACTGGTACCGCACTCTTTCGGCCGCTCGCGCGCATGATCGTCATTGCCGTTGAACCTCTGAGGAAGCAGTAAGCAGATGCGTCTTTCGGTCGGGTTGTGGCTCGTCGATCTGGACGCGGTTGCACGCGCTCGGGGCGACGAGCTCGGCGATTCTCTTCCCCGTTCGGAGCGCGCGCGCGGAGCCCGCTTCCTCCAGGGATCCATGCGCAGCAGATACTTGGCATCGCGAGAAGCGCTTCGTCGGATCCTGAGCGACCACTACGGCTTGGCACCCAGGGACGTCGAGCTCGCCTACGGACAAAGGGGGAAGCCGAGTCTCAAAGGCGCGGAGCACCTCGGGAAGCATTTCAGCCTTGCTCATTGTGCGGGGAAAGCTCTCATCGCAACGACAACGCGTGCTCCGATCGGCGTCGACATCGAGCGGATCCGTTTGAGCGTCGACGTCGATCGCATCGCGTCCCGGTTCTTCGCGTCTGAGGAAGCGCAAAATCTCGCCGATCTTCCGGGTCATGAGAAAACGCGTGCTTTCTTTTCGTGCTGGGTGCGTAAAGAAGCGCTCGTAAAGGCGACCGGGGATGGCTTCGTGTCGTTCCGCGGATTCGAGATCACGTGCGGGTCTGCGCCGGCGCAGGTCCTCGTCGCCCCCGGCGATGCACACGCGTGGAGCCTCTCCGATCTAAAGCTCCCGGCCGATATGGTCGGCGCCGTCGCATTGAATGCGAGCGACTCGATCTCGGCGAGGCCCCTTCCCTGGGTCTGGCCGGAGGGCTGAACTCGAGGGGCTAAGTACCCGGCCGGAGGTGTGACGCGCGCTCGACGTACGCGCCGTACACATCGCCCAACGTATCGAAACCGACGACGACATCGTCCGGAAGATGAACGCCGAGCTCCTCGACAAGGAGGATCAGGTTGACCATGTTGAAAGAGTCGAGCCCGAGGTCCTCGATCAGATGAGCGTCTTTCGTGAGACCGGCCGAGTCGATACGAAGCCCGTCGGCCGCATAGACGGCGAAGGACTCGAAATCGAGGATGCCCTGACCGCTTATAACGCCTCCAGTTCGGCCGTCAGATAGCGCGCGCGACAGATGCTTCGTCGCACTTTCCCGGACGAGGTCTTCGGTAGCGTACCGGGACGGACGAGAACGATATCCGAAAGTCGGACGCCGACCGATTCGCGCGCGGCCCGCGAGATGCCGTCGCGCAAACCCGCAAGGCCGTCTTGGCTTTTCGTTTCGGCAACGACGACCACCGACTCGCGGTCCATGCCTCGCTCGACGCCGAACGCGATGACATTGCCCTTTCTCACACCATCGATCGCGTTCACGGCTCGCTCGAGATCTTCGGGAAAGATGTTACGTCCGCCAACGATGATGATGTCCTTGAGCCGGCCGCAGACCACTAGATCGCCTTCGGCCGTGTATCCGAGATCTCCGGTTCGCAGCCAACCACCGTCGCGAAACGCAGCGGCCGTCGCTTCCGGCTGTCGGAAATACCCTGGGACCACAGAGGTGCCTCGAACCTCGATCTCACCGAGCATCCGGTCATCAAGCAAGGCACCTGAATTTGGGTCGGCGATTCGGAGATCCAAGCCGCGGACGGGATGTCCGCAACGAGCGAGACGCTTTGCTCCCGCCTGATCGGGAGAGACCGGCACGGCGCGAAGGTCGTGCTCTAAGGTCTCGCCGTCGACGACATCCTCGGTGAAGCCCGTGCCGACGTCCGGCATCGAGATGACCACGGTCGCTTCAGCCATGCCATATCCCGCATAGAGACTGCCTGGGTCGAGCCCGTGTTCGCTTGCCGCCGACTCCAGTGCGCGCATCGCTTTGGGGTCAACGGGCTCCGAGCCGTTGCCCAAACGCCGGCAGCGAGACAAGTCGAGCTTTGAAGCGCGAGCGAGCATGCGAGCTGCGACGGCAACGGCGAAGTTCGGCCCGATCGTCGAGGTCCCTCCGAACTCCGACAGCCACTCCATCCACACGCCCGGCGATGAGACGAATCGGGTCGGAGGCGCGATGAAGAGCTCCATTCCCCGCGTCATCGCCGGTGCCATCAGGAATACCAACCCCATGTCGTGGTACAGAGGGAGCCAGGACACAACCACCTCGGTGGCTGGGTCCAACTGTGCGCGCTCGAACTCGGCGTCGTTGTTGTCCATGACGCAGTGGTGCGGGATCACGACGCCTTTCGGATCGGCCGTCGACCCACTGGTGAACTGGAGGACGGCAGTTGCCTCGGGATCGTCGGGGGCTCGTGCGTAGGAGCCCGCGCCGGTAGACGCAGCCAGCGAGCTCAGCTCTGGAAAGGTAGTCAGCGTCGCGTCACCTAGCGGTCCAACGGAGTCCTCGAGTCCCGGATCGACGGCGACGAGCGCCGCTTGCGCGAACGTCACTCGGTGGTTGGTCTGCTCACGGAATTGTTCTTCGGAGCCCAGCCGCGTTCGCGTCGGAAGAACGATCGCAGCTGCTCCGGCGAGCCAAGTCGCTTGGATCGTCGTTATCAGCGCGCGCGACGTAGTTCCGAGCATCGCGACCCGGTCCCCGGGCTCGATGCCGCGGGATTGCATGACCGCCGCCATACGGCGGGCATCGTCATGCAGCTCCCGCCAGGAAACGCGCTCGGATGGATCGTCCGCAATGAACGTGACAGCGTTATCTTGATCGGCCGCTTGCTCGAGCCGCGAGATGAGGCTCTCAGTCATTGGCCGCCTGTGCCGGCCGGAAACGATCGGCGGTGCCGCGGCTTGGTCGCGGCGGGATGATCTCGTCGCGACGTTCCCGGGGCCCAAAGTAGCTGACCACGCGCGCGGGGGCGCCGACGGCGAGGCAAAAGGCTGGGATCGGTCGGTTAACGACGCTGCCGCTGGCGATCATCGCGCGCTCACCGACATCAGCCTGGATCGTGCACTTGTCGGAGATCCCGGCCCCGTCCCCGATCCGGATCGGTCGATAGTCGTATCCCTGGTCCATCCAATGGACGTTCGGATCGCGATAACGATGATAGCCGTCGACGATCAGCGTCGACTGGCCGAAGGCGCAACGTTCGCCGATGACGATCGAGGTTGAACACTGGATCAAAACGTTGGACGTGAAAAAGGTGCCGCTGCCGATCTCGACGCGCCCTGTGCCGTTGATATCGCACCGGAATCCGCTACGGAAATCGACATAAGGACCCACGATAAGAGTGCCTTCGTCCGGGATATCGAGCCGGAAACCAGGGCCGATCCGCACCGGACCGAGGAACCGCACGGTGCAATGACGATGTGTCGCCTTGACCATGAGCAGCCGCATGCGACTGGCGAGCCGTTCACCCCACACATATCGGAGCTTCCAAGGCAGCTTTGTCGCACGGCCTTTCATATCCGCGAAGTGTAGGGCAAGAACCTCGCGACCCGCGCCTCATACGAGACCGCCGGTCTCTTCAGGCCGCAGGGAGGCTAAGTCTTCTCCAGGATTGCGATTCGCATGTGAGGATGGCGGGGTGCGGTGACCTCGAGCAAGTATTCGACAGCACCGCGTATGCGGTGTGGCATGTTGGGGAACCAGAGCTCGTCCAAGTCGCGTGAGAGCCAGCGATAGCACGCCCGCACCGAAACGAAGCGCAGGCCCGAAGCGGCTGCCACGGGTTCCCATCGATGGATGGACCGGAAGCGCACATGGGGAGCCGGCACTCGATCGTCAGCCCCAAAACCATCCGTTACGATCAACCTCCCGCCCGGACGGAGCACGCGAGCGATCTCTGCCATCCCCCTTTCCCACTGGTCGTCTTCGGTGATGTGGAACACCACCTCGAAGGACGTGACGAGGTCGTACGTGGCGTCAGTTCGCGGCAAAGGTTCTGCGCCGAGCGTAGTGCGGAAGAATGGTACCGAAGGGAACCTCACACGAAGAAGCTCGATCGCAGGCTCCGCGATGTCACAGCCTTCGACGCGCGCGCCGACACGCAACAGTTCGTTGATGACCCAACCGATGCCGCTCCCGATGTCGAGAGCAGTTCTCCCCCGGCCCACTGTTTTGAGGGCGCGCCTGACGACGTGACGTTTCCAGCGGTACATCCACCTGTTGTATGAGACGCGATAGTCGCTGTGCCCGACGCCCCGAAGCGAGAAGTCGCTCGCCAGGAGGTCCGACCAGTACTTCGCGGGTTTGTAGTCTTCGCTCATCCGCTCCGGTGCACCGCGCGGCCGCGCTTGCTCCCCGGTGACGACGATCTTCTTAGCGTGTAGATGAGATCCTGCTTCATTGCGGCAGGATAACCTAATCGCAGCCTACCGCTAGGAGCCGATAAGCAATGCCGTCCGATACGGTCCCACGCGTCACAGTCGCGATCTCGACGTATCGGCGCGCACCCTTTTGGCCTCGGCTTGTGCGCGCGCTAGAAGCCCAGACGCTCGGTCCAAGCGAGTTCGAGGTCGTCGTCGTCGACGATGGTTCTCCAGACGACACCTCGGCGGTCCTCCAGCACCTTGTGGCGGGTACCCGGCTCCAGCTTCGGGCCATCCGAAGCGAAGCGAACAGAGGACAAGCAGCGGGGCGAAACACTGCGTGGCGTGCCGCGCGCGCGCCGGTCATCGCCTTCACCGATGACGACTGCCTTCCAACCCGAACTTGGCTGGAGACTGGACTCCATGCCATGGAGGCGTCGCACGGCATAGTCGTTGGACGAACGATCCCCAATCCGGAACAGACGCAACTACTCGTCAAGCCGTTCGCGCGGACGGTGGAAGATGAAGGAACAAGATTCTTCAATACCTGCAACATCTTTTACCTGCGGCACGACCTCGAAGCGGTGGGCGGCTTCGATGAGACCTTCTCGGCTCATGGTGGCGAAGATACTGACCTGGCGATCCGGGTCCGAGATAACGGTGTCCAGCCGAACTATGAACCAGGCGCGCTCGTCTTCCACGATGTGCACCCCGGCAGCTTCCGACGAGCGCTGAAAGACACCGCGCGCTGGACGGGTATCCCACACGTCATCGCACGCCATCCCCAGCTTCGGTCGGTGCTCCACTGGCGCACGTTTTGGAAGCGATCACATCCGCTGGTGATCCTCGCAGTCGCCGGAATCGCTTTGGCGCCGTGGCAGCTGCCGGCTCTCGTCCTGGTTGCACCGTGGGTTTGGTACCGGATCCGCGTTCGACCGTTCTGCCCGGGAGCGCGACGACGCGTGCTGGCCTTGCCCGGCGGATTCCTCCTGGACCTCGTGGAGGTCGTCACGATGGTGCGCGGATCCTTCCGCTATCGCACGGTCGTCTTGTAGGGAAGGACTTAATCCTCCGCGCCGGCAGAGAATGGTCCCGGCCAGATGCCCGGTGGGGGCTCGGGCGCGATGGGTGATCCGGTTTTCTTCGCCAGCATGAATAGGTGACATCCGAGACGACGAACGATCGGCGTTCGTTGGGCGATCCATTCGATGGCGTCCACCGCCTGCTTGCCCAGATCACCTTGGTTCTGCAGCCACCCCCCCGTCTTGCTCTGCGGAGGAGGAAACTCGAACGACGACCATCGGAACGTTTCGAGTCCGGCGGCGGCGAACATACGGCGAGTCTCACCCTGGATGTGATGCGTGTGGGGAAGGTAGATATCCGGTGACCCTTTGGGCAGGATCGCCGGGTCGATCCGGTCGGGCCATATCCACGGCCGGAGGGAGATCAGCTCAGGATGGTCGGCCCCGATCGCCTTTTCGAGCCACGCGAAGAGATGCGATGCGGGTGAACGCAAGGGCATCTCAGACGCATTATTGGTCGTCATAACGAAGACCCCACCGGGTTTCAAGACCCGCGCAACTTCCCATACCGCAAGTTCCGGCCGCAACAGGTGCTCGATGACCTCCGTCATCACCACCACGTCCATCGATGCGTCGGCGAAAGGCAGCACCTCGCCATCGCAGCGAAGGAGCGACACGCGCAGCGGTTCGTGTATGACGGAGAACTTCTTCTTCGCGTAGTCGACGTGTGGCCCGCCGAAGTCGAAGCCGATGTAATGCGCAGGGAGATCGAGGATTCGGTCGGCAACGAGGCCCGCACCACATCCCACGTCAAGCACGCGCCCTCCCTCGGGGAGGTACCGGCGCACGGTTTCACCCAAAAGGTCGTAGCGCATCTCGTGGCGGCGCTGATGGTATTCGCCCCAGATCGCGAATTCCTCTTCCACGGTAGGATCGCGCTCGTTGTAGTAGGCCCAGAACGCTCCCCAATTAACCCGCTTCAACATCTCGCGCTCGTGAAGCGTCTGCTGGACGCCGCCCTTCCGATAACGGATGTATACGACGGTCCAGAGTGCGATCAGAGCGCCAAACGCACCCCACCGTTGTTTTCGAGATGCGCGCGGCCGGCACAGGGCCGCTGTAAGCGCCAACGGAATTATCCTCCGAGCCCATGCTCTCAGCTTGTTCACAACACGACTCGTTTCGCGCGCACGCTTCCCATCACCAGCGCCACCGCAGTGACTGCATCCACACCTAGCTCAACCGGAACGGCGACGATCGTCTTCCGCCGGATCCCCCCTCGCCGGATCACTTCGGATGCGCGCGCAACGAGCCACCACGCGCCGAACATGGCGGCAAGCCTCTCGCGTCGTGACAGGAGCGCCACGGCGAACGCGTAGAGAGGCAGCCGCCGATACCCCAGGAAATAGCGGCGCCGAAGAAGGGTCTCGCGAAGTTCCGGGACCTCCCGAACAAGCGACGGGAAGGCGCCCGAGATCCACGCACGTTTCACCAGCTCGCCCAATGACGGACGGATAACCTCGTGCCGAACAACCGCTTGGGGTTCGAAGACGGCGCGCCTTCGGCGACGGACATTCCAGCCGAGCAGCGTGTCTTCACCAAAGCCGAGCCCTCTGGCCATGCCTCCGGAGCGGAACCCAAGAAGCTCTTCTCCGCCGGAATGGAAGCCTCCGGCTTCTTCGTAAGCCGCCTTCGTGTAGAAGATGTTGCACGTCGCATACAAGCCGTCTTCCCACTCCACGCCGACGCTTCGCTCGAGCAGGCCGACCGCGCGAAGAGGGTGCGTCGCGCCCTGAACAAGATCCGCACCATCGTCGATGCTCGACATCGCAACGGAGATCCATTCCGGATCCGGTAAGCAGTCGCTGTCGGTAAACCCGAGCACATCTCCCCGTGCCGTTTCGACCCCAACCCGCCGCGCCGCCACGGCGCCGATCCCCTCCGTCCGAACGATGCGCGCGCACAGCTCCGGCACGGCGAAGACTTCTTCACCCGATCCGTCGCTCGAGCCGTCGTCGACAACCACAACCTCGAAGTCGCGGTACGTCTGCTTCGCGAGCGCCTCCAGGGCGCCTCGCAGCATCGAGCGCCGGTCGCGGACGGGGATGATGACCGAGACTCGCGGCGTCTTGTCGCTCGTGCCTTCTCTGCTGCGGTCCGTAAGGTTCTCCTGAGGTTGTGGGTGCGGTCGTGACTCTACCGTGGAGATAACGGACCAGACCGTTCCGAAGTTCGCGCGCCGCCGTTGAGGTTCGCCGGATTTATCCGGTTTCGATGGACCGCACACCCAGAGCCGCGTCCCCGCTCTCGTTCTCAAGGGCAGTACGCGCCACAAGGAGCAGGAACGACGCAGAGAGCTGCGAGGAGATCTCGCGAACGATCCACGGGAACGTGGCTTCGGGATTGTTCGGCACAAGGTCGATCGATCCGATGAGCTCTTCGCCGTAGACAACGAGAAGGCGGCTTTGCACGTCGATGTTCAGCCGCCGAACCTGAGCAGTTAGCGGTCTGCTCACGTCGATCCTCTGCGTCATCGAGGGAGGGGCGGTTGCCCGAAGCTCGCGCAAGGCTTTGAGAGAGCCAACCGAATCCCGCAGGCCTCTCCAGTAGGCATACGTCCAAAGGAATCCGAAGTGGGAGCGCCAGCGTCGTCGCAGACGCAGCCGCTCGTCCAACCAGAGCAATCCGCGCATCGCGAAACAGACCACGGCACCGATCCGGGGCACGAACATCGCGAGCGCTGCTGCTCGGCGGCGACGGTCGCCGATCCCCATCAACGCCAGCCCAGTGATCAGCTCAGGGTGCTTCTGCGCGATCATTACGTCGCCGCGGGCCTCCACTCTTGCTCCCTCAAGGATGCTGCGAACCGTCACGTCGCGTATGTGGCGCGCGTGGGCACTGCGATCGACCACGAACCGGACGCCAGAGCGCAAGAGGCGATATCCGAGCTCGTAGTCCTCGCGGTTCGGCCGCGCGAAGTCTTGATCGAAACCTCCGACGCGTGCGAAGTCCTCGCGCCGAAGCGAAACGTTGCCGGTGCAGAAGTCGCGATACGAGGCGGGCTGTCCCGAAGCCGAGCGAAGTTGAAAAGTGTCTTCCCACCAACTCCAGATCTCCAACTCGCATATCGAGCGCGGGCGAGAACGGATGAGGTCGTAATCCCCTAACACCGCGATCCGATCACCCGATGCATGGTGACCGAGATGAACGGAAACGAGATCCGGATCGGGGATAACGTCGTCGTCGACGAACAGCAAGATAGGACCGCGCGCCATGAACGCGCCGGTGTTCCGCGCCGAAGCCGGTCCCTTCCTCGACTGCTCGTGCCATCGGAGCGACGCGAACGCGTCCATCTTCTCCCACGCGAGCAAGACGTCACGCGAGGAATCCTCGCACCCGTCCAGCACAACGATGATCTCGAGCGCCTCATCGGTAACCTGACTGGCCAGCGCCCCCAGAAGCAGATCGAGCCTGTCGGCGCGGTTACGGCTCGGGATGACGACGCTGCATGCGAACTCGCTCATGCCGCCGCCTCCCTCTCGGTCGCGACATCGTTAACCGATACCCGAGACCGTTCGGCACGCCGGCTGCGGATGTAGGCGAAAGGCGCGACGAGCGTCCCTTTGATCTCCGCAATAACCAGATCGATCGGAAGGTGATTCGGACGACGCATCAGCGTCCTCGCGAGCTCGCGAAGGTGGTGCTTCCAGAACCATGCAAGCCCGGCTCGCAACGCCGGCAGATCCCGATGCTCGATCAGACACCGCGTAAAGAACGTATAGAGGCCCGTTCCGTACCCGGACAGGACCCGACGGAGCGCCTCTCGGTCGCGCCGGTGCCGGTGCCAAACGAGCGCATCTGGCGTATACACGATGCGGTACCCCTCGGCCAGCACACGGTAGAGCCCGTATGTGTCCCCACCAGTTCGCGCCACGGTGCCCATGTCCAGCTCCGGCTCGAACAAGCCCATCGAAAGGACAAGATCACGGCGGAAAGCCATGTTTGCTCCCGCTCCGATGGCGCCTGCGTTCGGAGGTGACATCGACCGCCAGTCGCATACGAAGCGCCGGAAGCCTTTCGTGAACCCCCCGTATCGCTCAAAGAGCTCCTGCGCTTCAGTCTCTAGCTCGAGCGGCATCGTCAGACCGGTAACGGCTCCGACGCGTGGTCCATCGAACTGCTCGAGGAGTGCGGGGATCCAATTGTGATCGACAACAACGTCGTCGTCCGTGTAGATCACAACATCGCCGGCCGCCAGCCGCGCACCGAGCATGCGGGCTCGGTTCAACCCGGGGAGCTCTTCCCGCGCGTACCGAACGGGATACCGGGCAACGAGCTGCGCAGTCGCCTCATTTGAAGGGGCATTGTCGACGACGATGATCTCTCCGGATCCATCGTTCGCTGCAACCAACGATTGCAGGCAGGACTCCAGCATCTCCGGCCGGTCTCGGGTGCAGACGACGACCGTCCACGACGGTGAGCGTGAACGGCTCTCCCCGCGGGAAAGCTGATGTTCGAGGATCATGTGAGACACGCGATCCCGTACCTCGTGACTTGAGTTCGCTGCCGAGTGGATATCGGCCGCGAGCAAAAGTCCATCCTCGATCGGCACACGAACTTCACCGATAACCCGAGGCCCGTACCGCAGCAGGACGCGCGCCCGCTCGTATCCCCCCAGACCGATCTGATCGGAGATCCGGGCGGTCAAATCGACCTGCAGCACGCGCGTGCTCATCGGCTCACCCGGCTGCTCTCGAGGTGCCACGACAGCGGCGGCGCCATCACACCAGCAGCAGGCTCGGGACCGAGCACCGTGACCGGATACGCTCCGTATTGGTAGTCGTATGTACGCGTCCAGTCAGCGCTATATATCCCGACGTCGAGCAAGTACTCGCCGGCGGCGATGTCGAGCCGCTCGACATTGAGACGAACGCGCGCTTGTCCAGTACCCGCGCCCACCGGCGTGTACGTGTCCAAGCAGATCAGGTCATCCGCACGACGCAGCGTTGCGCCGACGAATGCAGCCCCGGCGCTGGCCGGGATGTCGACGTTGATCTCGACGAGCATCGGTGCGCCGGTCAGGAGCTGGGACGCAGGCTCGCCCCACCCGTCTTGGATGTGAACCTCCGTGATGGTCGCCTCCATCGAGCCGAACCGGTTCTCGTGCACACGCAAAGGAAGGCCTGCAGACGTGTACGCCACAGGCACGTCGTGCGGAGTGATGCGCTGCGTCATTTCAGCTTGGGATGCGACGTAGCGCGCGGTCACCTCCATCGGCGGGCCTTGTGCGACGAGCGTGCCACCGCGCAACCAGAGAACTTCGTCGCAGAGGTCGCGGATGCGGTTCGGATCGTGGGAGACGAGCAGGATCGTCACACCCGCTCGGCGGAACTCGTTCATGCGCTCGACGCATCGCTGTTGGAATGAGATGTCGCCGACCGACAGGGCCTCGTCAACAAGGAGCACTTCGGGATCGACGTGGGATGCGATCGAGAATGCCAGCCGCGTCGACATCCCGGTGCTGTAGGTCCGAAGGGGCGAGTCGATGAACTCCTCGAGCTGGGCGAAAGCCACGACGTCGGGGATCCGCGCGCGCGCCTCGCGCCGGGTCAGCCCGGCTACCACCGAGGAAAGGATGATGTTCTCGCGGCCCGTCAGATCGGGATGGAAGGGAGCACCGAGCTCGAGCAGCGCGCCGATCCTGCCCTGGACCTCGATCGTCCCCTCGTCGGCTCGCTCGACCCCCGCGATCATCCGAAGCAGCGTCGACTTCCCAGCCCCGTTCGCTCCGATGAGGCCGACGGTGCGACCCGGCTGGATATCGAAGGAGACGCCGCGCACAGCCCAGAAACGTTCCGCACGCATCGAACGAAACCCGTTGACAAGGGCCTCTTTCAGGGTGTGGGGCCGGTCGGGACCGTAGCGGCGGTAGCGCTTCCCGACTTCGGTCCCGCTGATCGCCGGGCGCACCTTAGAGCTCCTCCGCAAAGCGGTGGGCACGCCGATCGAAGACCCAGTAGCCAAAAGCAGTCATGCCCATACCAACGAGGGCAAGAAGGGAAAGGACGCTCACATCCGGCCAGCGGCCCGCGATGAGTGTCGAGCGGTAGGCGGTCATGAGACGCGCGAGCGGGTTCAGGTCGTATATCACGTGATAACGGGCCGGATATTGCGCGTAGAAGATCGGGGTCGCGTAGAAGAGGGGAAGCAGCAAGATCTCCACGATGTGGCCGACGTCGCGGAACGTGACCTGGATCGCGGCAAGGAGATAGGCGGGGCCGAGAACGATGAGGAACTGCACGGCCAGGATGGCGGGCAGAGCTACCGCCGTAACCCGGATATGCCCCGTGGTCGCGCCGATCCAGATGAACATGACCGGCAGCGCCAGGAGGTAGTTGATGAGCCCGCTCCCAATCGCAACGACGGGAAGCAACGGAAGGGGGAAGCCGGGCTGGCGGACGAGGTCCCTGCTCCCCGTGACACTCTGGGTCCCGGTGAGCAGCGATGTCTGGAACCAGATCCATGGGAGCAAGCCGACAAAAAGGAACGCAGGGTAATCCGGGATCTTGAGCGGAACGATACGACCGAACACGAAGCTGAAGACCGCGATCATGCTGAGCGGAGCGAGCTGCGACCAGGCGATCCCAAGGATGCTTCGGCGATAGCGCAGCTTGATGTTGCGCGCGATGAGCTCCCAGACGAGATCTCGTCTTTGCCGGGGTCGGGCCAACGCCAAGGCCATCCCCTGGAAGTTCGACGCGCAGCCCCTTCTTCCTTTAGAAACGGGGGTGATCAGGGCCTCGGGGACGAAAGGCCCGTCATGTCGGGAATGCCCGCGCCCTCTCCCGCTGGAACCCTACAGATTGAAGGGTGAGCGCGGGCTCGCGAGCTCGGCCTCATACCATTCGATCGTTTTCTTCAGGCCGTCGGTAAGGCTGTGCTTCGGTTCCCATCGGAGAAGCGTGCGGGCCTTCGAATTGTCGCACCGCATCTCCATGATCTCGGCCGGCCGCTCGGGCAAGGCCCCGAACTTCGGCGTGATCGGGTTGCCCATGAGGTCCAGGATCGTGGTCGCAAGGTCCCGCATCGAGACGTCCTCCCCGCAGCCGATGTTGATGACTTCGCCTTCGATCCCCGGGGTGACCGCGGCTCGCACGAAGCCGTCGACGAGGTCGGTGACGTAGTTGAACTCTCGCGTCTGCCGGCCTTGCGTCATAGCGAGCTCGTCTCCGCGGACCGCGCGCGCGATGATCTCGGGGATGACTCGATCGGGTGTCTGGCCGGGCCCGTATGCGTTGAACGGCCTCAGCATCACCAACGGCCATCCATAGCTGCGGTGGAACATGCGACAGAAACGCTCGGCCCCGTATTTGCTCACCGCATAGGGAGAGATCGGGTTTACGATCGCATCCTCGCGGAATGGGGCCGGTATGTCGCCGTAGATCTCGCTGGTTCCGAAGTTGATAAAGCGTTCGTACCCAACATTGTGGAGCGCTTCCAACAAACTCACAGTCCCCTGCACGTTGGTCTGGATGCATTCGTCGACGCGCGTCCACGACTTCCCCACATGCGTGAACGCAGCCATATGAAAGATCACTTGCGGCCGAACGTTGCGCGCGACGGAGTCCATCGCGCTTCGGTCGACGACGTTACCTTCGTGAACGGTGATCTTGTCTTTGATGTCGAGCAGCCTGCCCGGGAACAGTGAAGACACCTCACTCGTTAGGACGTGAACGTCGGCACCATCGGCAACCAGTCGTTGCACGAGGTGTGCGCCGATAAAGCCGGCGCCGCCTGTTACGAGGACGTGTGCGTCCCTGAGCGTGTCCACGGTCCCTTCCCTTCCACGACGAGCGAGGTTAACTCGAGCGCATCTTTGTAGGTGTCCATCGACTTCCAGAACCCGCGATGCTCGTATGCGAATAGCTCGCCGGCCGTCCCCAGCGCGGGCAAAACGTCTCGCTCGAGGTCCTCTCCTGCCCAATGCTCGAATGCACCCTGGTGGAAGACGAAGAAGCCGCCGTTGATCCAATGATCTCCGAGCACCGGTTTTTCCCTGAACGACGAGACCCGCCCTTGGTCGCCGAAGACGATCGTTCCGTACTGGGACGGCAACGGAACGGTAGTTAGCGTGGCCGTCCCTCCATGGGACCGGTGATACGCGTGCAGCTCCTGCAGATCGATGTCGGCCAGACCGTCCGAGTACGTTGCGAAGAACGTTTCGCCGAGTCGGTCACGACATCTCTTGATGCGGCCGCCGGTGTTCGTCTCGATGCCGGTATCGACGACGTCCACCTCCCACTCAGACGGAAGGGTCTTCGCGAACTCATCGATCAGCTCTCGCTTGAAGCCGGCTGCGAGCACGAATGAGGTGAACCCTTGCCTCGCGTAGATCTCCATCACGTGCTGCAGAACGGGTCGTTCGCCGACCTCCAAGAGCGGCTTGGGTACCTGCGTCGTAAGAGGGTACGCACGCGTACCCTTGCCGCCGCACAGGATTAACGTTCTCATTATTGAGACGGTCGAGGGCTCGTTGTCTGGCCTGCCCAATTGACGGAACGCATGGTACCTGCCACTCGTGGCACGACAAGGCGTTCCCGCAGACGCCGGCGACTCTCCGCTACTTCGCCCTAAAGATCCCGCACTGAAGGCCGAGGTCTGCCCTGCCGATGACTCATAGTGGTGGGGACTTACTCTGCACGTTCGCTGGCCAGGCGCGTCTTGGCGGCTTTCGTCGTTGGGGTGGTCGTCGCCGCGGGACCGCTCTTCGCCGTCTCGACCCCGGCTGCAACCCGGACCGCCGTCCGGAGATCAACCCGCACGGTGTCACAGCCCGCCCCCGTCCAAAGGGCCCCAACAACGACGAGCTCCTCCGCTAACCTATTTTCCGGTGATCAATCGAGCTTCGACGGCGGCACCGGATCGTGGGTTCCCTACACGCCGGACGTCGCCATCTCCGACGTCCCCGCTCCCACGCAAAGCGGCGCCGGGGCCTTGTCGGTAACCACGGGAGGATCCGGTCCAGTCGACGTCTGGCTCGGGTCGGGACCGATCGGCTCAGGCCTCACACCGGCAACTCCGGGAAATCGCTACACGGGAGGCGCATTCGTTCAGGGAGCCACGATCGGCCGCTCTGTCGTTGCTGTTGAGGCCTTCTTCAACGCCTCGATGACGGCCGTCGGGACCGTCTTCGGGCAAGCCATCATCGACACTCCCGGAGGATGGGCGGCGCTTCCGCGCGTGGTGGGGATCGCGCCATCCGGAAGCGTCTACGTCGCCTACGGCCTGATCTTCTACGGGACGGCACAGGGAGAAACCCACTACGTCGACACGACGTCTTTAGTTTCGACGACCGCACCCACCTCGGTCATCCATGCACCCCTCCACACATCCGGAAACAAGATCATCCAGGGCGACGGCACTTCCGTCGTGCTGCGCGGCGTCAATCGGCCCGGTTCCGAGTGGTCGACTCCAGAATTCCCAACGGACGCAGAGATCGGACAGATCCGCGCGTGGGGCGCAACAGTCGTTCGCGTTCTGTTGAACGAGAGCCTCTGGGTCAACACGTGCTCAAGCATTTTCCCGTCGAACGACACCGGCTATCCAGGAAAGGTTGACACGGAGGTACAGTCGATCACGTCTCGCGGAATGGTCGCGCTACTCGACCTTCACTTCAACGTCACGAGTCAATGTGGCACCGCCGGTCCCCAAGCCATGGCCGATGCAGGGTATGCCCCGACGTTCTGGAGCCAAGTTGCTGCGCGTTACGCGAAGAACGGCCTCGTCGCCTTCGACCTCTACAACGAACCCCACGACATCGGCGATTCTGTGTGGCGGAACGGAGGAACCACTACCTACCGAGACGTGAGCTTCACCGCTTCGGGCATGCAACAGCTCTACAACGCGGTGCGCGCGCGCGCGCCTTCGAACCTCGTCTTCGCGACCGGTCTCGATTGGGGCGACAGTCCTCCGGCGAGCCCGCTGACAGGTACCAACATCGTGTATGCGATCCACGACTACACGTGCACGGAGGTCACACCGCCGGGGTGCATCGTTCCGGATCCGTACAACGCCGAACCGGCGCTACAGCACTGGACGACCTTCGCGGCAACCGTTCCGGTGATCGTGACCGAGTTCGGCTGGCCGAACAGATTCGACGGGACGTTCGCCGGCAGCGTGATAGCGGGCGCCGAGGCGCGCGGTTGGGGATGGGCCGCCTTTGCGTTCGATCGCGGGCTGTTCGGTCTGGTCGCGAGCATCGGCGCGACGTATGAGCCTGCTCCCGCCGGTATGCCCGTGGTGGCGGGGCTCTTCAAGAACTAGCCTTTACGTCCCTCGGACGTAAAGCGCCGCGAACGCCGCGCTCCCGACCTTCTTCCACTGGGCGGCGGACGCCAGCCCGCCGGCAGCCCAATGGACCCAGGCGAATCGGGAATCACGAGGATGCACGCGCCCGACGCGTCGAGGACGGGATCGTGTCACCCGATTTTCACGATCGCATGGCGGTCCTGGCTACGCACGTCGACGCATAGACGGGGGAACGAAGGTTCCACCGACGCCCCTCGCGGGTAGCCAAACAAGCATGACCCTGAGCTTCCGAACAACGTCATGAATCCCGTTGAACGCGTTGGGCGCCGGTTCGACGCGATCCAGCGCCGTCACAAATGGCTTGCGTTCCTTTTCGCCGTCGTCAAGAAATTCGGTGAGGACGATGCGGGTTCGAAAGCCGCGCTGATCGCTTACTACGGCTTCTTTTCCTTGTTCCCCTTGCTGCTGGTGTTCACAACTCTGCTCGGCTTCATCTTAAACGGTCACACGGCGCTGCAGGAGAGAGTGCTTCACTCAGCCCTCCGGCAGTTCCCCATCGTCGGGGATCAGATCAGCGCGAACAGCCACTCGCTCAAGGGCAGTGGCGTCGTGTTGGTGATCGGTCTTGTCGGAACGCTCTGGGCTGGGATGGGCGTGACGCAAGCGGGTGAGACGGCGATGAACGCGGTCTGGAACGTCCCGGCACGCAGGCATCCGAATGCGCTCTTCAGGCGCGTCCGCGGGCTCGTCCTCCTTGTCGTTTTCGGTGTCGGCGTTCTCGCGACCACGTTCCTGGCCGGCTTCGGGACATCCGGATCAGGCATCGTCGCCAAGATCGGCGCGATCGCCGTCGCGGCGATCATCAACTTCGGGATGTTCCTCGTCGCGTTCCGAGTGCTGCCCGCAGAGAACCTTACGTGGCGCGACGTCCTTCCCGGCGCCATCGTCGCAGCCGCGTTGTGGGAGGCCTTGCAGGGGCTGGGAGGTTGGTACGTCGCGCGCTCACTCAAAGGAGCGAGCCAGGTCTACGGTTTCTTCGGGATCGTGATCGGACTGCTCGGCTGGCTGTACCTCGGCGCGCAGATGACGTTATTCGCTGCCGAGACCAACGTGGTGTTGCGCAGACGCCTATGGCCTCGCTCACTCGTACAACCCCCGCTAACCGTGAAGGACAAAGAAGCACTTCGGAGTCTTGCGAAGATGGAAGAGCGGCGCCCGGAAGAAGAGATCGTCGTTCGCTTCAAAGAGTCCTGAACTCATCACGGCGCAGGGCTATGCTCGTCGTCGTGGAACCGCACGAGCGGGCCGAAGAAGAGTCACTTTTCCCGTGGCCTCCGTTCGCCCGCATGATGCTCGCGCAGGCCGCGCACGCGGCAGGGGACGCGCTCGTCGCCGTGGCCCTCGCGGGAACGCTCTTCTTCTCGGTTCCCACCGGACAAGCGCGCGGTCATGTCGGCTTGTACCTGCTCCTCACGATGACCCCGTTCGCGCTGCTCTCCCCTGTCGTAGGCCCGATCCTCGACCGCTGGCGCGGCTCGTACCGGACCGCGATCTTCCTGGCGATGATCGGTCGCGGTGTCCTGGCATTCTTGATGGCTTCGCGAACCAAAGGCATCGGCCTCTACCCGCTCGCATTTGGGTCGCTGGTTTTGTCCCGCACGCACGGCATCAGCAGGGGTGCTCTCGTCCCCGAAGTGCTCCCTCCCGGACGAACCCTCGTTTCGGTCAACGCGCGCCTGTCGATCGTGTCGGTCGCCGCCGGAACGCTGTTCGCGCTACCGGGCGCTGGGTTGCAGAAACTCTTCGGCCCAGGGTTTACGCTTCGATTCGCCGGACTCGTGTACGTCGCCGGCGCGGTGATCGCTGCCGGCCTGATGACGACCGGCCGGTCCCAACGCCGGCCGCCTGCTCCGCAGAAGCACTCGCACAAGCTGCTCGCACCGCGGCTGCTGGCCGGCGGGATCGCAACCGCGTGGTCGCGCGCGGCTCTAGGGTTCGTCGTCTTCCTCCTCGCATTCACGCTGCGCGACGCGGGCGAAGGTGTGAAGAGCTTCGGTCTCGTGCTTGCGGCAGCAGGAGGAGGGAGCTTCATCGGCTCGGTTCTCGTCTCGCGCGCGCGAGCAGCCCTCCGCGAGACCGCCATCCTGCTCGGCTCGCTCGTTGCCATCGGAGCGGTGTCGTTCATCCTCGCCACTCGGTTCAACCTGCGGACCGCGGTTATCGTGGCCGGCGTGACCGGCATCGGAACAACAGCCGCGCGGCTCTCTTTCGACGCGCTCGTTCAGAAAGACGCGCCGGAAGAGGTGCGCGCGCGCACGTTTGCGCGCTACGAAACCATCTTCCAGCTGTGCTGGGTCGGTGGCGCCGGTTTAGCGACGGCGATCCATTTCGACGGCACGAGCGGCTTGCGCGCGGTCGGCGCGATGTGCGTAGCCGGAGTCGTGTTCGCCGTCCGCACGGCAACGGCGCGCGCGCCGTCCGCAAAACCCAGCCCCTAGCCGCGTCCGGGTAGGCGCGGCGCCACCTCTTCAGCGATCCGCGCGACCAGATCGAGGTCGTCGCGCACGAATGGCGTGATGACGACCTCGTCTGCTCCGTATGCTGCGATCCGCTCGGCACACTCGTCGGCCGTGCCGGCCACGATCGAGCGCTCCAGCTCCTCCAGCTCGAGGGAGCCTAGGAACGGGGCGCGCGCGCGCACGGCTTCGACCGCCCGATGCATTTCCGCGCGCGCGCCCACCAACAGCGTCACACCGATCGACCGAACGACCGAGGCAGGATCTCGCCCTGCCCGAAAACACGACTCGTCCAACGACCGCGA